>OERZ01000107.1_pt1 | contig 16593 bp, 16 predicted proteins | sample 1540151 | NCBI WGS metagenome assembly OERZ01 (sample SAMEA3891880, study PRJEB23780) | metagenome | biome: terrestrial biome; feature: animal house; material: Caecal content | place: Italy | collected 2015-05-05 | reverse complement strand
TTTTCTTCACCTGGATCTGGCCCTCCACCTCAACGGCCAGACGGAACAGACAGGGAACCGGGTCCACAGGACCATCCAGGGCAATGAGTTTCTGCTTGGAAGCAGGATTGGACTTGTCCTGGTAAACGGTACAGGCTTTGGTTTCTTCTCCCAGCTCGTATCCATGGGACTCCACCACCAGCTGATTCAACTTCTTTGCGGCAGCTTCTGTGGCAGTGATTTTCAGAGTGTTGCCGCTCCGGGTAATGGTCAGACCGGAGATGTTGGAGGTGAAATGGAAGTTCGCCAGCACACCGTTGGTATCCGTTGCCGTCCCGGTGTAGAGGCCGGTACTGGCGTCCTTTTTCAGGGTGATGGTGCTGGAGGCATTTAGTTGCGATTCCAAACGAACCGCAAAACTTGGCAGTTTGCCATGCTGAGCCAGCTTAGCCAAAATCTGGTCATATTTGGCTTTGATCGCTGAATCGGTAAGGGCATCATAGAAAGGCGCTCCACCATTCCGGGGAGTTCCATTGAGATTCAGGTGACCGGTAATCATGTCCCAGACACACAGGGCAGTTGCTTTGATTGCGGCGTCTGAGGTATCCCCATTGTTGGGGGCACCGTATGCCATGACTCGCCATGTCCCAATCTTGCTGATTCTGTCGATTTTCCACTCATACCACACTCCTGAACTGGAGCTGTAAATGGCGTTGGGCCAGCCATCTTCGTCGATGTGGCTTCCACCGGGAGAGGTAGCCTCATAGCTGTCACCGCCCGAAAGCATGGGGTGCATACAGTACCCAACCCGTCCATCCGACAGGTGGAAGATGGTGGCAGAGTAAGCGGTGTACCTTCCCAGAGGATAGGGCTGTAAATCCGAATAGAAGTAGAATGTTACCCCATTGGGAAAAGGCGTATAGTAGTCTTTTCTCACAATGGTCAGGTCTGTTCCGCCCGGCAGGGTCATAGGAACTATCTGGGAATTTCCCACAGTGGTGGGAACCAACACATCTCCCACTTCCAGCTCATAGCCGGGGACTTCCTCCTCATCTGGCGGAGTGGTTTCTTCCAGCACTGTCGGCTCCGTATTTTCGGAGGGGGCTTCCGTTGCCGGAGGCTCCTGCGGCTCTGTGGGAGCCGTTGTTTCTCCCGGGGGTTCGGTTTCCTCCGGTTCCGTGGGGGGCGTGGTTTCCTCTGTAACCGGAGGAACCTGTCCCGTGTCTGTTTCCACCCCTGTGGAGGGCGGTTCCGTTTCTACAGGTATTTCCGGGGTTTCCGCAAAAGCGGTGGGGATGCAGCCAAAGAGCAGCACCAACGCCAGCACCAGGGAAAGCACCTGCATCAAGCGGTGTTTCATGTTCATCATCCTTTCGTAAGATTTTTGCATATTAAAAAGCCCCGGCCTTTGCAGGTCGGGGCAATATGCCGAAGTTAGGTTATTGATAAAAGACATAAATCCAAAGCATATTGTTTTGAATTACACACCAGCAATTTACAAAAGCTCCTTCTACATTATCACCTCTCCCAGAGTTGATAAAACTTTGTACCCACAAATCAACATTCCGCCTTACGCAATTTTCCACCGCCTCTTGGTATGTGCTTCCAAAATCAGGGACATAACTCATAATCTCACTTCTGCCATAGGAAATTGGAAAGTCATATCCCACATAGGGAGTGTTCACATTGAGGCTGGTATCGGGAATACAACCATACTTGCTGGCGGCATACTGATTACCTACTGCCATAGCCCGGTTCAGATCCAGGTCAGACCATTCCAGGGCGGGAGCTTCCACCTTGGGGATGGACTGGCTCTCGGTAGCTCCGCACCGGCTGCAAGTCCGGGTCTGTTTGCCTTCCTGCTGGGTAGTGGGCTGGGTGACTACCGTCCAGTTGCCCCAGCTGTGACCCAGTGCAGCCGTCTCATCCGAGGTGTAGGAGCTGCCGCAGCTACACTTGTGGAGGGTGTAGCCCTTGTTGGTACAGGTGGCAGCTACCTTGGTGGAAGTGTAGCTGTGGGTGTGAGGCGGCTCGGTAGGCTTGGTAGTAGAAGGCTGGGTCGGCTTGTTGGTTTCAGGCTCGGTGACCTCCGTACCCTCCGTGGTTTCCTGCTCCGGCTCCGTCGGATCGCCGGTGTCTACCGGCTCGGTGGTTTCCTCTGTGCTATCGGTAGGCTCTGTGGCCTCCGTATCCTGGGTACTCATCTCCGGCGGCGCAGTCTGGAGGTTAGCTGCCGTCCCATCCATATTACTGGGAGCGCAGGCCACCAGCATACCAGTCATAAGTACCAGGGCCAGAATCAAACTGATAATCTTCTTCATGTTGTTTTCCTCCTTTAATCATTCAAAATCCGTATTTTGTTCTTCCTCTTGATTCAGTTAATTGTAGCTTTTCTGCCACTCTTTTGCTCCATAAGTAATTTCCTCATCTGGAAGATTAGCTGATGCAACGAGCTTTCCTGTATGGCAGTTGAAAATCTCAATTTTCACATTCCAATCGGTGGTGTCATTTGTGAGCATATAATTCATACCATAGCTGGATACGATTCCCAGAATTGTTTTGGCCTGGGTGTCACTTGAAAGGTTTTCATCAAAATATAGCGTCAGCTTCTGATAGCTTTTATCCAGTATGCATTGATACTGACTATTGGAGGATTCAAATGCTTTCTTCAGACCTTCGATGAAATCATTATTTCGCAGGATTAGGTTATTCCGTTGATCTATTGTTAACCCCAACTGCATTCCGTCCGGCGTTTCCTGAGCGGAAGTGCAATAATCATCACCCAATCCCAGGTAGGATTCTACAGCTTCAGAAATATCTGAACCTGTAAATGCAAAATAGGAATTCGGAATGTTGTATACTTTGGGGGTGTGAAGGCCGTATAAAAGAATACAGGTACTTGCAATGGCAGCTAATGCTGCTCCTAAGATGTGAATTATGTTTGAAGTTCGTACACCGTATATGGCGTAAACAATGGTACCGACAACACAAAGGATGCCAAGAGTTTTGATTATGGGTGACATCAGTTTGCCTCCTTTAATCATTCAAAATCCGTATTTTATCTTTCCTCTTGGTCCCGCTGGGCCTTCAGCTCTTGGTTTTCCTGCATGAGCTGCACTATCTGGGCCATAGCTTGTAAGTAATCCCGGTGTAGCTGAGCGTTTTCCTCCAAAATTCTTTTTTCAGCTTCCGAATCTTTCAACACTGTTTCCATTTGCTTTATTTTGCTGAGGATAATCTTTGTATTCTGTGCAGTGATTTTGTTTTCCTCGCTATCCCAGATAATCTGTATAATGAAAACAGAAACTACAACTACCGCAGTAACGATGGAAGAGGCCCCATTAAGTACTGCTCCAATATTCCGGCCATAGGCTATCTGGGAAAAGCCTGCGACAAGAGCAGTAAGAACGGGCACAAGCGCAAGCCATAATAACTTATTTCTTTTCATTTGGTTTCCTCCTTTACGGTTCGAGGTCGAAGTCTGGACAATCTTTCTGTAATTCGTTTTTGGGCCGTACTACTTTCAACTCTGCTCTTAGTCTTTTAACCTGCCTTGTAAGACTGCGATTTTCAGAAATAAGTGCTGCTATCTTTTCCTCGTCAGACTTATGTTGTAGATTCAATCGAGCGTTTTCTTCAAAAACAGTTTGAATGCCTGCTATAAGCACTTCCTTTCCGGAAGCACTTGTGGAAAAGTCGCTTTTTAATCGTTTCTGGTACTCCACTTCTGCAGCAATGGAATCGATTTTTGAATTGCGCTCTTCGATTTTAGACAACAGCGGCGTAATTGATTTCAAAATGACCTCATAGGTCTTTTCTGTGTTGGAACTAATCCCATCAATGGTTTTCCCGTCACGCCGAAGCTGAAAGTAGTTAATTACCAGAGCCCCTGCTACGCCGATTAGAGAACCCACTATGGCAATCCATTCTGCAATATTCATTCGATTCCCTCCAAATAAGATGCAGTATGCTGCTGCGGTACAGATTACGATGGGGAGATATGTGTACCCAGCAACGCCTGTTCGTCTTTCCATTTATTTCCTCCATTCTATCAATTTTTAGAGAGACCGTCAATATTCAGGCATTCTCCAGATACTTGTCTGTAAAGGCTTCCAGTGCAGCCTGCAATTTAGCCAGGTATACTCTGTCCTTTTGGAGCCGCTGTACCACATGGACCGGATACCGGCTCATGTCTGGCTGAAATTTGAGAGTTGCAGGTTTCGGCTGCTTCCCAATCAGCCCCAGGATTTGGGCAATTTCCTCCTTCTCCGGGGAACCGGCGTTCCGGAGGTCTTTGGCCTGCTTTCCAGAAATCTTCTGGATTCCGTTGGTTGCCATCACCTCCAGGAGTTTATCCTGGGTGTTGTCAGACAGATAGGACAGCTCCACACCAGGGGTCATACCGATTTTCTCCTGGTCTACCAGGTCCAGCAGCAGGGGATTCAGGTAGGTTAAGCGGATGTAACGCTGTACTTGTTTCCTGCTTTCTCCAACATTTTGAGCCACTTCCTCATCAGAACGGAAATTCGGGCCAACTTGGCCCGAATTATTTTTGGGCCGTCCCGCTTTCCTTTTTAACGCCTCAAGGCGGGTTCTGTAAGCCCAGGCTTTTTCGCTGGGCAGCAGCTTTTCACGGTGCTGAAGGTTGGAATCAACCAGAATCAAAGCGGCCTGGTCGTCGTCCACATCCTCTACGATAGCGGGGATGGTGGTTAGCCCGGCCATCCTTGCAGCCTGGCTCCGGTTATGGCCAGCCAGAATTTGAAACTTTCCGTTCCTGGGCCTCACCCGGATGGCCTCAAGGACACCATGCTGCCGGATGCTGTCTGCCAGCTCTGCCAGCTTTTCCTGGGTGTAGGGCTTAAACGGCTGGGGACTGCCGTCTGCCTGTTCCCAGGGGACCAGCTGTGCCAGGGGAACCTGGACCAGCTGCACCGATGGGGCAGGGGTGAACAGCTCGGCCCATTCATTCTCTCCACGAATACGCTCTCGCTCCAATTTTAACCCTCCAATCTTGCCAGCAGCTCTCTGGTTGCTGCCATGTACTGTTCTCCCAATTTACTCTTGGAACCAATAACCGGCTTCCGGGCCGCTACCGACTTGGGAGCGTCGGCGTACCGTCCGATTTCTGTTTTCAATACCAGGGCAGGGTAGCCGTCCTGGAGCCAGCGGATAACCTCAGCGCTGCCCTTCGTCCGGGTGGTGAGTGTGGGAAGCAGTCCAATGATTTCCAGCCTGGGATTGATTTTTTCCCTAACCATCTGAATCAAATCCACCATGTCCTCCAGACCGTCCAGGCTAAACTCCTCGGTCTGGACGGGAATCAGCACCCGGTCCGCTGCTACCAAAGCGTTGGTCAGCAGTATTCCCATGCTCGGGTTGCAGTCGATGAGGAGATAGTCGTATTTTTCAGGGATAATTTTTTCCAGAATGTCCTGCAATACCCGCTCCCGGAACATGGCCTGGGCCATCATGGTTTCAGCCCGGCTCAACCGGAGGGAGGCCGGGATGAAGTCGATACCGGCTACGCCGTGCCGGATAAGGCCCTCCGTGGAGGGCAGATCCATATAGCTGACTTTAGCTGCGATAAAGTCGGTGATGGTCACACCGTTGTCATGGGTGTGTCCCAGATACTTTGCCAGGTGGCATTGCGGGTCAAAGTCCAGGCACAGCACCCTCTTTCCCAGACTCACCAGTCCGGCTGCCAGGTTGACGGTAGTGGTGGTTTTTCCGACGCCGCCCTTTTGGTTGGCAATAGCAATAGTTGTCATAATTTTTCCTCCTCAAAGTGGTGTTTTCTTTATAAAAAAGCAGCTCCCCAGGGTGGAGAGCTGCAATTATTGACTTTTTTTGTAATTTTAAGGATAATACTCACAAACATATTAGGAGGCAGATTGAATGAAAATACCAAAGGCTCGGCGGTTACCATCAGGGTCTTGGTACTGCCGTGTGAGAATAGGCAGTCAGGATGTATCCATTACCCGTCAGACAGAGAAGGAAGCTGTAGCTGAAGCTATGGCGGTTAAAGCAGGTATCAAACTGGCAAGACAGCAGGAATTTAATAAGCGCAGTTCCAAAACTGTTGCCGATGCGATAGATGATTATATCGCAAATCGTGAAAACATTTTATCGCCGTCAACAATCCACGGCTACCGGGCCATCCAGAGGACCCGCTTTTCTGCGGTTATGAAAACCAGAATATCTGATATATCTGCCGCACAATGGCAAAAAATTGTCAACGCAGAAGCAAAACAGTGCTCAGCGAAAACACTGAAGAACGCATGGGGTCTGCTTTCCTCTGTCATCTCAGAGGAAACGGAACATAGTGTGTCTGTGCGCCTACCACAAGTAGTCGAAAAAGATGGGGCATTCCTTACTCCGGAGCAGATTCCTATTTTTGTAGAAGCAATTAAAGGGAAAACTTTTGAAATCCCGGCGCTCCTGGCCTTGTCAAGTCTGCGCCGCTCTGAAATTCTTGCTCTGCACTGGGAGGACATCAGCCTGGAACGGGATATAATACATATTCGTGGAGCAGCAGTAATCGGCGAAGGCAATCAGCTGGTGCGGAAGGAAGAGAACAAAAACCGCTCATCACGGCGAACCATTCCGATTATCCCCCCTTTAAGGACAGCATTGATGCTGCAATCACGAAAATCCGGATTGGTTGTGACAACTTCCCCGACCACACTCTACTCTCAGATTAACAAGCTCTGTAGAGCCTTGCACCTTCCGGAAGTTGGCGTCCACGGTCTGAGAAGATCCTTTGCGAGTTTAGCTTATCACCTGGGGCTATCAGAGGAGATGACCATGCGAATAGGAGGATGGTCAAATATCTACACGATGCGCCGCATTTACACCAAACTCTCAGAGCAAGATATCGCTGAGCAGTCCAGCCAATTTAAGAGCTTTTTTGACCCTCAAAAAGGCATAAATGGCAACGAAAATGGCGATAAGAAAGAATAGCCTATTGTAATGCAATGGGTTTCCCGCTCAAATCATATGGGTTCGATTCCCGTACGGGTCACCATGAAAAGACTCCCGACACCTTTAGGTGTCGGGAGTCTTTTCATATCTGGCTTACCCGTACGGGAATCGCCGGGGTGCCCCCGGTGTCAATTTCCCACGGTAATCTCCAGCAAATCGTTACTGCCCCTCCAGTGCCCGGTATCGTTACTTTGTAGAAGGCCTCGTTTATACCTCCCTCCGGGAGGGAGGTGTCTTGGGGCTATGCCCCAAGACGGAGGGAGCCAGCGGGAAGGAAACCAATTTAACCACCAGAGACGGAACCTCCCCAGAGTTACAATTCCTATGCCCCATCAGGGGAAATCTCTTCGAATAAATAGGTATAGGGTATGGGCAATTATGAGCAAGTACCAACCCACAAGCAAACCGGAGCTGCACCGCCCGCAGGCTCCCTCAGTCACCTGCGGTGACAGCTCCCTCCCGGAGGGAGCTATAGGCGGGTGCGTTATTTGGGGTATGGTACTTTTTAATGTGGAAATTACCTGCACTTTAGATAAGTTGAAATTAAGAAAACGAGGAATATCCCCGGTTTTTGGGTTATTCCTCGTTTTTGCTTGGTTTTTAAACTTCTGTTTTGTAGTTCACCCATTGACCAGCAGATAGTGTACCTGTTCCTGCTGGCGGCCCTTCTGGAAGTAAATCCGGGGCACCCGGCGGCTGATGCCGCAGACAAATTCGTAGTGAAAAGATCCAGCCCGTTCCCCGATTTCCTCCATGGTAATCTCCAGGTTTCCGTCCCGGCCTACCAGCACCACCGGGTCATCCACCTGCACCCCGGGGATGTCCGTCACATCCACCATCATCTGGTCCATGCAGATTTTTCCCAGAATCGGGGCCTTTTTCCCCCGAATCAGCACGTAAAACCCGTTGGAAAGGCTTCTGCGGTAGCCGTCGGCATAGCCGGCAGGAACCGTGGCCACCCGGGTCTGGCGGGTGGTGACGAAGGTACCGCCGTAGCCAATCCGCCGTCCCGGCTCCAGGGACTTCACGTGGGACACATAGCTGTGCCAGCTGAGAGCCGGGCGAAGGCCCAGGGCGGTGCAGTCCACTTCGCTGCTTGGAGCCATGCCGTACATCACAATGCCCGCCCGCACCATCTCATAGTGGCTGGAGAAGTTGACGATTCCGGCGGAGTTGTCCAGATGGCGGATTTCCACCTGAATGCCCATTTTTTTCAGTTCCCGGTCAAACCAGTCAAATTTCTCCCCCTGCTCCCGGGCAAAGGTGAGATCATCGCAGTCCGCCGTGGCAAAGTGGCTGAACAGCCCCTCCGCCCGGAGGTTGGGAAGCTGGGCAATCTCCCGGCACAGGGCCAGTCCCTCCTCGTCTGCCTGCACCCCGATACGGCTCATGCCTGTATCCAGGGCAAAGTGGAAGGGGGCGGTGACATTCTGCTTCTGGGCCTCCTGGGAAAGGGCCAGGGCGTCGGCGTAGGAGAAAATCGCCGGGCGGATGCCCAGGGGGATGGCCTGGGAAAAGGCGGAGGCAGGGGTGTGTCCCAGAATGAGAATGGGCAGCCGGATTCCGGCGTTCCGCAGCTCCAGAGCCTCCTCCATGGAGGACACCCCGAAGAAGCTGCAAAGGGGCTCTACCTGCCGGGCCACCGGCACGGCGCCGTGGCCGTAGGCATCCGCCTTCACCACCGCCATCACCGGCACACCGGCCTGCTTCCGGATGGCTGTCAGGTTGTCCCGGATGGCATCCAAATCAACTTTTACGTATGTATTGGTTTTCAACGAAGCTCATCTCCAAAATGTTCTGCTGTCTGGGCGGTAAAGGCCTCCCAAAGTCCCTGACGCACCAGGGAAACGGCATAGTACATGGTCTCATACCGCAGATAATCCAGGGCGTTTTTGTCCCAGAACCAGCGAATCTGGGCAGGAAAGTCCTCATCGGACTGCCAGAACTGCACTCCGATGGCAAGACCGTCCATAATCTCCAGGGAAAAGCCCACATCGCCCCAGGCAATGGGCGCTGCTCCCAGCTGTTGGGCGGCCCGGGCAAGGGCCTGGGGGTCCTTGTCAAAGGCCTCCGCCATAGGGTCCCGCTCCGCCAGAAGGGTCTGGTGGACATGGCGGCCGAAGCTCTCCATGGACTGCCACACCCCGGAAGGATGCCGGGAATCCTTGCTGTCGCATAAAATATCCAGCAGGGTCAGCACCCGGGAAAAGGTGTTGCCGTCCTGCCAGCACCCATCTTTTTCATATTCCAACGACCCGGTTTTCCGGCAGAGGCGGTGAGGCAGCCCCAAAAAAGTCAGATAGAGGTAATTCCCATCTGCCTGCAAGGAAAACTTTTCTATCAGCCGGTTCTGGTCATAGGTGAGAAACCGGGCCTGTGCCTGTTCCGTTTGCAGACGGTAGTTGTCCTGCGCCACGAAAACCGCCTCCTAAGGGATAATTGCATCCAATATATCATAAAAATTCCGGTTTTGCAACCGAAAACCGGAGAGAACCGTCTCCAGCCGCAGCTGATGCACCTGGCCGATCTGCCGCAGAAGCCCCGCCAGCTCCAGGCAGCACACCGCAAATTCCTCCTCCCCTGCCTGCCGCCAGGGGTCCAGGGAGGCAAACCGGGTGTTGGCGTCCGCTAAAAGGCCGTGGTGGGTCAGAAGCCCGAAGCACCGGGAAAAGTCCTCCCACCCGGCCTGGGCCTCCTCCGACAGCCGCACCGCCCGGGAAAAATCCCCGGTCACTGCCTCCCCGGCGGCCTCCGTGAGTGCCTGCTCCAAGGGGGAGATTTTCCGGGACACCCAGGCGCTGAGGAGCAGTCCCCCGATGAGCAGCAGAAGCAAAAGCCCCAGCCCCAGATAAAACCGCCGTCCCATATTCACGCCTCCCGCTTATAGAATATCACATGATCCTGATTGTCCACTGCCAGATACCAGGTGCTTTGCAGGGTTGCCCCCCGGTTTTTCAGCTCCCGCTGTACCCAGGCGGCGTCCTTTCCCGCCGGGGCCAGATTCTCCGAAAGCAAATGACCGTCGCACACGATGGTGTAGGGCAGACCCTGAGGGGCCACAGGAATCCCCGCCTCCTTTGCCGCCGCAGGGCGGAACTGGGGGTAAGGGAACACGGAGAAGTTGCCGTTGGTCTCCAAAATGGCATACTGAACCTGGGTGATGTCCAGAATGTCCTTCAGCCGCAGCTGGCCTGTGAGCTCGTCCAGAGAAATCCGGGTTTTCTGAAGATTTTTCTGGAGCACCCTGCCGTTTTCAATGAGAATCACCGGCTTTCCGCAGAAAATCCGCCGCAGTCCCACGCTTTTTACCGTGGCGGCGGACAGAATCAGCTCCATGGCAAGGACTGTGACAATGGGAATCACCCCGGTATACACCGGCACGGAAAAGTCCTGCATGGGGATGGTCACCAGGTTTGCCGAGAGCATGGTTACCACAAACTCCGCCGGCTCCATCTGCCCCACCTGCCGCTTGCCCATGAGCCGGATGACCCCCACCAATAGCAGATACAGCACCAGGGTCCGGAGAAAAAACACAATCATAATCCCGCCTCCCGGCCTTATTTTCCCCGGAAGGCAGAAAATTATCCGGGGTGCCCCCGGTATCGGCGGCTTGCCGCCGAACTTATTCACTATTCACTCTTCACTATTCTCTAAATCCGCCCGGTATCGTTACCGCGGTGGTAGTGGATGCACAGACCAACGCCCCCCTGGCCATTGTGGGGGTGGTTTTGCCTCTGGCAAAACCGGGGGGATTCCGCAGGCTTGCAGGTTTCCACATAGGTTTGTACTTTTGGGAAAGTGCCTGCTGTGGAATCCCTCAGTCACGGCTTCGCCGTGCCAGCTCCCTTTGGCAAGGGGGCCGCGGGCAGTGCCCGCTGACAATGCGCACGGGAATCTTCTGCGTATCGTTACTTCCCTGACCCGCCCGGTATCGTTACCGAGCAGAATGGGGAGCGAAAACACCGGCACCCTGCACGTATTGACGGCGGCGGCACGCCGCTCCCTTTGGCAAGGGAGCCTTTGGGGTGCAGCGCAAAAAAGGGCCTGTTGCAAATGCTTTGCAACAGGCCCAAGCCATTTACGGTTGTTACTCCTCGTCAGGGAAAGTATACTGCTTGCGGTACTTTTCGAAGCGCTCGTCGAACTTGGCGCTTTCCGTCAGCTCGCCGGCCTTCAGGGCGGTGAGGTACTCGTGGGCTTCCAGCTTGCCCTCGGACACCTGGAGCATTTCCACGGCGATGTTGGAACAGTGGTCAGCCACCCGCTCGAAGGAGGTAAGCAGATCCTCCAGCACGAAGCCGTACTCCACCTTGCACTGGCCGTTCCGCAGACGGCGCACATGGCGGGACTTGATTTCCTTTACCAGGCTGTCCACCACCTGCTCCTGGGGCTCTACCCGACGGGCATTTTCCAGGTCGCCGCCGCAGTAGGCGGCGACGGTGCTCTTTACCACCGCCTGCACAGCCTTGCTCAGCACCTTCAGCTCCTCCTTGGCAGCGTCGGAGAAGGCGATGTCCTTCTTGTAAATCTCCTCACCGGCCTTGCCGATGGACACGGCGTGGTCGGCAATCCGCTCCACATCGCTGATGGTGTAAAGCAGGATGTTCAGCTGCCGGTTGTCATGCACCGACAGCTTGGTGCCGGTAAGCTGCACCAGGTAGGTGCCCAGAGCGTCCTCGTACTCGTCGGTCTTGTTCTCCAGAGCCTTGACGCTTTCCAGTCCCTTGGAATCAAACTTTTCCAGCAGGCCGATGGCACCGTCCAGAGCCTGGGAAGCAGTCTGGGCCATATCCGCTGCAATCTCCTGAGCTCTCTGGATGGCCACAGCCGGGGTGGCGATGAGACGCTGGTCCAGCAGGGCGGTGCTCTCCGGCTCCTTATCCTCAGGCACGGACAGGGTAGCCAGCTTCTCCAGCACACCGTGCAGGGGCAGCATGATAAGCGTGGTCACCACATTGAAGGTGGTGTGGATCATGGCGATGTTCACCTCGCTCATGGTCTCCGTCAGGAAGCCCCAGGGCACAAAGGCGCCGACGCCGTAGAAAACCGCAGCGAAGATGATAACGCCCAGGAGGTTAAAATACAGGTGCACCATAGCGGCTCTGCGGGCGTTCCGGTTGGCGCCGATGGTGGAAATCAGGGCGGTGACGCAGGTGCCGATGTTCTGACCCAGGATAATGGGCAGGGCCACGCCGCCGGTGACAAGGCCGGTGGAGCACAGGCTCTGGAGTATTCCCACGGAGGCGGAGGAGGACTGAATCACGCCGGTCAGCACAGCGCCTACGACGATAGCCAGAATGGGGTTAGTGAAGGACACCATCAGGTCGGCAAACCACTTTTCATTCTCCAGGAAGGCCATGGAGTCGCTCATGAGGGACATACCGGTCATGAGGGCCATGAAGCCCAGCAAAATGGTGCCGATGCCCTGCTTCTTCTCGCTCTTGGTGAACATATACAGGACAATGCCGACGATGCCCAGCAGAGGCGCCAGGGTAGTGGGCTTGAAGATCTGAACCAGCAGGCTCTCACCCTCCAGAGCGGTGAGGGACAGAATCCAGGCGGTGACCGTAGTACCTACGTTGGCACCCATGATGACGCCTACTGCCTGCTTCAGGGCCATAATGCCGGAGTTGACGAAGCCCACCACCATAACCGTGGTAGCGGAGGAGGACTGAATCACGGCAGTGACCGCCAGACCCAGGAAGAAGCCTTTGAACACATTGGAGCTCATCTTGGCCAGGATGGTCTGAAGCTTACCGCCGGCCTGGCGTTCCAGAGCCTTGCCCATCACATCCATGCCGAAAAGGAAGAGGGCCAATCCGCCCAGCAGGGAAATGAGCTTGAGGATATACATACTCATGTGCATTTACCTATCTTTCTGCGTTATTTTTTTGTTTCCGTTACCAGTATATTATAATATGTAGTTTTTGTAAAGACTACATAGAAAATATATGAAGAATGTAAAATCCATGTAAAGTCAGGGGAACTTCACCGTCACCGTGGTGCCCTGCTCCTCCTGGCTTTCCAGGGTGATGGTGCCCTTGTGGCTGGCCACGGCGTGCTTGACGATGGAAAGCCCCAGTCCGGTGCCCCCGGACTGCTTGGAGTGGCTCTTGTCCACCCGGTAGAACCGCTCGAAAATCCGGGCCTGGTGCTCTGCCGGGATGCCGATGCCGGTGTCTTTCACCCGCATCACCTTGCTTCCCGCCTCCATCCCCAGGAATACCTCCACGGAGCCCCCGGGCTTATTGTACTTGATGGCGTTTTCCGTAAGATTGTAGAGGATTTCATACAGAAGCCGCCGCACTCCCAGCATGGTAAAGCCGGCGCCGGTGAGCTTCAAGGTCACCTGCTTTTTCTCCGCCACCGGGGTAAGAGACTGGAAAATCTCCTGGGCAACAGGGCCGATCTGCACCGGCTCCTTGGGAAGCTCCACCCCCTCGTCCAGCTGGGACAGGCGGATAATGTCCTGCACCAGATTCATAAGCCGGGTGGCCTCCTGGCGGATATGCCCCAGAAACCGGGGCTGATCCTCCGGCTTTACCAGGCCGCTTTCCAGAAGCTCTGCACTGCCGATGATGGACTGCAGGGGGGTTTTCAGTTCGTGGGACACATTGGCGGAGAATTCCCGCCGGTTCTGCTGGGCCTGGGTCTGCTCCGTCACGTCCAGCGCCAGAATGACCGCACCCATGATTTTCCCCTGGGACTCAATCCGGCTCAGCTCAAACAGGTACTCCCGGCCGTTGCGCTGGGCGTGGACCTCGCTGCGCCCCTTGCTGTATACCGTATCCACGGCCTTCCGCAGCTCCTGCTTCCTGTCCACCGTGAGAAAGTCCCGGCCCACACAGCTCTCGTCCACCCCGAAAAGGGTCTTGGCGGCGGGGTTGATGCTCAGCACCACCGAGTCCTTGTCCAGAAGCACCAGACCCTCTTTCATGTTCCGGGTAATCTGCTCCAGTTCCTCGGTCTTTTGCTTGAGGTTTGCCATCTGCCGGGAAATCTGCCGGTGCTGCTCTCCGATGCGGTGAAGCAGCGGCGTAATCTCCTCGTAAATCTGGTTATCCAGAGGATACTCCAGATTCAGCTCGTTAAGCGGCTTTACAATCCGCCTGGCCATCCGCCGGGCAAAGACGGCGGAAAGAAGGATTGCCAGAAGCACCAGCCACATCACCGGCAGCACCATATCCACCGCCAAAGACAGGGTGGTCATGCTGCTGACGGAAATCCGCAGCACCGTGCCGTCTGCCAGCCGCACCGCCTGATAGATGGTCTTTTCCATCCGGGTGTCGGAGTAGCGGACGCTGCTGCCGGAGCCGGTGGCCAGAGCCTCCTGCACCTCCTCCCGGGAGGCGTGGTTGTCCAGCTTTTCCGCATCCTCCCAGGAATCGTAGAGCACCTTTCCCTGGGAATCTATCCAGGTAAGGCGAAGTTCCGACTCCCCTACCCCCAGAAGATAGTCCTTGCCGCTTTCCTGGGTGCCGGCCGCCGCCAGGTACAGGTCATCGGCGAGCCGCTTCTGCCGGCTGCTGTCCAGATACTCGTAGGTCACAAAGAAAAACACCAGAAAGCTGCACAGCAGCACCACAGCGGCGGTGGTAAGAATCGCCCGAAAGATTTTACTGGTCATGACATCTCCCACCGATAGCCCACGTTTCGCACCGTCTCAATCCGCTTGCCGTAGTCCCCCAGCTTCTGCCGCAGGGTACGGATGTGCATATCCACCGTCCGGGTCTCCCCCAAGTAGTCTGCATCCCACACGCTGGAAAGCAGCTGCTCCCGGGTAAAGGCCACCCCCGGGTTCTGAAGGAACAGCCGCAGAAGCTCATACTCCTTGAAGGTCAGGGGCAGCCGCTCCTCCCCGATGGACACGGTATGAGCCTGCTGGTTCAGCACCAGCTCTCCCAGGGTCAGCAGGTGCTTTTCCTCCTGCTTCCGGCACCGGCGGAGCACCGCCTTCACCCGGGACACCATCTCCATCACCCCGAAGGGCTTCACCAGATAGTCGTCCGCTCCCAGATCCAGGCTCTGGATCTTGTCAAACTCCCCGCCCTTGGCGGTGGCCATGATTACGGGAATCTGGGAAAAGGCCTTGTGGCGCTTCATCTTCCCCAGAAGGGTCACCCCGTCCTGCCCGGGAAGCATCACATCCAGAATCACCAGCTCCGGCTGGGCAGACTGGAGCGCCTCCCAGAAATCGTCCCCGTTTTCAAAGCCCCGGGCAGGAAAGCCGGAGCTTTCCAGGGCGTACACTTCAATATCCCGGATACTGGGATCATCCTCCACACACCAAATCATACCTGTCCTCCTGTGGGTAAATAATGATTTACAATTATTATAATGGGAAAAAGGGGGAAATGCAACGAAAAAACGCCGGCGGAAAAATCTCCCTTGACTTTAGCACGATAAAGTGATAAAATACTAAAAAATCCAATGGAGGAGCCATCCATATGAAGCTTATGGAAAGTCAGGAGCTGGATATGCTTCTGGAAGCCATTTTGACCCTGCACACCAAAGAGGAATGCCGCCGTTTTCTGGAGGACATCTGCACCATCAAGGAATTGGAAGCCCTTACCCAGCGGTTTCATGTTGCCTGCCAGCTCAGCTCCGGGAAGAACTACCAGCAGGTCTACGAGGACACGGGGGTCAGCTCCGCCACCATCTGCCGGGTAAACAGGTGCCTGCAATACGGCGACGGGGGCTACGCCACCGTCCTGCAGCGGCTGAAGGAAGGGGGAAAACTGCCATGACTGCCCATTGGATGGAGAAGGTGCTTGCCCTGTATCAAAGCTATGGGTATCTGCCCTACAAAATGAGCCGGTTTGAGGACTACGACCTGTACGTCCGGAACCGGGATTTTCTCCTCTCCCAGCGCCTCATCACCTTCCCGGGAGAGGAGGGACAGCTTCTGGCATTGAAGCCGGACGTCACCTTGTCCGTGGTGAAAAACGCCCCGGAGGCCCCGGGGGTGGTGGAGAAGGTGTACTATCAGGAAAATGTTTACCGCTCCCCACCGGGAGGCGGCCCCATCCGGGAGCTGCCCCAGGCGGGGCTGGAATGTGTGGGGGATTTGAGCAGCTACGACCAGGCGGAGGTGCTGCTCCTGGCGGCCCTGAGCCTCTCTGCCCTCCCGGGGGAGTCGGTGCTGGATTTGTCCCATATGGGGCTGATCTCCCAGGTACTTACCAGCTGCCGGGTGACTTCCCGGCACCGGCCCCAGGTGCTTGCGGCCCTGGAGCGAAAGAGCCTTCACGGCCTGGAGGGGGTTCCCTGCCACGACAAAGAAAAGCTGGAGCTGCTCATCTGCTGCAGCGGCAGCCCGGAGGCAGCCCTGCCCCGGCTGAAAGCCCAGCTCACCGCTCCGGAAGAAGCGGCGGCTCTGTCCCAGCTGGAACGGCTGTGCCGGATTCTCACAGACAGCGGCGCCACCTGCCGGATTCGCCTGGATTTCTCTGTCAGCAACCAGTTAAAATACTACAACGGCCTGGTGTTCAAGGGCTACACCCAGGGAGTGCCCACCAGCATCCTCTCCGGCGGGCAGTATGACCGGCTGCCGGAGAACATGGGCAAGCGGTGCCGGGCCATGGGCTTTGCTCTGTACCTGGATTTGCTCCAGGAGGAGCAGCCCCCCTA
>OERZ01000104.1_pt1 | contig 16849 bp, 17 predicted proteins | sample 1540151 | NCBI WGS metagenome assembly OERZ01 (sample SAMEA3891880, study PRJEB23780) | metagenome | biome: terrestrial biome; feature: animal house; material: Caecal content | place: Italy | collected 2015-05-05 | reverse complement strand
AGACAAAACTTATTGATATAAAAAATCCCTGAAAACCAGAGGCTTCCAGGGATTTTCTGAATATTTCCGATGAAGTTTAGCGCTTGGAGAACTGGGGGGCGCGACGGGCGGCTTTGAGGCCGTACTTCTTTCTTTCCTTCATTCTGGGGTCGCGGGTCAGGAAGCCGGAGGCCTTCAGGGAGCCGCGGAATTCGGGGTTCAGAGTCAGCAGGGCACGGGAGATGCCGTGACGGATAGCGCCGGCCTGGCCGGAAACGCCGCCGCCAGCCACATTGACAACCACATCCACTCTGTCAACCATGCCGGTGGAAACCAGGGGCTGACGGACAATGAGCTTCAGGGTGTCCAGGCCAAAGTACTCGTCGATGTCGCGGCCATTGACAATGATGGAACCGGTGCCGTTCTCGTAAACACGAACACGGGCAACGGAGGACTTACGACGGCCGGTGCCGTAATGATACTTCTTCTTGCTCTCGTACATAATCGATTACCTCCAAATCAGTCCAGGGTCCAGGCTTCGGGCTTCTGGGCAGCGTGAGGATGCTCATTACCCTTGTACAGGTGCAGACGGGTCATGCTGGTACGGCCCAGGGAATTCTTGGGCAGCATGCCCTTGACAGCCAGCTCCATGGCGTAGTCAGACCGCTTCTCCATCATGATGCGAGCCTTGGTCTCCTTCAGACCGCCGATCCAGCCGGATACCCGGTAGTAGATCTTCTGCTCAGCCTTCCTGCCGGTGAGAATGGCCTTGTCGGTGTTGATGATGATGACGTAGTCACCGCAGTCAACATTGGGAGTGAAATCAACCTTGTGCTTGCCCCGCAGCAGGTTAGCAGCGATGACAGCGGTACGGCCCAGGGGCTTGCCGGCGGCATCCAGAACATACCACTTGCGCTCCAGGGTCTCCTTCTTTGCTAAAGTAGTGGACATTATGCGTTCCTCCAATTAGGTTAAAATATTTTGACAAATTCATGCGCAGGCATTACAATGTCTGCAAAACGCTTGATTTTTATATCACAGGATTGAAAAAATGTCAATTGGTTTTTGAGGGAAATTTATGAAACCAAATATAAACTCGTAAATGCTCTTAAATCCTCTGATATACTCTCGTTTTCTCGCTTGCTATTTTTCTATAAAAATTGGAGGAATTGTGCCTATGCAGAAGTTGGTTGGCCTTGTCCGCCGTTGTGTGGAAGATTATCATATGATTGAATCCGGGGATAAAATTGCCGTTGGGGTGTCCGGCGGAAAAGACTCTCTGGCACTGTTGGTTTTTTTGGCAGAATTGCGAAAATACAATCATATTCCCTTTGAGCTGGGAGCCATTACCATTGATATGGGGTTGGGGATGGACTATTCTGGCATTGAGAATCTGTGTCGGGAGCTGGATGTGCCCCTGCGGATTGTGAGAACGGAAATCGGCCCCATTATCTTTGACTACCGGAAAGAGAAGAATCCTTGCTCTATGTGCGCAAAAATGCGCAGGGGAGCGCTGAACCAGGCAATCCTGGACATGGGATACAATAAGCTGGCATTGGGTCACCACTACGACGATGCTGTGGAGACTTTTGTGATGTCACTGCTTTTTGAAGGGCGTATCAGCTGCTTTCAGCCGGTGACGGAACTGGACAGAACCGGAATCACCCAAATCCGGCCTATGCTATACATCCACGAAGTTACGATTGATAACTTCGCAGCCCGGGCAAAGCTGCCGGTGCTGACAAATCGCTGCCCGGTGGATAAGCATACCAAGCGGGAAGAGGTGAAGGAGCTGGTATACAGCCTGTCCAAAACCTATCCGGATTTGAAGGAGCGGATTTTTGGTGCCATGCAGCGCTATCCGCTGCCCGCCTGGGAGCCCCGGGGAAGATACAAACGCCCCAAAGACCAGGTATGAAAATTTTACCAATGGGACATACTGCCAATGAAGGAGGCGGTATGCCATGGTGAAAGGAATATCCAAGCAGGTAATTGTGGTTCAAGCTCCAGACCCAAAGCTGTTTGAGCAAGCAATCTTTATTCTGAAGGAAGGAGCTGTGGAGGCTGGCGGGGGGACAGATCAGCAGCTCCTCAGTGAAGCAAATCGGCTGATTCGCAGCGGCAGAGGGGAGAAACTGGGAATCCGGCGGATTTACGGCCCCATTTGGGCCTGCGCAGGCGCATTGCTTACCGGCATTGCCTGGGTGATATGCGCCTTATTATAGATTGCAGAAAGAGCTTCTGTGTGCTATAATTCCAGGAAAGTACAGTTTCACAGATAGAAAGAGGTGCGAAAATGCACATTGGAAGCATAGAGATAGAAAATCCTCTGTTTTTGGGGCCCATGGCAGGGGTGACGGATTGGGCGTTTCGGACAGTCTGCGCTGAGCAGGGAGCAAACGTTACGGTGACGGAAATGGTCTCCTCCCGGGCACTGGTATACCGGGACAAAAAGAGTGCAGCACTGCTGAAGAAAAACCCCGGTTCTGTCTGCGGTGCCCAGATTTTCGGAAACGACCCGGCAATCATGGCGGAGGCTGCCCAACTGGCTTTGGAGATTTCCGGCTGTGATTTTCTGGATATTAATATGGGCTGCCCCATGCCAAAAATTGCCAATTCCGGGGATGGCTGCGGCCTTATGCGCACGCCGGAGTTGGCAGGGGAGATTGTCCGTGCTGTTACAGATGCGGTCAGCGTACCCGTAACGGTGAAATGCCGCCTGGGATGGGACAAGGGGAGTATCAATGTGCTGGATTTTACCCGGCGCATGGAACAAAATGGCGCAGCACTGGTGACGGTTCATGGACGAACCCGCTCCATGCTGTATACCGGTGTGGCAGACTGGGACATGATACGAAAGGTCAAGGAACAACTGTCCATCCCGGTGATTGCCAACGGAGACATTGTGGATGCAGCTTCGGCACTAAAATGCAGGAATTGGACCGGAGCTGACGGTTTGATGATTGGCAGAGCTTCATTTGGTGACCCATGGATATTTGCCCAGGTTCAGGCAGCTCTTTCCGGAAATCCTGTGCCGGAACGTCCGCCTTTGCGGGAGCGGGTAGAAACAGCCCTGAAACAGTTCCGTCTGGCCTATGAGGACAAAGGGGAGCACATCGCCTGTCTGGAGGCCAGAAAGCACTTTGCCTGGTACCTGCGGGGTGTTGCTCACAGTAACTACTACAAGGCGCAGATTTCCAATATTTCCAAAATGGAGGACATTGAAAACATTGCCAGAGGTATCCAGCGGGATCTCCAATAATTGCATTGTATGATTGTTTCCGCCGTTTCACATGATAACCGGGAGGTGATTTGTGTGAAGCGGCGTATTTTATTGTTATTGCTGATTTTCCTGTTTCCGGTACAGCCGGTGGAGGCAGAGCCTATCCGGTGGGTAGACTTTTCTGTTCCCTATGAATCATTGAAATATGCCCTGGATACAGACATCGCCACTGCTGAACAGGAGCAGCATTTGGGCTGGATACAGACCTTGGCTCTGGCAGGGTATCGCACAGGGGGAAAGTGCGGTCTGGCCTCCGCAAAACAGGCGGTGTCGGACTTGCGGACGGGGAAATCCCCTGAGGAACTTTTGGGTGCCTTATATAAGTATTATGATTATTATTTTAGGCTTACACGGCGGTTTTGGTGTAAACGCTAATATAAAAGTGAGCCACTTGGCTGGTGTTCGCTCATGAATTATTGAGCCACCCAAAGAAATCCCCTATAATAGTCGCAAACTATATAGGGGGCGAATAAAGGTGGTTATCACAGTGGAAACTTACAAACAGATTCGCAAGATGCGACTGCAGGGCATGAGTCAGCGGCAGATTGCTGCATCCCTGCAGATCTCCCGCAATACCGTCAAGAAGTATTGGGACGGTGACAGTGTACCCTGGGAGCGTAAAGCTTACAGCCGGGAACCTTCCGTTCTGACAGAGGAGGTAATGGCTTTCGTCCGGAACTGCTTGGAGGAAGATGCTCACAGCCCCAAGAAACAGCACCATACCGCAAAACGTATCTATGACCGACTGGTGGAGGAACTTGGTTTCACCGGTGGTGAGACTACCGTCCGCCGTCTGGTGAGCCAGCTTCGAGAGAATCCCCAAGAGGCGTTTGTTCCGCTGGCCTTCCCTCCGGGAGATGCAATACAGATTGACTTTGGCGAAGCAACCGTATATCTGTCCGGGGTAAAGACAGTGGTAAACTTATTCTGTGCCCGGCTTTGTTACAGTGGTGCACCGTTGGTTTTGGCTTACCGGAGGCAGAATGAAGAAAGCTTCCTGGACGCCTTGATTCAGGTATTCCAGTACTTCGGTGGTGTCCCCAAACGGGTTATCTTTGACAACGGCAAGGTTGCTGTCAAAGATGGCTTCGGCGCTCATGCCCGGAAACAGGCCGGGTATGCTGCTTTGGCTGCCCACTACGGATTTGAAGCTATTTTCTGCAACCCTGCATCCGGAAATGAAAAGGGCCTTGTGGAAGGCCTGGTAGGTTACAGTAGAAGGAACACCTGCGTCCCTGTTCCCAAAGTGGAGTCTATGGAAGAACTGAATTGTCTGCTCCGGGAAAAATGCAGAAAGTATCTGTCCCACCAGATCCGTGGAAAGAAAAATAACGTTGGTTCCATGCTGGCAGAGGAAAAGGAGAAGCTTTATCCACTTCCAAAGTATCCCTTTGACCCCTGTAAGCGAAGTACCGGCCGTGTAGATCGTTTCTGTACCATTCGTTTTGACAGCAACAACTATTCTGTGCCCTGTGAGTTTTGCGGCAGAGAGGTCTCTGTAAAGGCGTCTCCCGAAACGGTATCCATCTATCTTGGCGGAACCTGTATTGCACAGCATAAACGGTGTCTGGAAAGAAAAAAGACCATTTATGATTTGGCCCACTACTTGCCCCTGCTGGAAAAGAAGGGCAGGGCCATCTTCTATGCCAAGCCGGTACAGGAGACGATTCCGGAATTCTTCCTCCATTGGCTCCGAAGTCAAGCGCTCACGCCCAGGGAACTGGTAGACATCCTCCGTCGCTGTCAGGAAGAGGATTACATGGAAGTCATGAAGGAAGCACCAAACCATATTGATCCTGTAGAAATCCAGGATACGGTGATTGTACAAGCTGTGGACCTGCAATTGTATGATGCATTCCTCCACGGAAAGGCAGGTGCTGCCTTATGAATACGGTGGATGAACTGATCCGTCTCCATGCAAAGCAATTGAAAATCCCTTCTTTTGCAGAATATCATGAAGTACTCCGGCAGGCAGATCCCTCTGCCGGATTCTCGGATATTCTTCTGGAACTTATGAAGGCAGAGACCTTATCCAGGCAAGAAAACCAGAATAGAAGACGTCTCAAAGCTGCAGGGTTCCCATATCTCAAAACCATGGAGGAGTTCGATGTCAGCCAGTTAAGTGACACTGTCTCGCCAATTTTTCTGCAAGAACTGGCCAGCTGCCAGTTTGTACAAAACAAGCAGAATGTCATTATGATTGGAAATCCCGGTCGCGGCAAAACCCATCTGTCCATTGCTTTGGGACTGAAAGCCTGCGCCCAGGGTTACAACGTTCTATTCAAGAATGCAGCAACCCTGTCCACGGAGCTCTGTGAGGCCAAGGATAATTACCATCTTGGCAAGCTGGAAAGGACTCTGGCGAAAGCGGATCTGCTTATCCTGGATGAGCTGAGCTATCTCAGTTTTAACCGGCACCAGTCGGAGCTGCTGTTTAAGGTTATCTCCGACAGAAGCGAAAAAAACAGCACCATTGTGACGACTAATCTGCCCTTCTCCAAATGGACGGAGCTATTTGAGAATACAACAATGGTAGCTGCTCTGATTGACCGTCTGACCTTCCGTTCCCATGTGCTGAATATGAACGGAGATTCTTACCGGCTGAAAGCTACCATGCAGAAGAGAGCCTGACAAGGTGGCTCAAATATTCGTGAGCGTAGTGGCTCACTTTTTCATTGACTTTTACACGCTGACTGGAGTAGTAAACATAAGTATATTTTATGACACTTCAAATAAATTGTGTTATAGAGTCTATGACTTTTCAAATGGAATATGTCCTGTTTTCTGAAACATCAAGGCCTGCTGTCTGTGAAACAAACAGCAGGCCCGTTCCTTGTTCTCCTGAATGTCATGCAGGAGGGTGTTATTCTGGTTCTTCAAAAGTCTGAGAAAGCACATACGCACAATACTGCCTGGCCATTTCCAGCCTAGGGGTATTGGCAATGATTCCCAAATAGACATCGCCGGAAAAACCCGCCTGTTGGAATTGAGGGAGACTGCTCACGTTCCACGCATTGGCCACAGTTTGTGTGACAGCGGTATAGGAATCGGTTTCCCCGAGACTGAATTCGATGGAATTGTCCTCCTGAATGACCAGATTCTCGGTGATCAGCGCCTGTATGTCTGTTGGCAGGTTATCAAAAGAAGAAACGTGAGCCAGGTCCAGCAGGTAGCCGTTTGCGGAACACAGGTCATACGCTTCCTTGTTCATCAAAACCAGATCCAACTGCTTTGCATTGATGGCTGCCAGGAGCTTCAGCCCGGATGTGTAGGCGTATTCGTGGTTTTCAGCGGATGGATTGTCGGATACATACAAGTTAAAATATCGATAGACCTCTTCCTTCTCCGGATTGCGCCCGAGATCGGAAATAAAGCCGTCAGACAGGTAACCATCCATGTCATCACCTGCAGAGATGTTCAGATAGGCCAGATATACCACAGGACTTTTTTGTGTAAGCGCATTGTGTATTCCGGAGGCCAGCAAATAAACGAAACAGGCCAAAAGAATCAGCGGGATTTTGTAGTACATCCAGATATGCTCCGCTTTTTTGGAAACCGGCATTTCCCGGAACTGTTGCCATCTATGCCGGCGCTCTTCCGGGGACAATTTCATTGGCTTCCTCCGTTGTCGGTGACGGTATCCTCCGGAACATAGGAGCAGGCACGGATCACGCCATTGAGCAAATAGGAGCTGAGCAAGGCGCACAGTCCTTCGCCGAAAATAACCAGAGGCGTGAAAAAGGCGACAACCACAAAAAACATGGCGAAATGAATGGCAAATACCACAATGGTGCAGAACAGGTAGCGAATGCCGATGAGCAGCGCATTTCTTAACATGGGCCAGCTGCGATTGCGGACACTGGCAATCAGCGGAAACAGGTAGAGCAGTACAATGCAATACAGAATCGCTGCCGCAATCACAACCGCCAATCCCAGCGTACAGACGACGGAAAAAACGCCGGTGGTAGTCTTATAAAGATTGTACAGAATATACCCATCCAAACTCAGCAAAATGCCAAGGGCAAGCAAAATCAACCAGAGAATCGTGGATTGACGGAAATTTTCCCGGAAGGCACGGAAAAACCGGGAAGTCAAAGATGGGTCCTCCCCCCGGGAAATCCGCAGTGTCACATCATACAGAGCAGTCGTGGCCGCACCGGCGGTGAAAACCGGGATGGAGCAAAGAAACCACAGCAGGTTCAGATAGCAGCTGTAGCAGAGCTTCAATATAGCCTGGCTGAATTGGCTGTCGTAGGAAAAAAGTTTCATGCATTACCTCACATTCTGCCGGTGGATTCCCGATAGATCAGATCTGTCTGTGTATGAACGGTTCGATAGTCCAGGAAAGGTTCCTGTATTCTGGAGATCAGCAAGTGAACCGCAGTGAAAGCCATAATCTGCGTGTGGATGTGTACGGTGGTCAAAGGCGGTTTGGACAGGCGGGATTCTGCGGAATCGTCAAATCCGCAGATCAGCACATCATCCGGTACCCGTTTCCCCACGGCGGCCAGCGCCTGAAGCAAATCGGCAGCCACAAAATCATTGGCGCAGATAAAAACATCCGGAAGCGCTTTCATGGAATCGATCACAGGCTGCATTTCTTCCAAATGGTTATACTTGATGACGAAAGCCGGGTCCACAGAATATCCGGCCATTGCGACCGCAAGATAGAAGGCGGTATACCGCTCGTAGAAAGACTGGCAGTGGTCATAATCCCCGACGAATCCGATGCGGGTTCGCCCTTTTGCCAGCATATCATTGACAAATTTCGTAGTTTCTGTAATGTTATCCATATATAGCTGATCGGCAGGAAGGGATTTTCCATTTCGTCTGGAAGGACCATCCACAAACAGAATGGGAATATCCAGGCCGCATAGCATCTCGTCATAGTCCCAGTCAAACATTTCGATGCACACAATCCCACGCACCTGTTCCAGGTGCAGTGTAATTGGGAGCGTTTTGCGCACAAAATCTTCCGTCGTCACACGATGGGTGTTCATGGTGTATCCCAGCTGAGAGATTTCCCTTTGAAATTTATCCAGCATCAGCAAGGCGAAATGAGAGTGGGTAAGGAATGCCCCGGTAAGCAGGGCAATCTCTCCCTGGTACCCGCTGGCTCCCGGCCGGACGGTTGGCAGTGTACTGTTTCTGGGGATGGCGATGCTCCCTGCGTAGGAAAACTGCTTGTAGCCCATCTCTACGGCTTTTTGCAGGATTTTTTCCCTGGTGGAATCTGCAAGACCGTCCGCGTTGTTGATCGCCTTGGACACCGTATTTCTGGAGATGCAAAGCGCATCTGCAATATCCTGGATGGTAACTTTTTTGTTCATTTCAACCCTCCTGCATACTGTTGTTGTCCTGAAAACAGTATACCATAGAAAATATGCAAATGTCAAATCAAGCCTTCGGGCATTGTGTGCAAATACTGCAATGCAAAATCGTGCATATGCACCAAAAAATTGTGCAAATGTAAATTATTTATTGACAAAGATTATCCCGGGTGCTACCATGAAGTTGTCAAAAGTCTCAATGAATTGAGCATTTGCACAATTTCTGAAGAGGGATGTAAAAGGAGGAATTGAATGAAACGAGCAATGACACAGTCTTCTGTCAAGAAGACGAAAGGAACCAGAATACACAACACATTGGTCTATATGCGTCAGCATTGGCAGCTGTACCTCATCTTTATGCTGCCGGCGGTTGTGCTGACAATCGTGTTCCGCTATCTTCCAATGGGCGGCATTCTGATTGCCTTCACGGAGTACAATCCAATCCGTGGCATCCTGGGAAGCGAATGGGTGGGATTCGACCACTTTACTCGATTCCTTTCATCGCCGGACTTTATGCAGTACTTATCGAACACCTTGAAATTAAGTGTGTTCGGACTTCTCTGGGGATTTCCCGCTCCAATCCTGCTGGCATTCTTGCTGAACCGGGTAATGAGCAGCGGCATCAAGCAGAAGATTCAGCTTATTCTGTACATGCCGAATTTTATCTCTGTGATTGTTCTTTGCGGTATTGTCCGGATCCTGCTTTCTCCCACCGGCATGCTGAATATGCTTCTGGGAACATCTTACAATTTCATGACCATGCCAGAGGCCTTCCGTACGATTTACATTGCCAGCGGCATCTGGCAGGGAGCCGGCTGGGCTTCCATTATTTACACGGCGGCACTGTCCAATGCCAACAAGGAACTGAAGGAAGCTGCCGTTCTGGATGGCGCAAATATCATCCAGCAGATCAAAGCCGTGGAATGGCCTGCAATCAAAGACACCGTTCTGATTCAGTTCATTATGAGCGTGGGTAATATCATGTCCGTTGGATTTGAAAAAGCCTATGCCCTTCAGACGGATCTGAACCTGAATGCATCTGAAATCATCTCCACCTATGTGTACAAAAAGGGCCTGCTGGATGGTGATTATGGTTTTTCCACTGCTGTAGGACTGTTCAATACAGTGATCAACGTCATCCTGCTGGTTTCCATGAACACCATCGTCAAGAAGATGAACGATGGCAAGGGTGTCTGAGGAAGGAGGAAGTAAGTTGGATACGAAATTTTCCAAGTTGGCCGGCGTAGACAAAGGAATCATGGTTTTTGCCTATGTGATCTTAGGCTTGTTCATGGTAGCCATTATTTTTCCGGTGATCTATATCATTCTGGCATCCTTTATCGATCCGATTACCCTTCAGAACCACGGCCTGACCTTCGATTTCAGCAAATGGACCCTGACGGCTTATGAGCGGGTCATGACCAACGACCAGATCTGGATCGGCTTCAAAAATGCCATGATCTATTCTGTGCTTTTCACAATCATCTCTGTAGCGGTGACGCTGTTGGCAGCCTATCCCATGTCCCGTCCGGATTTCAAAGGCAAAGGCCTGCTCAACACGCTGTTTGTCATCACCATGTTCTTTGGCGGCGGCCTGATTCCCACCTACCTGCTCATCAGCAATCTGGGAATGCTGGACACCATGTGGGCAGTCCTGATCCCCGGCGCCTTCAGCGTGTGGAACATGATTATTGCCAGGACCTACTACATGGGCATTCCCGGTGACATGCAGGAAGCGGCAGAGATCGACGGCGCATCGGAGATGGTCTACTTCTTCAAAATCCTGCTGCCACTGTGCGCCCCAATTATCGCCACCATTGCCATGTGGCAGTTCGTGGGCATGTGGAACAGCTACTTTGACGCCATGATTTACCTGAACGATGCAGCCAAGCAGCCGCTGCAGCTGGTCCTGCGGGCAATCCTGATTCAGAGCCAGCCGGAACCGGGAATGGTTTCCGATATGCAGAGTACCGCCGCCCGTGCACAGCTGGCAGAACTGCTGAAATATGCAACCATTATCATTTCCAGTATCCCCCTGATGATTATGTATCCCTTCTTCCAGAAGTACTTTAACAGCGGCATCATGGCCGGCGCAGTAAAGGGATAATGTTACTTTGTATGTTTGACAGACGGAGATCTGCCAATATAATGAAAGGAGAATACATCATATGAAAAAACTGACAAAGGTGCTCTCGCTGTCGCTGACCCTCGCCATGCTGATCGGTCTGCTGGCAGGCTGCAGCGGTGCAGGAGGCCCTGCAGGTAATTCTGCAGGACTGGAAGTGGACCCGGCAACACTTGCCTTTCCTCTGGCAGAAACCGCTACCATTACCGGCTTGACCAATTTCCCCGCCGGTACGGAATCTGAGCCCAATAATCGTACCATTTTCAAGCGCCTGGAAGAGCAAACCAATGTTCATGTGGAATGGAAGACCATTCAGTCTGACCAGTGGGGCGAAAAAATCGCACTGGAAATGTCCAACATCAAGACACTGCCTGACTTTGTGTTCAATGCCGGCTTCAGTGATACGGATCTGCTGAAGTATGCAAAGCAGGGCGTTATTATCAACCTGGAAGAATACATCGACAAATATATGCCCAATCTGTCCAAGGTGTTTGAGCTGGCTCCCGAGTATCGGGCCATGTGTACCGATGAAGATGGCCATATCTGGGCGCTTCCCTGGATTGAGCAGCTGGGTTATGAGAAGACTGCCATCCAGACCGTGGGCAATATGAGCTTTATCAACACCGCATGGCTGGACTACCTTGGTCTGGAAATGCCCACCACGGTGGACGAGTTTGAGGATGTCCTGATTGCCTTCCGGGACAATGCAGCAGACCTGAAGGCAGAGTTCAACATTGAAGGGGACATTATCCCCATGTCCTGCATTATGAACGATGGCGACCAGGATCCCTGCATTCTGATCAACGGCTTTGGCGAAGGCTACGGCGATCCCGACCGGGGCCGTCACATTGCGGTTACCAACGATAAGGAAGTTATCTGTGTTGCCAATACGGAGGGCTTCAAGAAAGGTATCGCTTGGCTGCATGAACTGTATGCCCAGGGGCTGATTGACCCCGAAGCCTTTACCCAAGAATGGTCTACTTATGTTGCCAAGGGTAAGTCTGGCCGCTATGGCGTGTGCTTCTCCTGGGACGTTGCCAATATTGCCTCTCTGGAAGGCTGGGAACCCCTGCCCGCACTGACTGCCGATGTCAGAAATATCACCCCGCAGAACGGCTCCTTCACCTCCGGCTTTGACCGCGGCCGCTGCGTGGTCACCTCTGTCGCCGAAAATCCCGCTTTGATCTGTGCATGGCTGGATCAGATGTACGCACCGCTGCAGTCTCCGCAGAACAACTGGGGAACCTACGGCGAGGACGACGAATTTGACATCTTTGAAATGGGTACCAACGCCAACGGTGAGCCCATGCTCCAGCACGCTCCTCTGGGAGATGCTTCTCCTGTAGAGGTGCGGGAGGCAGAAAGTGTCAACGGCCCTCTGGCTATTCTGGACAGCTACTATGATGTGTATGTGACCTGCCCGGATGACGCACAGTACCGTCTGGACTGGATTGAGCAGATTTATACCCCGGATATGAACAGCGACTATGTGTTCCCCAACGTGTTCATGAGCAGTGACGATACCAAGCGTCTGTCCGACCTGACTGCGGATATCTCAAAGTGCATCAATACCGCAAAGGCGGACTGGGTTATGAATGGATTCACTGACGCTGACTGGGATCAGCTGCAGGCGGACCTGGACGCCTACGGACTGGAGGAATATCTTTCTATTTTCCAGAAGTATCTGGACGCTTATTACGCAGAATAAGCCAAAGGCCCTGCCCCCGCAAGGGGGCAGGGTAGGATCTTGTCTGTCTGCTTTTTGACAAAGGCCCTCCCGAGGAGCTTTGTCAAAGAACAGACAGCCGCAGATTTCCCATGAGGTGTCATCCCCTTTTGGAAGAACCTGCCTGTATGTTTGTTTTGTAAAAAGGAGTATCCTGTATGATTAGTAAAAAGCTGAAGCGTGCCCGGGATTTTGAAAAAAAGTACATTCCCTACGTGGCCGAAGAACTGCCCAAATTCCATGTAACAGGGGGGATTGGCTGGATCAATGATCCCAATGGATTTGCACCCTATCACGGAGAATATCATCTGTTTTATCAATATCATCCCTATGATGTGAAATGGGGTCCCATGCACTGGGGCCATGTGAAGACCCAGGACTTCGTCAAGTGGGAGCGGCTTCCCATCGCCTTAGCCCCGGACATGGATTATGACAAGGACGGCTGCTTCTCCGGCGGTGCGGTGGAGATGCCCGATGGACAGCATCTGCTGATGTATACCGGTGTTCGCAATGTGCGCCGGAAGAACGGAAAAATCGATTCTTTCCAGACCCAGTGCATCGCCATCGGTGACGGTGTAAACTACGAGAAATACGAAGCAAATCCGGTCATCCGCACCGAGGACATCCCGGAAGGCGGCAGTGTCCATGATTTCCGTGACCCCAAAATCTGGCGGGAGGACGGGATGTACTACATGGTGGTGGGCAACCGCACCCCGGATACCAGCGGCAGCATTCTGTACTACCGCAGCGAGGACGCCATTCATTGGGAGTTTCTCAACAAGCTGGCTTCCTGCCATAACCAGTACGGCAAGATGTGGGAATGCCCGGACTTTTTCCAGCTGGACAACAAGTATGTCCTGCTGACCAGCCCCCAGGAGATGAATGCGGTGGGCTTGGAGTTCCATCCCGGCAACGCCAATGTGTGCATCATCGGTGAGCTGAATGAGCAGAAAAATCATTTGCTCCGGGACAATGTGCAGGCCATCGACTACGGTCTTGACTTCTACGCTCCCCAGACCCTGGAAACCTATGACGGCCGCCGGGTGATGATCGGCTGGATGCAGAACTGGGAAACCTGCGGCAGTCACCTGCCGGAACAGCGCTTCATGGGTCAGATGACCCTGCCCAGAGAGCTGCACATTCGCAACGGCAGACTGTGCCAGACGCCTGTCCGGGAGATTGAAAACTACCGTATCAACAAGGTAGCCTATCAAAATGTGATGATGACCAGCGAAAGCTCCCTGCAGGGTATCAACGGCCGCTTTATCGACATGACCGTCACCATCCGTCCGGGCAACGAAGCCTCCATGTACCGCTGGTTCAAGATCAATGTGGCCCGGGACGGGGAGCACTGCACCTCCATCCGCTTCAAGCCGGCTACCAACATTATCCGCATTGACCGTACCCAGAGCGGCCTGCCCTGCGATATCGTCAATGTCCGGGAGTTCCCGGTGCTTGCGGGAAATGGGGAGCTGAAGCTGAGGCTGATTATGGACCGGTACAGTCTTGAGGTCTTTGTAAACGACGGTCAGCAGGCTGCCACCAGCGTCATCTACACCCCGCTGGATGCCAAATCCATCAGCTTCTCCTGCGATGGAACCGTGCTGATGGATGTGGAAAAATATGATCTGGAGGTTTAAACCTTGGCAGAAAAGTTTGATGTAGTGGCTCTGGGTGAGCTTTTGATTGACTTTACAAAAAACGGCGTCAGCAATCAGGGCAACGGTCTGTTTGAAGCCTGTCCCGGCGGCGCACCCTGCAATGTGCTGGCCATGCTGCGAAAGCTGAATAAGTCCTGTGCCTTTGTGGGTAAGGTCGGCGGCGATATGTTCGGCAGCCTACTGCAGCATACCATTCTGGAAGCGGGCATCAACGCGGACCATCTGATTATGGACCCCAAAATCCCCACCACGCTGGCTTTTGTCCAGACCTTCCCCAACGGTGACCGGGACTTTTCCTTCTATCGCAAGCCCGGCGCGGATATGATGCTGACCGAGAGCGAGCTGCCGGAGGAAACCATCGCCAATGCCCGGATTTTCCATTTCGGCACCCTGTCCATGACCCACGAGGGTGTCCGGGCTGCTACGGTCAAGGCGGTAGGGCTGGCGAAGGAGGGCGGCGCGCTGATTTCCTTTGATCCCAATCTCCGTCCCCCGCTGTGGGAGAATTTAGAGGAAGCAAAACGACAGATCGCCTGGGGACTTTCCCAGTGCGATATTCTGAAAATTGCCGACAATGAGCTGGAATTCATGACCGGGGAAACCGATTTTGGGAAGGGTGCAGCAATTCTCCATAAAACCTACCCCAACATTAAGGTGCTGAATGTCACCGCCGGTGCCGATGGAAGCTACTCCTTCTACGGCGAGGAGGAGCCGGTATTTGTGCCCTCCTTCCAGCTGGGCGGCACCATTGAGACCACCGGCGCCGGGGATACCTTCTGCGCCAGCGTGTTGAATTATATTCTGGAAAACGGCATTGTCTGCTTGACGCCCGAAGATCGGAAAACCATGCTCCGCTTTGCCAACGGGGCGGCCTATATTGTCACCACCCGGAAGGGCGCCATCCGCTCCATGCCGGAACGCAGCGAAGTGGAAGCCCTGCTGGCGTAAGCGCTCAATAACCACCCGGGTATAAAATGGGCCGGCCCTATAATCTGGGACGGCCGGTTAATCGAGATAAGTGTTTGTGTAGGCGTTGGAATTGGGCATTTTGAAATTTTGCTGGATATAGGAAGCCCAGGGCATGAGGGATTCCAGCTCCTGGTGTGAATGGGTCTTTCCCAGGTACGGAAGCTGCAGCAGCACATGCTGCAGATACGCAAAGGGCTCAATTCCGTTTGCCTTGGCACTCTCCACCAGAGAATAGACTATGGCACTTGCCTCGGCACCCTTCGGCGTATCACAAAACAGCCAGTTCTTTCGGCCCAGCGTAAAGGGACGGATGGCATTTTCTGCCAGGTTGTTGGATATCGGTACTTCTCCGTTGTCAAGGAATGCCATAAGCTGCTGCTTTTGGTTCAGGCTGTATCGAACCGCTTCTTCCAGCTTGCTCCCTTTCTCCGGATGCACCATGTTCAGCCATGCGTAATACTCCTCCAGAAGCGGCAATTCTTTGTTCTGGCGGTATTCCTGGCGATATTCAGGCTTGTATGAGACACATTTCCGTTCCTCTGCAAACAATTTGTTGCAGTACTGAAATCCGACGGCAGCCTTGCTGGTTTTTACAGTCGCACCCTCCGGCATAGCTTCCCGCCATTTTCTTCTGACATGAGCCCAGCAGCCGCAGTGGGTGACATTGATAACTTGGTTGTAGCCTGCGTAGCCGTCTGTTACCAGAGCCCCGCCAAATCCTTTCAGGAAGGCCTCCGGCCGTTTTCCGCTCCGGTCCGGCTGATATTCAAAGAGCCGTACCTGGTTCCCGAGTAGTGCAGCGCTGGCATACAGCCACATTCTGGACTCCGAGGTCGCAGGCTTTCCCTCCTCTTTCAATACCTGCACCACCGTTTCGTCCGCGTGGATTACGCTGTGGGTCAAAAGCTCCTGCTTCATACGCTTGTACAGCGGCTTCAGCCAACTCTGCGTACACTGGATCACCCAGTTTGCCATTGTGGCACGACTCAGACAAATCCCTTCTCTGGCCCAAATCTTTTCCTGCCTGGCCAGAGGCAGCCCGTCTACGTATTTTTGTGTCATAATGTACGCCACGGTAGAAGGAGAGGCCAAAGAATGCTTCATAAGAGGGACCGGCGGCTTTACGGATGCAATGTGGGCAAAGCCGGTGTCTTTTTCACATTTGTCGCAAGCATAGGTAACTGCGTAATAGGCCAGCAGCTTGATTTGCTTTGGGATGATTTGCATCTCATGGCGCAGAAATTTCTTGCCAATGGGTTTCATTTTCCCGCCGCATTTTCCGCAGACCAGCTGTTCCTCCGGCTGTCCTCGTGCCGGAGAACCGCATTCCAGTCGTTCCACGGATAGTCAGGCTGTGTTCCGTAGGTATCCTGTGCCCATTTGTATAATTCTTGTCTATTCATTTTTCATCCCCTGTGCTTCCTTATTGACCTTGGCAATACCAGGCCCAAAGTATTTCTCGATGATACCTGCTTTTTCTTTGCTCTCCCACCACCGCCAAAGCATGACACAGAGTACACTTAGCTTAAATACAATCTGCCTTTCTTCCGTATTCTTCGATAAGACTGGCAGGCGATTTGATCGTCATTGCATCTGAAAACTGAAATAACCAGCCCCAGAAGGGAGGACTGAGTTGAACCCTGACAGCACAAGTGACGGTATGTTCGCCGGTACGCACCATATTTATTTCCTCGCCAAATTTATCGTACACTGCGCCAATGAGCCCATCATGAAACTCAAGGACGACCTCAACTGCTTCGCCACCATACATTTTGA
>OERZ01000102.1_pt1 | contig 17151 bp, 14 predicted proteins | sample 1540151 | NCBI WGS metagenome assembly OERZ01 (sample SAMEA3891880, study PRJEB23780) | metagenome | biome: terrestrial biome; feature: animal house; material: Caecal content | place: Italy | collected 2015-05-05 | reverse complement strand
ACGTAGAACAGGGCGGTGGTGGATGCGCCGATGGTCACGACGGGCAGGCAGCAGATCAGCCATAAAATGTTCAGGTAGGCGCTGTAAGTCATCTTGGTGATAAAGGCCAGCAGCGGCCGGTCAGGGTTGAACCAGTTGTTCATACTTTCGCCTCGTGATCTCCCGTAGATTCCCTCAGAATCAGATTGGTCTCGGTGTACACCGTTCGGTAATTCAGGGAGGGCTCCTTGATCCGGGTCATCAGCAGATCGGCGGCGGTAAAGCCCATAATCTGCCCGTGGATGTGAATCGAGGTCAGCTTGGGGGTCATGAAAGAAGCCTCCTGGCTGTCGTCAAAACCGCAGAGCCAGACGTCCTCCGGCACCGAGTGTCCCATCGACCGCAGGGCCCGGGTTACATCCATAGCCGAAAAATCATTGGAACAGAGAATGACCTCGGGGAGCTGGTCGAAGGACTGGAGCTTTTGTTTCACCATCCGATCGTATTCGCCCTCTTTGGCGCTCTCCAGAATGGAGTATTTCAGGTTATCCCCCAGGCCCAGCCACTCCATTGCTTCCTTATAAGCGATATACCGCTCATAAAAAGACTGGCAGTGCCAGATATCCCCCACATAGGCGATCCGCTTTTTACCCCGCTGGACCATCATCTGGACAAAGTTCTGGATCTCCACCCGGTTATCCATGTACAGCCGGTCGGCTTTCAGCTGGGGCTTGAGGGTAGTCACCGGGGTGTCCACAAACAGCAGTGGGATCCCCTGGCCGCAGAGCATCTGGGCGTAGTCGTAGTCGAACACCTCGAAGCAGATGATCCCCGCCGTCCGCTCCTTATCAAAGGAAGCCGGAAGGCTGCGGGCCGTGAGCTCCGCCGGGGAAATTCGATGGATGGTCAGGCAGTAGTGCAGGTGATGGATCTCGGACTGGAACCGGTCCAGCATCATGGACGAGAAATGAGAGTTGCTGAGAAAGCAGGTGGTCAGCATTGCAATCTCCCGCTTGCCGTCCGGGTGGGACGGCTCTTTGGTTTCCTCCTGGAACAGGGGCAGATAGGCAAACTGCTTGTACCCCATCTCAGCCGCTTTGCGCAGAATTTTTTCCCGGGTGGCGTCTGCCAGAGTGCCGGTGTTGTTGATCGCTTTGGACACCGTATTGCGCGACAGCTGCAGCTCGTTGGCAATATCCTGTATGGTGACCTTGCCAGCCATGGGTTCCTCCTTTGCGTTCTATCTATTATAAGAAAGGTATTTCTGATTGTTAGTATAATGCAAACCCTCGGATTAGTCAAATATAAAATCGCAAAATACGCATTTGCACAAATGCACACTTTTTTATTTGTGCATCCAGACAGTTTCACAGAAAATTCCTTGGATGCATGAAAAATATCATTGACATTCACCAGGCAACATGGTATAAAGGTGCTGTCAGAGGTTTACATTTGCACACTACACTTGAGAGATTACACACTTGTTTGTGCAAACGCAAACCAAAAATGTAACAAATAAAACTGAAAGGGAGGAACCGAACACATGAAAGCGAAAGCGTCCGGGTCAGTTGCGGTATCTGCCAGCCGGCGAATGCACAACACATGCGTTTATATGGCGCGTCACTGGCAGCTGTATCTGATCTTTATCCTGCCGGCCGTGGTGTTGACCCTGATCTTCAAGTACATCCCCATGGGCGGCGTCCTGATCGCCTTCCAGAACTACAACCCCTTCCGGGGGGTTCTGGGCAGCGAGTGGGTCGGGTTTGAGCATTTCCAGCGCTTTATGTCCTCGCCGGACTTCCAGCGCTACCTGATGAACACCCTGAAGCTGAGCGTCTACGGCCTGCTGTGGGGCTTCCCCATCCCCATCATCCTGGCGTTCCTGCTCAACCGCATCGAGAGCAAGAAGATCAAGCAGAAGATCCAGCTGGTGCTCTACATGCCCAACTTCATCTCGGTGATCGTCCTCTGCGGCATGGTGCGGGTGCTGCTGTCGGTCACCGGCCCGGTGAACGGCCTGTTTGACACTAGCATCAACTTTATGACCATGCCGGAAGCCTTCCGTCCCATTTACATCATCAGCGGCATCTGGCAGGGCGCCGGCTGGGCTTCCATCATGTACACCGCCTCCCTCTCCAACGCCAGCAAAGACCTGAAAGAAGCCGCCATGATCGACGGCGCCAACCTCTTCCAGCAGATTATGACGGTGGAGTGGCCCGCCATCAAGGACATGGTGGTGATCCAGTTCATCCTCCAGGCCGGCAACATCATGAGCATCGGCTTCGAAAAGGCCTACGCCCTCCAGACCGACCTGAACCTGCAGACCTCTGAGATCATCGCCACCTATGTGTACAAGAAGGGCCTGCTGGACGGCGATTACAGTTTCTCCACCGCCGTCGGCCTGTTCAACACCGTCATCAACGTCATCCTATTGATCGCCGTCAACAAAATCGTCGCCAAGATGAACGACGGCAAGGGATTGTAAGGAGGCAGCGCCATGGCAGCGAAAACCAAAAAGAGCGGCAGGCTCGCAATCTATACCCGCCAGGACAAAGCCATCCTCTTCGTGGGATATGTCCTGCTGGCCCTGTTCGTGGTGGCCATCATCGTCCCGGTGGTGTACATCGTCATCGCATCCTTTATGGACCCCGTCACCCTCCAGAACAAGGGCATCACCTTTGATTTCAGCAAATGGACCCTGACCGCCTACGAACGGGTGGCCACCGACGCGCAAATCTGGACCGGCTTTAAAAATGCGGTTCTCTACTCGGTGCTCTTCACCATCATCTCGGTGACGGTGACCATGCTGGCCGCCTACCCCATGTCCCTGTCGGACTTCAAGGGCAAAGCGATCTTCAACACTCTGTTCGTCATCACCATGTTCTTCGGCGGCGGCCTGATCCCCACCTACCTGCTGATCAACAATATGGGCCTTTTGGACTCCATGTGGGCGGTCATCCTGCCCGGCGCGTTCAGCGTCTGGAATATGATCATCGCCCGCACCTACTACCAGGGCATCCCCCGGGAGCTGCGGGAGGCCTCGGACGTGGACGGCGCCAGCGAGATGACCTTCTTCTTCAAGATTCTGCTTCCCATCTGCATGCCGGTGGTGGCGGTGCTGGCCCTGTGGCAGTTCGTCGCCATGTGGAACAGCTACTTTGACGCCATGATCTACCTGAACGATACCGCCAAACAGCCTTTGCAGCTGGTGCTCCGCTCCATCCTGATCCAGAGCCAGCCCGAGTCCGGCATGATCGCCGACATCCAGAGCACCGCCGAGCGTGCCCAGCTGGCCGAGCTGCTCAAGTACGCCACCATCATCATCTCCAGCCTGCCCCTGATCGTCATGTATCCTTTCTTCCAGAAGTATTTCGACGCCGGCATCATGGCCGGTTCCATCAAAGGCTAATCCACACACCTGCCACAACCAGAAAAAGAAAAGGAGAATCCCCCATGAAAAAGCTGATTTCCCGCCGCAATTTCCTCAAAGCTTGTGCCGTCACCGGTTCCGCCCTGGCCCTGACCGCCTGCGGCGGCGGCAGCAGCGCCGACGACAAGGCCGCTGCCGCCGTAGTGGTGGATGGCCCCGTGGACTTCCCCCTGGCCGAGACCGTCACCCTGACCGGCACCACCAGCTACCCCGCCGGCAGCGAGTCCGAGCCCAACAACCGCACCATCTTCAAGCGGCTGGAAGAGGCCACCAACGTCCACATCGAGTGGACCGCCATCCAGTCCGACCAGTGGGGCGACAAGATCACCCTGACCATGTCCAACCCCAAGACCCTGACCGACTTCATCTTCAGCGCCGACTTCTCGGACAGCAACCTGCTCCGCTATGCCGACCAGGGGGTCATCATCGCCCTGGAGGACTACATCGACAACAACATGCCCAACCTGAAGGCTGTTTTTGACAAGTACCCCGAGTACCGCACCATGTGCACCGACACCGAGGGCCACATCTGGGGTCTGCCCTGGATCGAGCAGCTGGGCGCCAACAAAACCGCCATCCAGACGGTGGGCAACATGAGCTTCATCAACACCAAGTGGCTGAACTTCCTGGGTCTCGAGATGCCCACCACCGTGGATGAGTTCGAGCAGGTGCTGATCGCCTTCCGGGACAACGCCGCCGCCCTCCAGAGCGAGTTCGGCATCGAGGGCAGCATCATCCCCATGTCCTGCATCGTCAACGACGGCGACCAGGACCCCGGCATCCTGATCAACGGCTTCGGCGAGGGCTACGGCGACATGGACAAGGGCCGCCACATCGCTGTCACCAACGACCGCAAGGTCATCTGCGCCGCCACCCAGGAGGGCTTCAAAAAGGGCGTGGAGTGGCTGCACCAGCTCTACGCCGAGGGCCTGATCGACCCCGAGTGCTTTACTCAGGAGTGGTCCACCTACGTTTCCAAGGGCAAAGCCGGCCGTTACGGCGTCTGCTTCAGCTGGGACGTGGCCAACGTGGACAACCTGACCGACTGGGAGCCGCTGCCCGCCCTGACCGCCGACGTCACCAACATCACCCCGCAGAACGGCTCCTTCACCAGCGGTTTCAACCGCGGCCGCTGCGTCGTCACCGCCAAGGCCGCCAACCCCGCCCTGGTCTGCGCCTGGCTGGACCAGATGTACGATCCCATGCAGTCTCCCCAGAACAACTGGGGCACCTACGGCGAGGAGGACGAGTTCGATATCTTTGAGATGTCCACCAACGCCGACGGCGAGCCCATGCTCAAGCACGCACCTCTGGGCGATGCTTCCCCCGTGGAGGTCCGCGAGGCCGAGTGCGTCGGCGGCCCCCTGGCTGTGCTGGATGAGTACTACGACGTCTACGTCACCTGCCCCGACGACGCCCAGTACCGTCTGGACTGGATCGAGCAGATCTACACCCCCGACATGAACAACGACTACGTCTACCCCAACGTGTTCATGAGCATCGAGGACACCACCCAGGTCTCCAACCTGGAGGCCGATATCTCCATCTACATCAACACCTGCAAGGCAGACTGGATCATGAACGGTATGGCCAGCGGCAGCTGGGAGGAGTACCTCTCCAAACTGGAGGCCTACGGCCTGTCCGATTACCTGGCGATCATGCAGAAGTATCTGGACGCCTACCACGCCTAATTCCCCCGCCAATACTTCCGGCGCGGCAAACCCCGGCCGGGAAGAATCTTCGATAGGAGACTGCTATGGACAGCACGATCTTACAAAAAGCCCGCGCCTATGAAGCGGAGCAGGGCGCGGCCATCCCTGCCGGCCAGCGCCCCGCCTACCATCTGACCCCCTATGTGGGATGGATGAACGACCCCAACGGCTTCTCTTTCTACCAGGGACAGTATCACTTGTTCTACCAATACTACCCCTACGACACCGTTTGGGGCCCGATGCACTGGGGCCACGCGGTCAGCCGGGACTTGCTCCACTGGGAGTACCTGCCGGCGGCCCTGGCGCCCGACGCTCCCTGCGACCAGAACGGCTGCTTCTCCGGTTCGGCGGCCCAGCTGCCCGACGGCCGCCAGCTGCTGATGTACACCGGCGTTGTCTGGGAAAAGCAGCCGGACGGCAAAACCCGGGACATCCAGACCCAGTGTGTGGCGGTGGGCGACGGCCTCAACTACGAGAAGCTGCCCCAGAACCCGGTCCTCACCGCCCGGGATCTGCCTGAAGGGTTCAGCCGGTTCGACTTCCGGGACCCCAAAATCTGGCAGGAGCCGGATGGGAGCTACTCGGCGGTTGCCGTAGGCCAAAGCGAAACCGAGGGCGGCGCGGCCCTGCTGTTCCATAGCCCCGACGGGTTCCGTTGGGAGTACACCTCCCTGCTGGACGCCAGCCGCGGCGAGTACGGGGTCATGTGGGAGTGCCCCGACTTCTTTGAGCTGGAGGGCAAACAGATCCTGATGGCGGGCCCCATGGAAATGCAGGTCCGGGACGAATACCACAACGGCCACTGTGTCATCGCCCTGATGGGCAGCTACGACTCCGAGACCCACCGGTTCACCCGGGAGAAGGTCCAGCTGATGGACGAGGGGATCGACTTCTACGCCACCCAGACCACTCTGGCCCCCGATGGCCGCCGGATTATGACCGCCTGGATGCAGTCCTGGTCGAGCTCCGGGGCCAAGCCCCAGGGCTGCCGGTGGTTCGGCCAGACCATCTGCCCCCGGGAGCTCCACCTTAAAGACGGCCGCCTCTACCAGACCCCCGTCCGGGAGCTGGACGCCGCCCACGGCCCGAAGGTCCGGCACGAAAACGCCCTGATCGAGGGCGAAACCCGGCTGGAGGGCATCGGCGGACGGGTGATCGACCTGACCGCTGAGATCACCCCCGAGGAAAACTGCCACGCCGTCACCCTGAAACTGGCGGCAGACGAAAAACACTTCACCACCCTTACTTATGAGCCCCGCAGCGCAAAACTCACACTGGACCGCACCTACGCCGGCGGGCTGTACCAGGACATCGTCCACACCCGCAGCTGCAAAATCCGCACCCCGGGTAAGACCCTGAAGCTCCGGGTTCTGCTGGACTACAATAGCGTGGAGGTCTTTATCAACGAGGGCGAGCAGACCATGACTGCCTGCATCTACACCCCGAGGGATGCCGAGGGCATCCTCTTTGAAGCCGACGGCAAAGCCCGGGTCACTGTGGAGCAGTACACTCTCAATCTCTAAGTTTCCTGTTATCTTCTTCTCTTTCATTCCAACATGAACAAACCCCCGCTCCGGCGTTTTGGCAGAGCGGGGGTTTGTTCTGCATCCGGCCCACTGTACTGCCGGGAGCGTGCGGCGCGTAGGTTATACAAGAGATCCGCGCCCAAACTTTGCTGGCGGGAAGATTGACTTTTTTCCTGAAACATGCTATAAAGGTTTAATTTGGAATCAGCAGCCTGTCGGGCGATTTTCTTGTTTTTGCGCGTTTCGCCGCACAAGCCCGGAACGGACAGGCACCCAGACCAAGGGGAGGTGGATGGCACAGACATTTGTTGCGCCGCTGGGCGCCCAAATCCTGTCACAAACCAACAGATGCGGCTGCTCCGGCCGCCGCCAAGGAGAAAAACAATGATTTATGCACTGATCCTTTTTGCCATAACCTATGTGCTGATGTTGGCGTTCAGCAAATACCGACCGGTGATTGCGCTGTGTTCGGCGGTGGTGTTCATGGTCAGCGGGATGCTCCCCGCCGACCAGATTTTCAGTTCCATCGACTTCAACGTCATCATGATGATCGCGGGCACCATGGGCCTGGTCCAGCTGTTCATTGACAGCCGGATGCCCGCCCGGCTGGCGGATCTGGTCATGGAGCGGGTGGGCACCGTCCAGGCCGCCGCCGTGGCTCTGGCCCTCTTTGCCGGGATTATTTCGGCTTTCGTGGACAACGTAGCCACCGTCCTGATGGTGGCCCCTGTGGCTCTGGAGATCTGCCGCAAGCTCAAGACAAACCCTGTGCCCTTCATCATCGGCATTGCGGTCTCCTCCAACCTCCAGGGCGCAGCTACCCTGGTGGGCGACACCACCGCCATCATGCTGGGTTCCTACGCCGACATGAGTTTCCTGGATTTCTTCTTCTACAAGGGCAAGCCGGGCATGTTCTTCGCGGTGGAGCTAGGCGCCCTGATCTCGGCGGCCATCCTGGCCTTTATCTTCCGCAAGGAAAAGGGCCGGATCGAGCGCAACTCCACCCCCACCCCGGTGAACGATTACGTTCCCAGTTTCCTTCTGCTGGGCACCATCGTTCTGCTGATTGCGGCTTCCTTCATCCCCGAGAAGCCCTCCATCACCAACGGTCTGATCTGCCTGACCATGCTGGCCATCGGTCTCGTCTACAACTTCTTTAAAAAGAAGAGCCTGGACGCCATCACCGGCCCCCTCAAGGCCATCGACTTTGAGACCATCGGCATCCTGGTGGGTCTGTTCCTCATCATCGGCGGCATCAGCAATATGGGCGTCATCGACGCCGCGGCAAATCTTTTGGCTCATCTGGGCGGCGGCAACGTCTTTATCCTCTACACCATCATTGTCTGGGCCTCGGTGCTGATCTCGGCCTTCATTGACAACATCCCCTACACCGCCACCATGCTGCCAGTGGTTACCGGTCTGGCGGCCAATCTGGGCATCGACCCCACCCTGCTCTACTTCGGTCTTCTGTCCGGCGCGACCCTGGGCGGCAACATCACCCCCATCGGCGCTTCCGCCAACATCACCGGCATCGGCATCCTGCGGAAAGAGGGCTACGAAGTCAAGACCAGCGATTTCCCCCGGATCGGCATCCCCTTCACCCTGGCAGCCGTCATCCCCGCCTACATCTACCTCTGGGTCTTCTTCCATTGATTTTTCAACCGCGAGATACCTTTGGCGGAAACCGGAAAGCATAAGCCGCGAAGGGTTAGCCGTGAAACGCCTTTGGCAAAACCGTTAGGGCGCCGAAGGCGGGATGCGGCTGCAAATCCGAACAAACAGAGTCATCTTCTTAGGGTCCTCTCCCCTGCACCGGGGAGGGGACTCTTTTTATATCTTGCGTTTTCTCGCTTTTTGTGCTATAAGAAAACCAATCCAGACGAAGGGACGGTGAACTCCATGGACACAGATACTTTGTTATTCTTCGACCAGCAGCCGGCGGCGCTCCCTCTCTACGAGGCACTGGAAGCCCGCATCCTGGCCGAGATCCAGCCGGTGCGGATCAAGGCCCAGAAAAGCCAGATTTCCTTTTACAACCGGCACCTGTTCGGCTGTGTATCCTTCCTGCGGGTGAAAAAGAAAAAGGAGCTGCCCGACCCTTACCTTGTCGTCACCTTTGGGCTGGAACATCCGGTGGAGTCCCCCCGGATCGCTGTGGCCACCGAGCCCTACCCTAACCGCTGGACCCATCATCTGATCCTCTCCCGCCCTGAGGAAGTGGACGACGAGCTGATGGCCTGGCTGAAAGAGGCCGCCGATTTTTCCGCCCAGAAATAACCGGGCTTTGAGAACTCGTTTTGCTCTTACGTTATAAATGCGACACAAATTTTCCCTGCTTCTGCTCAAGGCAGGGACTCATTAAAGCCATGAAGAAGTCTTTTTACTTTGTGATGAATCAGAATTCCATCAAGCCGGTTCCTGCCAAGCGGTTCAATAAGCGGCAGCGAGTCAGGCTTACATTGTCGTACCCTTTTCCCTGCGGCAGCTGAACGGCGCCGTTTTGGATAAGTTTTACGCACAGTGGGGGCCATTTGATAGCAAATGGCCCCCACTGGTTTTTTTATTTTAAAGGAGGAAAATCATGAATCAGGAAATTGACATCACCGGGGTAGTTCTGCACACCCCGCGGCTGACTCTCCGCCCCTGGCGGGAGGAAGATCTGGAGGATTTTTACGCCTACGCCCGGGTAGACGGCGTGGGTCAGATGGCCGGCTGGCTGCCCCACAAGGACCGGGACGAATCCCGGACCATCCTGGAACTGTTCATCCGGGAGAAAAAGACCTTCGCCCTGGAATACAGGGGCCGGGTGGTGGGCTCTTTGGGGGTGGAGCGGTACGAAGAAGCCGACTTTCCCGAGCTGGCGCCCTATAAAGGGCGGGAGATTGGTTATGTGCTGGCCAAGGACTGCTGGGGCCAGGGGCTGATGCCCGAGGCGGTGGCCGCCGTGGTAGAGTATCTCTTCGGCCAGGCGGGACTGGATTTTATTCTGGTCGGGCACATGGACTTTAACACCCGGTCGGCCCGGGTGATCGAGAAATCCGGGTTCCGGTATTGCAAGACCACCCAATACGAAACCCGCTATAACACCACCGAAAACAGCCTGATGTACATCCGCTGGAACCCGGCGCGGGAAAAGATTTCTGAATAAAAAAGACGGAGGCTTGTAAAAAGCCTCCGTCTTTTTTATTCGCTTTTTCGGCCGCGAGATACCTTTTGCGGAAACCGGCAGGCCCATGCCGCGCTGGTTCACAACTGCAAGACCAACCTCCGGAAAAGTCCTCTGCAATATTTGCCCCATAATCGCGACACCGACTAACCCTCTTACACCTAAGGTATCTCGCGGTTAAAAACCGCGACACGGGCTTAACCTCTTACACCCAGGGTATCTCGCGGTCGAACAAATGGCACATGGGGCCGCGGCCATGGCCCAGATCCAGCATGGCGGCCAGCGCCCCCGAGAGATATTCTTTGGCCCGGGCCACCGATTCCTCCAGGGTGTACCCTTTGGCCAGGTTGGACGCAATGGCCGAGGAGAGAGTGCAGCCGGTTCCGTGGGTGTTGGGGTTGTCGATTCGCTTGCCGTAGAACCATTTGGGCCCCGACGCCGACCAGAGCAGGTCGTTGGCGTCGTTGATGGCGTGCCCGCCCTTCAGCAGGACGGCGCAGCCCAGCGCCTGGTGGATGGTCTCGGCCGCCGCCAGCATCTCCGCTTCCGACCCAATCTTCTGCCCCGAGAGCACTTCGGCTTCCGGGATGTTGGGGGTGGCTACGGTGGCCAGGGGCAGCAGCTGTTCTTTCAGGGCGGTTACAGCGTCGGTCTCAATCAGAGCCGAGCCGCTGGTGGCCACCATCACCGGGTCCACCACGATGTTTTCCGCCTTCCAGAACCGCAGCCGCTGGGCGATCACCTCCACCAACGCCGCCGAGGACACCATCCCGATCTTGACGGCGTCGGGGCGGATGTCCTCGAACACCGCGTCGATCTGCTGGGCCAGAAACTCGGGGGTCACCTCCTGGATGGCCGTCACTCCCAGGGTGTTCTGGGCCGTCAGGGCGGTGATGGCGCTCATCCCGAACACCCCGTTCACCGTCATGGTTTTCAGGTCCGCCTGGATGCCTGCGCCGCCGCTGGAATCGCTGCCCGCAATGGTCAGGGCTGTTTTCAACTTCATTTGTCACTCTCTCCTTTGGGTGATGGATTTATTCTGCCAGCTGGCTGGACAGGGCCGCCAGACGAGCGGCGGCTGCCCCGGGGTCCTCGGCACCGAAGATGGCCGAAACCACGGCCACCCCGTCCACGCCGCTGCCCTTCAGCTGGAGGATATTCTGTTCCGAGATTCCCCCGATGGCCACGGTGGGCACCTCCACCGCCCGGCAGATGGCCTCCAGGGTGGCCCGGGGCATGGCCTCGGCATCCGCCTTGGTGGAAGTGGTGAACACCGCCCCCAGGCCCAGGTAATCGGCCCCGGCGCGGACGGCGGCCAGCGCCTCCTCCACCGTATGGGCCGAGACCCCCAGGATCATCTCGGGGCCGATCTTCTGCCGGACATCGGCGGCAGCCATGTCCTCCTGGCCCACATGGACCCCGTCCGCCCCGCTGGCCAGGGCGATCTCCACCTCGTCGTTGACGATGAAGGGCACCCCATACCGGTGGCAGAGGTCTGCCATCTCTTTGGCCTCGGCCAGGAAAGCCGCCTTGTCCAGATGCTTTTCCCGCAGCTGGACACAGGTAACGCCGTTTTGGAGGGCGGCTTCCACCTGCTGAGCCAGGGTCATCTTGCCCACCCAGGCCCGGTCGGTGACGGCATAAAGCCGCATCATCCGTTTATCGCACTTCATAGTTTGCTCCTTCCTCCAGCTGCTGGGGGGTCAGGTTATAGACCGCGTCCAGAATGTAATTGCGGTAGCTGGCGTTGCCGTCCGCCGGGGTCATCCGGGCCCAGGCGATCTCCCCGCACAGCCCCATGGCGCAGACCGCCGCGGCCGCCGCCCGCAGGGGCTGGTCGGGGTTGGCGGTGACAAAGGCCGCCGTCAGAGCCGACAGCTGGCAGCCCGTGCCGGTGATCCGGCTCATCTCAGGCCGGCCGTTCCGGATGCAGTAGGCGGTCTCGCCGTCGGTGACAATATCAATGGCCCCGGTGATGGCCGTCACCGCACCGGCGGCTTTGGCGAAGGACTTGGCAAAGGCCACTGCCTCCCCCAGGTTTTCCTCGGTGACCCGGTCGGCCAGATCGGCGTCCACCCCTTTGGTGGCGGCGCTGGCCCCGGACAGGGCCTTAATCTCCGAGATGTTGCCCCGGATTACGGTGAACTTTACTTCCTCCACCAGCCGCCGGGCCGTGTCGGTGCGGAGGGCCGAGGCCCCCGCCCCCACCGGGTCCAGCACCACCGGGTGGCCCAGGACGTTGGACCGCTTGCCAGCGGCGATCATGGCCGGGATGGTCCGGTGGTTCAGGGTACCGATGTTGATGTTCAGCCCGCCGCAGATCGAGGTAATCTCCTCCACCTCGGCCAGGTCGTCGGCCATGATGGGGCTGCCCCCGCAGGCCAGCAGGATATTGGCGCAGTCGTTGACGGTGACGTAGTTGGTGATGTTATGGATGAGGGGGGATTTCTCCCGCACATTTTGCAGCATTTCCTGAAACATGGGTTTGACCTCTTTTCTCTCTTGGGAAGTTCAGCGGGTCCGGGCCTGCAAACGGGGCAGGGCGCCGGTTTTTTGGAGCGAGTAGAGCAGCACCCCGGAGAGCACCGCGCCGCCGGCGGTGGAAACCAGGAAGGGCACTACATAGGCATAGAAGGCGATCTGCCCGGCGCTCTGGCCCATAAAGAGGATGGCCATGGGATAGGCGCAGAGCCCGCCCAGAACCGCGGTGCCGAACACCTCGGCGACGAGGGCCGAGGCCAGGGTTTTAAATTTGGCGTAGGCCAGCCCGCACAGAAGGGCCCCCACCATGCTGCCCGGGAAGGCCAGCAGGCTGCCCAGCCCCAACAGGTTGCGGATCAGGCTGGCGGCAAAGGCCACCGCCACCCCGTACCAGGGACCAAGAAAGACCGCGCAGAGGATGTTGACCATGTGCTGCACCGGCGCGCATTTGCTGCCGAACACCGGGAACGAGAAGACGCTCCCCACCACCGCCAGGGCGCAGAGCACCCCCGCCAGAGCCAGTTTTTGGACGTTTGACTTTTTCATAAGAATTCTCCTTTTTGAAAGCAATCTGAGAAACGGCGACAGCGCGGCGCTTCCCATCCCGAAAGAATCGGGCAGGCATACCCCTGCCCGGAAGGCCGGTCGAAGCTCACTGGCTTCCTCTCACGCCGGAACACGGCTTCCCATCGCTGTTATACAAGACAGAAGGCGCTCCCCTTTGTCCGCCACGGCCCGGCCGTGGATGCCGTCTGCTCACATCCTCCCTCCGAAAAATTCCAACAAAAAAGGCGCCCTGATCCGGGCGCCCAAAGAAAACCATCCAAATTATTTTCCTACGTTGGCATTATCCAAATCAGGTCTATGGGTCGAAGGGCACACCTTCCTCTCAGCCTGTCTGCAAGCTCCCCGTCTTATTTTGTTCTGCCGGTTCCCCGGCGTTAGTGACAGTATACACCCGTTTTCGACATCTGGCAAGCGGCCAAAAAATCAGACACCCCCGCAAGGTGTACAAAACCTTTGCGGGGGCGCTGTTTTGCGCTTTCTTACTTTTTGCGGGTGGCAGTGTCCTGGAAGCAGAAGTAATCCGGCTGGTGACGGGAGCGGGTGTACTCAAACATCAGCCCATCGGAATTAAAGGTGTGGTTGGTGATGACGGCCACGCAGTCGTAGCCGTTCAGATCCAGCCGCTGCTCATCCCGGATGGTGGCCCGCTCCACCGTCATCTTCCGCTTGCTGGTGACGATCTGCATCCCCAGCTCATTTTCAATGTACTCGTAGATGGACCGGGCCGCGATCTCCGGTGTTAACCCCGGCATAAACTCTTTGAGGAAATAGTTCACGTCCAGAATCAGGGCTTTGCCGTCCAGGTAGCGCACCCGCTCCACGGCCCACAGCTCGTCCCCCGGCGCAAACCCGCTCTCCCGGGCGAACTTCTCATCTGCCACCACCGTCTCGAATCGGGTCACCTTGGTGACGGCGTGGAGGTGGTTCCGCCGGGCCGTCTCCTGGAAGGTCTCGATCCCGCCGATGATAAAGGTTGTCTTGCCCACCGGCTGGTAGATCACCCGCACCCCCTTGCCCTGGATGGGCTGGATGTACCCCTCGTCAGACAGCTCCGCCAGGGCCCGGCGGACCGTGTTGCGGGAACAGCCATACTCGGCGATCAGGGTATTCTCGGAGGGCAGCAGGGACTGATACGGGTAGTCCTGGGCCTCGATCTTCTGTTTGATGCTGCGGTAGATCCCCTCAAATTTTGCTTTCGGCATAGTGCGCCCCCCAACTTGTTTAAACATTGGTTTCAGTATACCGTGAAAGCGTCCAAATTACAAGGGTCCCGTTTGTGATAAGCGCCAAAAACACAGCGTTTCGTCACAATTTTCCGCCCGGGCCTTGACTTGTTTAAACAAGCAGAGTATACTCATTCTCGCAAAGAGAACTTGTTTAAACAAGTTAAATTTTAAAGGAGGATTCTATCATGGGCAAATACCAACAGGACGCCAAGCTGCTGCTGGAGTATGTGGGCGGCAAAGAGAACATCGCGGCGGTGTCGCACTGCGTCACCCGGATGCGGTTCGTCCTCAACGACCCGGCCAAGGCAGACGTGGCCAAGATCGAAACCCTGAAATCCGCCAAGGGCACTTTCACCCAGGCGGGGCAGTTCCAGGTGATCATCGGCAACACGGTGCAGGAATTCTACAACGATTTCACCGCCGTGTCCGGGCTGGAGGGTGTCTCCAAGGAGGCGGCCAAGAGCGCCGCCAAGCAGAACCAGACCACCGCCCAGCGGATCATGAGCGCCCTGGCCGAGATTTTCGCGCCCCTGATCCCCGCCATCATCACCGGCGGTCTGATCCTGGGTTTCCGCAACTGCATCGACAGCTTGTATTTGTTCGAGAACGGCACCAAGACCCTCTGCGACATCAGCCAGTTCTGGGCCGGCATCGACAGCTTTTTGTGGCTGATCGGTGAGGCGGTGTTCCACATGCTGCCGGTGGGCATCTGCTGGTCGGTCACCAAGAAGATGGGCACCACCCAGATCCTGGGCATCGTCCTGGGCCTGACTCTAGTTTCGGGTCAGCTGCTCAACGCCTACTCGGTGGCCACCACCGCCGCGGCAGACATTCCCTACTGGGATTTCGGCTTCTTTAAGGTCAACATGATCGGCTACCAGGCCCAGGTGATCCCCGCCATCCTGGCCGCCTTCACCCTGGTGTACCTGGAGAAATTCTTCCGCAAGATCTGCCCCGCGGTGGTCTCCATGATCTTTGTCCCCTTCTGCAGCCTGCTGCTCTCAGTGATCGCCGCCCACTTTGTGCTGGGCCCCATCGGCTGGAAGATCGGTTCCGTCATCTCCTCGGTGGTCTACGCAGGCATCTCGGGTTCCTTCCGGGTGGTATTCGGCGCCATCTTCGGCTTTGTCTATGCGCCCCTGGTCATCACCGGCCTGCACCACATGTCCAACGCCATTGACATGCAGCTGATCGCCGACTTCGGCGGCACCATGCTCTGGCCCATGATCGCCCTCTCCAACATTGCCCAGGGTTCCGCCGTTCTGGGCGTGATCTACCTCCAGCGCAAGAACGCCCCCGCCCAGGAGGTCAACATCCCCGCCTGCATCTCCTGCTATCTGGGCGTCACCGAGCCCGCCATCTTCGGCGTCAACCTGAAACTGAACTTCCCCTTCCTCTGCGGCATGATCGGCTCGGCTGTGGCAGGCGCATTCTGTGTGGCCACCTCCACCACCGCCAACGCCATCGGCGTGGGCGGCCTGCCCGGCATCCTCTCCATCCAGCCCCAGTACATGCTCACCTTCGCCATCAGCATGGTGATCGCCATTGTGATCCCCTTTGTGCTGACCGTTATCATGGGCAAGAAAAAGCAGGTGTCTTAATCCCCATACCAAGAGAAAGAGGTTTTCCGCATGGCAGAATTTAAAAACAAAGTCATCTATCAGATCTACCCCAAGTCCTTCTGCGACTCCAACGGCGACGGGCTGGGAGATCTGCGGGGGGTCACCTCCAAGCTGGACTATCTGGCCGAGCTGGGGGTCAGCTGCCTCTGGCTCACCCCCTTCTTCCCCTCGCCCCAGCGGGACAACGGCTACGATGTGGCCGACTACCGGGCGGTAGACCCCCGGTTCGGCACCATGGCCGACCTGGAAGAGCTGATCCGGGAGGCGGATAAACGGGGCATCGGGCTGATGCTGGACATGGTGTTCAACCACACCTCCACCGAGCATGCGTGGTTCCAGCGGGCCCTGGCCGGGGAGAAGAAATACCAGGATTACTACATCTTCAAAGAGGGCAGCCCCGACAAAGCCCCCACCAACTGGGTGTCCAAGTTCGGCGGCCCGGCCTGGGAGTATCTGCCCGCCCTGGGCAAATGGTATCTCCACCTCTTCGACGTGAGCCAGGCCGACCTGAACTGGGAGAACCCCGAAGTCCGGGCCGAGCTGGCGGACATCCTCCGGTTCTGGAAGGCCAAGGGCATCCAGGGGTTCCGGTTCGACGTGGTGAACCTGATCTCGAAACCCGCCGTCTATGAGGACGACCACCAGGGCGACGGCCGCCGGTTCTACACCGACGGGCCCAAGGTCCACCAGTATTTGCAGGAGCTGGCAGCTGCCGGGGGCATCGAAGGGATGATCACGGTGGGCGAGATGTCCTCCACCTCCCTGGAGAACTGCATCGGCTACACCGCCCCTGACCGGCACGAGCTGTCCATGTGCTTCAACTTCCACCACCTGAAGGTGGACTACAAGAACGGGGACAAATGGGCCCTGATGCCTCCTGACCGGATGGCCCTGAAAAAGCTGTTCACCCTCTGGCAGGAGGGGATGCAGGCCGGGGGCGGCTGGAACGCCCTCTTCTGGTGCAACCACGACCAGCCCCGGGCGGTGAGCCGGTTCGGCGACGACAAAACCTACTGGGCCGAGAGCGCCAAGATGCTGGGGGCCGCCATCCACCTGATGCGGGGCACTCCCTACATCTACCAGGGCGAGGAGATCGGCATGACCAACGCGGGCTTTGGCTCCATCGGCCAGTACCGGGACGTGGAGAGTTTGAACTATTACCAGATTCTCCAGCAGCAGGGCAAGACCCCCGCCGAGGCCCTGGAAATTCTGGCCGCCCGCAGCCGGGACAACGGCCGCACCCCCATGCAGTGGGATGGCAGCGAGAATGCAGGCTTCACCACCGGCACCCCCTGGATCGGCCTGCCCGAGAACTATACCCACATCAACGCCGCGGCCCAAACCGGGGACCCGGATTCCATCTTCGCCTTCTATAAACAGCTGGTGGCCCTGCGGAAAGAAAAACCGGTCATCAGCCAAGGGAGCATCGAATTCCTCTATCC
>OERZ01000099.1_pt1 | contig 17453 bp, 22 predicted proteins | sample 1540151 | NCBI WGS metagenome assembly OERZ01 (sample SAMEA3891880, study PRJEB23780) | metagenome | biome: terrestrial biome; feature: animal house; material: Caecal content | place: Italy | collected 2015-05-05 | reverse complement strand
CCCCTACGACGACCGCCATTTGCTTTTTGCTCCGATCCATATCCTTTGGCGTATATAAATCGCCTGCCAGCGCGATCCCGTACCGGTTACAGTAGCGCACATGTTTCCGTTCCGCCTGTTCATGCAATTTGCAGATATAATTGCTCATCCCTGTTCTCCTTCCAACCCGCCTGGTTTTTATTTCGGGATTTCAATTTGAGTATATCCTTCACCCATATGAATTACAAATAGTTGATAATTATGGTTTATTATCGTTTACAGGAATGATAAAATCATGTATAGTAGAGTTCAGATGAGGGGGGATGATACTGTGATCGAAACAAGACTTCTTCACTACTTTCTTGCCATCGCGAGAGAACAGAATATCACCAGAGCGGCCGAGTCCTTATTTGTGACTCAGTCCACCCTGTCAAAGCAAATGATGGATTTGGAAAAGCAGTTGGGCAAACAGCTTTTTATCCGGGGAAAACGAAGGATTACATTGACCGAGGAAGGGAATTATCTGAGGAACCGCGCACAGGAGATTCTGGAGATGATCGACAACACAGAGGCCGCTTTTCGGGCGAACGCGGAATCTTTAGGCGGGGATATTACCATCGGCTGCGGGGAAACTGCTGCCATGGATGTCATAACCGAACAATTTGCAGAGTTTCATCGCCGGCATCCCGATGTCAGGTTTCACACCCACAGCGGCGATGCCGACATGGTTTTGGACCGGCTGGATAAGGGTCTGGTGGATATGGGACTTCTTCTCGGCCCCATCCGCCAGGAAAAATACGATTATTTCAAGATTCACCGGAGCGATACCTTCGGGCTTTTGATGCCGGGGGACTGTGAACTGGCCTCCCAGGAAGCCATCAATATCGACCAGCTAAAAAGCCTGCCTCTGATTCTGGCGGAGCAGACCTTTTTGGGCCATCAGGAGCTGGAATGGTTTGGCGCCGACTATTCTTCCATGAACATCGTCGGCACCTACAACCTGATTTTCAACGGCTCTTTGATGGTAGAAGACGGGATGGGCTGCGCCTTCTCTCTGGCGGGTCTGGTGAATGTATCCAGCCCCACGGGGCTTTGCTTCCGGCCGCTGGAGCCCCGGGTAGAGGCCAACATCTATCTGGTCTGGAAAAAGCACCAGGTATTCTCCCGCGCTGCTGAAAAGTATCTGGAGGAATTGCGGCGGCTGATCGTCTCTCTGCCCTCTGAATAATCCCATAAAAACACTGCCCCCGGCATCCACAAGGGATACCGGGGGCAGTGTTTTATAGAAGGAGGCGGATGTCCGACCGGCACACACTGTACCGGCGGTTTACCGGGGAATTACTGCTGGGCCAAGGTCTTGCCCACCACATAACCCAGGGTAATGGCCCGGGAAATGGACAGGCCGGGAATATCCAGAGGATAATCCACCGAGCCATAGAAGGGGCCGGAGCAGTTGCCCACGGCATAGAATCCCTCGATGGGCTGGCCGTTCTCGTCCAGAACGCGGGCGTCCTTATCCACTTCCAGGCCGGAAGTAATGGCAGACACCGCGTACTCATAGTGCAGACCATAGAAGGGGGCCTGCTTGATGGGGGCCATGTACTTGGCGGGCTTGCCGAACTCCAGGTCAAAGCCCTGCTCGCACATCTCGTTGTAGCGCTCCACGGTAGCCACCAGCGCCGCTGCGTCGATGCCCATCTGCTCGGCCAGATCCTCCAGGGTATCGGCCACAAATGCACCGTCGCTCTCGGCGATCTGATCGGGGGTGCTGATATCCCGGCCGGAGTAACCCATAGCCGCGTACTGCTCCTGATAGTTTGCATCAAAGATGGACAGCCAGCAGAGGCCCGGCTGGTTCTTGACGAAGTTGTTGCGCAGGTCGTAGGGGATGTCCTCGGAGGTGAAGCGCACGCCGTTCTTGTTGACCGCCATGAAGGGCAGGCTCTTCATCAGGGTGCAGCAGCCGCCCCAGTTCTTGGTGTGGATCATTTTGGTGTGGCCGATGTTCTGCATCTTTGCACCCACCATCAGGCCCATCAGGTGGCCGTCGCCGGTTCTGCCAAACTGCTTCTTATCGAAGATGGCAGCATCGGGCAGGTACTTCTGGACCATGGCGTCGTTGTTCTGGTAGTCGCCGGTGGCCAGGACAACGCCCTTGTTGGTGGTCACCTTGAGGATGGTGCCGTCTTCCTTCTTGGCGTAGACGCCCACCACCTTGTCGTTCTCCTTAATCAGCTGGACCGCCGGGGTCTTGAAATAGATGGTGAACTTTTCTTTGAAGTACTCGCCCAGGGAGTTGATGGCTGCGGTGTAAGAGCCGGTGCACATGCACAGCTTGCCGTAGGCCTCGCCGCCGCCCTCGTAATGGTACTCGCCCTCGCTGAAGATGTTGAAGTCCTGGCCTTCCACCATGCCGCTCTCGGTCAGCTTCTTCACAAACCAGTCCATGGCCTCAGAGCAGTTGTTGGCCCAGGCCAGGTTCAGCTCGAAGTTGGAGCGGTAGTTGCACCATTTTCTCAGGTCATACAGCAGGCCGATCTTGCCTGCCTCGTTGGTGCGCTCTGCGTCCAGAATGAAGGACACCGAACCCTGGCTGGTGGCGGTGGACTCCTTCTGCAAAACGCAGACCGAAGCGCCGCCCTCGTATGCGGCAATGGCGGCGGGCATGCCGCTGGCGCCTGCGCCGATCACAACTACGTCATAGTTCTCCTCAGCGTCGAACTTCTCGATGGGCTCTGCCACAGCCGCCGAAGCCTCAAATTCGGACATGGACAGTTTTCCGCAGATATCGTACTGGAAATAGGGGCCTTCTGCTGTGGTCTGGGCTGCTTCGCTGGCCGCAGTGCTGCTGGCTGCGGCGCTGCCAGCGGCTGCGGAGGAAGCGGTCTGGCTGCACCCGCCCAAGGCAGCGGCCGCGGCCAGCGAAGCCGTTGCCGCCACAGCGCCTTTCAGGAAATTTCGTCTATTCAGTTCCGACATATCCGTTACTCCTTTTTATCTTGCGTCTCGATTGGTTTATATTCCCAGTTCTCTCCGGCGGCTCAAATCCCGCAGGTTGCGGCAATCCGGCCGGCGCGGCGGCCAAAGGTCACGGTACGGCCACAGGCAGCGCCAGTGGACAGGTTGGGGTAAGTGGCCGAGAAGTAAGCGCCCGAGTCATTGCCCACCACATACAGGCCGGGGATGGGCTCGTTGTTGGTATCCACAGCGTTCATGTTCTGGTCGATCTGGATGCCATCCATGGTGCAGAGGATAAAGCCGGTATTTTTGACGCCATAGAAGGGTGCTTTGCGGACGGCGCTCAGACGGAAGGACTCCTTGCCGAAATCCTCATCCACGCCCTTGTCGTACAGCTCGTTGTACCGCTCCACCGTGGCCTCCAGAGCATCGGCGGGCAGACCCAGCTTCTCGGCCAGCTCGGCGATGGTGTCGCACTGGAACAGAACGCCCTTCTCGATCATGCCGGGGCTGGTTTCACCGCTCTCGATCTGGGCGCGGCCAGGAACAGCGTCCGGCTTGAGGGCCGCACGGTCGAACATCATCATGCTGTGGGTCTCGTCGAACTTGCCGCCCGCCCAGATGCAAGCCTTGATGCCGTCGCCGGTGGCGCCTCGGTCAGAACCTTGGCGCCGTTCAGCTGGTTGCCCTCGCCGTCGTCGCTGCCCTCCCACTTGGGAGAATGGCCGGTGGCAAAGTGGATGTAGCGGGAGCCTTCGTCATCGCCGCCCGCCTCGTGCCAGAGCTCAACGCCCCGCTCGGCCAGCCGGTCGCCATACCAGTCGATGGCCTCGCCGGACTCCTCGGCCCAGAGCTTTACCAGCCGCTGATCCAGACGGCCTGCGGCGGTCTTGGTCATCTCGGTAATATAATCAAACTTGTCGATCTTGGTGCCCCATTCCTTCTGGTAACGGCTGTCGATGGCGCCCAGATCGTCCCGCACACCGCCGGAAGTCAGCTTGTCAATGACCAGGGTCTTGGCGCCGTTCTCCCCCGCGCTGCAGGCAGCGAACAGACCGCCGGTGCCGCCGCCCACCACCAGGACTTCGGTGTCCAGGGTCTCGACGATCTCGCTGTCGGCGATCTCCGGCTCGTGGCCCAGCCAGGCCGGGGTGCCGTCGTCCACGGCAACCGTCTCTTCCTCTTCCACAGCCAGGCCCATAGCCTGCTCGATGCAGCTGGCCGCCGCCTTCTTGACCGCTTTGGAAGTGATGGATGCGCCCGAAACGCCGTCGATCTCGGCGCTCTGGGCGGCCATCAGGGCCTCCTGGAACTCCTCGGCAGAGTTGACAGCCACATCAATGGTCTCCTTGGAGGTGTCTACCTTTACCTCGGTGATGGCGCTGTCGCTGAAGGTCATGGTAACGGTAACCGTGCCCATGCCAGTCTCGGTAGCGGTATAGGTGCCAGGGGTGTAGATGCCGGCGTTGCCCGAGGCTGCGGAGGAAGCTGCTGCTTCACCGCTGTTCTGGCAAGCGGCCAGGGCCGCTGCGGTGGTGGCGCTCATAGCCGTCATGGCAGCAACGCGCAGAAAACCTTTGCGGGAAATCTTTTTCATCGTTTTTTCTCCTTCTTTTTAATGATTTGTCGGCTTACACAGTCAGCCGCAGATGGTTTGTGATTTTTTTACCATCCCATTGTTGTTATTGTACACTTGACAGCAGCCCGCAGGTCAAGTGTACGGACCGTTTCGTTTTGTAACCCAAATTTCACGGGAGGTCTCATGGAAAAGCAGTTTACGTTAAAGGATTATCAAATCGGCGAGTTTGCAAAACGGATGGGTGTCTCGTCCCATTTTCTGAAATACTACGAGGAAACCGGCATCCTGCAACCCGAAACCCATGAAAACGGCTATCGTTTTTATAATATGTGGGACGCCAGCATTGTTCTGGAATGCAAACGGATGAAGAACATCGGCTTTTCTGTCAAAGAGAGCCGTAAAATTTTAACAGACAGCACTGCTCCGGAGCTGGACCACCTGTTGCAGGAACATCAGAGCCGGTTATTAGAGGAAATCCGGCAGAAACAGCGCACCACCGCAGCCCTTCAAAACCTGAGGGCAGACCTCAAGTTTTGTCTGAAAAAAGAATGGCAGATCTGCTCTTCAAAACCCGTAAGGTTAAATCATATTAGGAAAACCGACTGCCGAAGTTGGAATAGAGCGGTCAGACCGCCTCGGGTTGGGAAACGGTATTGAGCTGGATGTATTCCGCAATTTTGCGCAGTTCGTCGGCAAACTTAAATTTCACACTAATGTTGCCGTTGTCATAAACCTTGATGTGATCCACAAGCTCAATGAGGATTTCCCGTGTAAGCGTGCTGATGTTTTGGTATTTCATAAAGGCGACCAGGGCGGGGTGTTCGTTGTTGACCCCGTTGGCAAGCTCGTCACGTTCAGCGGTCAGCCGGGCCAGTATATCGGTCAGGCTGGCCGTTTTCTGCTCATAATCCGCTTTCATATCGTGATATTCCTGCTGGGTGATCTCCCCGTCCTTCCAGTCCTGGTAAATGGATTGCTTGTACCGGCTCACCTTTGCCAGTTCCCGCTCCTTGGCGGCAATCAGGTCATTCAGCCGGTGGGATTGACACCGCTTGGCCGGGGCCGCATTGATACGGGCCACCAAGTCGGAGTAGGAAACCGCCAGATGCACCTGCTGCTGGATGGCGAACAGGACGGCGGCCTCCAGACGGTTATGCTTGATAGAGTGCATGGTGCAGGCGTTTTTGGACATATTCTTGTAGGTGGAGCAGGCGTAATATACGTTCCCGTTTTTGTTTGAACTTCGCGTCAAAGCCCGGCCACAGTCCGCGCATTTAAGGAATCCACTAAACACATGGACTTCCCGCCCCTGTGGGGATGTGCGCGTGTCCCGTTTCAAAAGCGACTGCACCATGTCAAAGGTTTCCCGGTCTATGATGGCCTCGTGGGTGTTGGAAACGCGCACCCACTCATCCTCCGGCACCGCCTCAATTTCATGTACTTTATAGCTTTTTACCCGGTAACGCCCCTGAGCCAAATCGCCCGAATAGGTTGGATTAGTGAGGATTGCGTGAATCATGCGGCCCGTCCACATTGTATGTCCTGACCCCTTATTTCCCACAGGCAGCCCTTTACTTTGCTTATACATAGACGGGCTCGGTATGCCGTGTTCATTCAGATAGATGCCGATAGCCCGCTTGGAAGTCCCCTTCAGCAGCAGCGAGTAGATGAGCTTTACCACCGGGGCGGCGTCAGGATCGACCACCAGCTTGTGCTTGTCCTTCGGGTCTTTCAAGTAACCATACGGCGCATAGGACGCGATATACTGGCCGTTGCGCCGCTTATAGTCGAACACCTGCCGGATTTTCTTGGACGTCTGAAAGCAATAATTATCGTTCATGACGTTTGTTATGGGGACGAGGATATTGGAAACACTGTCCGGGTCGCGGTAGCTGTCCACATTTTCCGCAAGACTGATAAAGCGGACGCCCATCTGCACAAACAGGTTGTCGATCAGGCTCCCGGCGTCACTGTAATTCCGGGCAAACCGGGAAAGGTCTTTCACGATCACACAGTTGATTTTCCCCTTCATCACATCGGACAGGAGCCTCTGAAAGTCCTCCCGGTTGGCGTCTGTTCCCGTATGGCCGTCATCCACATATTCCTCAGAGCTGCGGAACTCGTCAGCATGGCGCAGACAGAACTCAGTGAGCAGGTCACGCTGGTTTTTTACACTGTTGCTGTCATCCTTTCCCTCCTTGGCCTTTTTCAAATCTTCCTTGGAGAGCCGGATGTATTTTCCCACATCCCAGCGGCGGACGGTATAAATCAGGGCGTCAGATTGCTGTTGCCCCCGGTTTTTGGTTCGTGCCATTTGTACCTCCTTCCCTATCACATTACACCTATATTATACCTCTGTTCCGGGGGTGCATCAAGGATGCCTCCGCCTTGGGACACATTGTCTCAGGGGCCGGAACAGACTGCGGCACAAGGGTTTTACAGCCCACTCTTCTGCCGCACCAGCAGGTCGGTGAGCTTGTCCTGGAGCGACGGGCCATCGTCGGAGAACTCGACCTTGACCCCCACGCCGCCCACGCAAAAGCAATAGGGATTGACGGCCCTGGCGAGGAACCGGGCCAGCCGCTCCTCCAGGGGCAGCTTGTGGTCAAGGGCCATGCCGCTCACGTCGGCCAGCTTGTCCGCCTCCACAGTGCCAATATCAACGCTCCGCATTTCCTCCAATTCCTGTGCTGTCAGCCGCACGGTCAAGACCTCCTTGATATGGTAATGTGTTTCCGGTGGGGAAACGAAAACGGACGGCAAAGCTGCCGTCCGCTTTCCTTGCTCCACCGTTGGGACAAAGTGTCTCAGAGCTAATAGCTGCTGTGTTCATAATGGGCCTGGGCCTCCTGGGGCGAGGTGAAGTCGAACACCTCATGCAGCTCGGCCATCACCCGTGAAATCTCAGTGGGCCGGTAGCCGCACCGCTCCAAGGCCAGGATCGTATAGCCCCGGCAGGCCCCCTCTCCCCAGGGCTGGGAGAGCAGGGCCGCCAAGTCCGCCTCAAAGCTCATGGGCCGCCTCCCGGTCTAAGCCCGCCTCACGTTCCTTGACAGCGATGACGGGCAAGCCCTCCAGCTCCGGGGGCAGCGGCCCTCGGAACAGTCGGGAGCGGTTGGCGACGAGGATCACGTCGGCGCTGCCGTCCCGGACAGCCTGGATCACCGACTGCAGGCCGCAGCGATCCAGCGTTGTACCCGGACAGCCGATGTCCATGTGTATCTGTTCCAGCTCCATCCCATGAGCCTGGGCATAGGCGATCAACGCCTCCTGCTGGCCCCGGAGCGCGTCCATCGTAAAGGGATTTTCCGGGCCGTCCACCCGGCAATAGAGGATCGCTTTCAAATTGTCAGCCTCCTTTGTGTTTTTAGAGATGGGAGCGACGCGCTGTATGTATGGCCTGTCAACAGACAGCAATTTCCGGCGCGGCGCTCCCGCACAGGCGGCGGTGAAACATGGGGGACAGCGGCCAGCTTGTCCACCTGCGGATCGTGGCCGTGAACCGGCCCCAGCTCACTTGCGGCGATGGTGTTTCCCGCTCGTTCCCCCATTACTGGGGCCCCCGAAAAGTCAAAGACTTTTTGGGGAGAGGAGGAGCTGCGGAATGATTGAGCTTTCGCGCTTGCGTGAAAGCGAAAGATATCCAGCCCACTCCGACGAAGTCACCGCGCACCCGCCGCCCGGCTCCCCGCGTCAGCCCAAGTCCTCCCGCCGTATCTGTGCAGAGAAAGAAAACCTCTCTCTATATACCAAGGCCACTTTGGAGCAAAAAACGAAACAGGGAGCAGAAAGTTTTTTCAAAAGATTTTCCGCATCTTCTCCAGGCCCCGGTCAATGGAGATTTGCACCGCACGGCAGCTCACGCCTTCGGCCTGCGCAATCTCCTCAACGGAAAGGCCCAGCAGGAAGTGGGCATCGATGCGCCGCCCCTGGGCGGGGGGCAGATGGTTGAGGGCGCAGCACAACCGCTGGATGGTCACGGCGCGGGCCATAAACTCCTCCGGGGACGGCTCGAACTCGCAGATGGAGTTTTCAATGCCGTCATCCGCGTCCAGGGAGTAGTTGGCCTTGTTGCGCTTGGCCTGCCGCCAGCAGTTGAACTCGAACCGCTTGTCGGCCATGAGCTCCGCCGCCACCTCATCGCTGACCTCGATGTACTCGTCCACCTTGTACCAGTAAAAGAAATCCCGCAGGTTGATCATTGTCATTTGTATGTTCCTCCATTCAGAATTTTTGGTGGGTCGGGTCGCGTTCTGAATGGAGCTCCGGCGGTGAGCGGCAGCGGGGGCGCTCCCGCTGGGGGCTGGGACAAAGTGTCCCAAGGGCAGAAAGACAAAATGCGCCTGCGCGACACAAGGCCACACAAGCGCATGAAACGACAAATTCATTTATGTACTGCCAAATTTCGCATCCACCGCCGGACCGATCCTGTTCGGGGGACGAGCTTTTTTTGACAGGTTAGGGGGATGGAAAAAGAAAAAGGACACGGCGATACCTCCAGAGGGCCTCCGTGTCCTTGCAAGTCGTCATTGGTTTGTGTAAGCGCAAAGAAACGGCGGCCTTGAAATCAAACCGCCGTTTCTTTGGGGGCATGACTATTTGCTTGCTGAACGACGGCTTTTTTTCTTTTGCCGTCGTCCGGCAGGTTCAGTTTGTATTAGTCCTGACGAGCTGCGTTTGCCTCATCCTGCGTCAGTTGTCCGCTACGAACTGCATTTTCGAGCGCCTGGTCTAAATCCTCATTAGAGGCATATCCGCCAAAGTGAACGGACTCCCCATTTTCTCTTACCACGTCCACACTATAATCGCTCTCCACATCTTCTGTGGGCGGGATCATAGCGAGAGAGTCGCCATCATCTCCACTGTCCTTAGAGTACAGAGTGCCATTTTTGATACTTTCCAGTGTATCCTGATATTGAGCGATAGCTGCATCCACGCTTTCCCGCGTCCATTCATGGAAAACACCCTGTCCATCATACCAGCCATCGCCTGTGCCGATCAGCGCCTCCAGTTCTTTCTTTTGCTCGGCGATCCACTTTTCATACTCCTCTGCCGTCCACCATTCAACATCCGGTGCAGGGTTGTTTTTCTCATAGTCCGCTTCGGCAACCCAGTTTTCGCCATCGGTGCTAATGCCATCGGCATCGTTGAAAAGGATGTCGGTGCTTGACGTTTGCGCCGTTTCTTCCGCCGATGTTTTAGGCGTATCGGCGGCCTGTGCGCTGGCGTAGGTAAAACCCGCAAGGCTTAAGCACAAGGCCCCGCATAGGCTTACCGCCAGCAATTTTCTGCTGTTCATTGATAAAACCTCGCTTTCAAAAAATTATAGCCGTCCTTTGGAGGACGACTATAATATAACAGAATGACTTGGATATAGTTTGCAAGGAATATGGATTTTAGATGGAGTTGTCAGCATTTCTTTTTGAGGACATTTCAAACCAAAATAGTACGCCTTTGCTTGAATTTTTGATGCCATACTTAGCTTGGTGCGATTCCATAATTTTGCGAACAATATAAAGGCCTAAGCCTGTCCCGCCAGTGTTACGGTTGCGGGAAGTATCAGCTCTGTAAAACGCCTCGAACAAATGGGAAATCGTATCCTCTGGAATATGGACACCTGTATTTTCAATTTCACAGCAAATGGTATCGTTTGCTTTTGCCAAAGATACGCGGATCAATTCACCATTTGGAGAATACCGAATTGCATTTACCAAAATATTTTGGATGGCCCGTTCCATCTGCGTCGGTTCCAGCTCACATAAAAGTTTGTCGGGAATATTTACTTCAAGGCGTTGCTCCTTTTTGGCTAACAAATCTGTTACATCGGCTATCTGTACCCGCACCAATTCTGCATAATCGACCAGTTTGCATTCAGATTTTTGCTTTCCGTCCGCTTTAGAAACATACAGCAATTCTTTTACCAATGTTTCCATTTTATCGACAACGGCAAGTGAACGATCCATATATTCCTCATGATTTTCATACCCTTTAACTTTGTTGAGCATCCCCATAAGATGACCTTTCAAAATCGTTAAGGGTGTTTTTAGCTCATGGGACGCCGCTGAAAAGAAGTCTACCCGTTGGCGTTCCAATTCCTGCTCCTTTTCTATATCTGTCCGAAGTTGCTGGTTGGCAATTTGGAGATCTTTCAATGCAGTTGACAGGGACGCAGACAGCGAATTGAGATTATGTGCCAAACTCCCTAACTCGTCATCACGCCCTTCTTTGCATTGACCAGAAAAATTCAAGTCGGCCATTTGCTTTGAGATTTTGCTTAACCGTACAATGGGACGAGTAATGTATCTTGCATAGAGCCCGGCGCATAAAAGCGATAGCAAAAAGACCATTAAAATGACATACGGGAAAATAGCCTTCAAAATTTCTGTTGTCTGCCGTACCACAAATAAATCTACTTGAACAGCCAGTGTATAATTTTCCCCGCTTACCAAAGTAAAGGGATAAAAATTTGTTGACGTTTCACCAGATGGGACAGCATCAATATACGGCACATTTTCATCATAAGTAATGGCAGTATCCCTGTCAACAGTTTCAGTTTCCGTTGCTGTACCAGAGGGAAAGACGATATTACCATTTTCATCCTCTATCCAAAATGTAGCGTTCGCGCTCTGTGAAAAGTCAGATAAAGCATCTTCACAATCAGAAATATCGCTATAACTTTCCAGGTGGTCTACAAGTTGAATAGCGGCATTTTCTGTATTTTGATTTATCATGTTTGAGTATGTCCTGGGCAGTAGCTTGGAAACACAAAGGTATGTCCCACTACAAGCCACCCCCAAAAGCAAAAAAGTAATAAGAAATATCTTGACAGATAACTTCTTTTTAATTCTCTTTATCAATTCTATATCCCACCCCTCTAATCGTTTCTATATAGTCAGCATCTAATTTTTTTCTGATATTCTTAATGTGGCTGTCTACAATTCGATCCTCTACAAATGTTTCACTGTTCCACAGACGATCAAGCAGCATTTGTCTGGTAAAAACTTTTCCCTGGTTTTCGAGCATGAGCCGGAGTAAAGAAAATTCCTTTTGCGTTAATACAATTTCTTTTCCTTTGTGATATAAATGGAACCCATCAATATCCATACACAAATCTTTATAGACAATCGACGTTTCTTTCTGTGTGTTGGATGACCCCCGGCGAAAAATGGCGGCGATTTTGTAGAGCAGAATTTTGGGAGAGAAAGGCTTGGGAATATAGTCATCAATCTGCTGTTCAAACCCTTTGATCTGATTTTCTTCGTCCGACAGAGCCGTAAGCATAATAATAGGGACTTGCGATCTTTGACGAATGACCTCACATACCCCATAGCCGTCAATCTTAGGGAGCATAATATCCAGCAATACAAGGTTAATCGTATCGTCAAACTTTGCGATCCCGGTTACGCCATCTTCGGCAATCACAACTTCATAACCAGCATCTGTAAGATGATTTCTTAGCATATCTTGAATTTCGATGTCATCTTCAACAATCAATATTCTCTGCATAGGACTCCCTCCTTTTTTATATGATAACACTTTTTAATGGATTTTTGATGGAGAACAGCATATACTTGTTTACGCTATTATACTTTGTACTTCTTTCACTTTCAATGATGAGACGCGAAGTAAAATACTACTATAAATAAAATTGTATTTCGTTCTCATAGGTTCACCCGAAATGTAGAATAATATAGGGTGATATGAGAATGTACCAATACGACAAACATCTTGATTTTCACGCCCTGGGCCGTGAGATCAAACGCAAACGGGAGGAAAAGGGCTGGACGCAGGAATACCTGGCCCAGCTTGTGGATCGCACCCCACGTTCCATCATGTATATGGAGAACCGGGGGCAAAAGCCAAGCCTCAATGTTTTTTACCAGCTTGTCACCCTGCTGGAAATTTCCGTGGATCAATTCTTTTTCCCGGACAAGCTCAACGGAGAGAGCACCTGCCGGAAACAGATAGATGTCATGCTCAATTCAATGGACGAAAAAGAACTAACCGTAATGAAATACACAGCAGAGGGACTGCAAAAAGCCCGTGAAACGGAGGATGCGTAAGAAAAGCACGCGCCTCCGTTTTTTGCGCCCATTTCCGGGGGAGCGCGTAATGGCAAGCTGGGCAAGTGTGGACACACTTGCCACTTTCGCGCCGCCGGGGGCTCCGCGAAAGTGCTTGTTGGGGAGCCTCCCCAAACCCGGCCCTATGGGACAAAGTGTCCCATAGGATAGGCTGCGGAACCGGCCCTACCGGGCCTGTTCCTTATCGGCGCGTCCGCCGGTAAAGTTGAGCAGATGGTCAATGTTGCCCTTCACCGTGACGATCTCCCGCATCTCCTTTTGGGCGGCGCGGTATTGTGCGGTGAGGGCTTTTTTCTGTTCGGACAGCTCCCGACGCTTTTTCTTGAGGGTGTCCATCTTGGGGAGCTTTTCGCCGTCCAGCAGGTCATTCATGGTGGCCTTGGCCGCCCGGTAGTCGGCCAGCTCCGCCTCGTGCTGGGCCAGATACTTTTTACTGTACCGGGCCGCTTTGTAGCCGTCGAACACGGGCCGGGCCTTGGCGTACTGCACCACGGCCCCCATGAGCTCCGACGTGCGGCCCAGCTCCCGCTCCACCGCCCGCAGCTCCCCGGCCAGGGCGTGGGCGCGATCCACCGCCGCGTCCGTCTTGGCCGCCAGTTCGTCATAGTCAGTCAGGCCGTTCTCCTGGAGAAATTGCAGGGCGGCGGCCATTTGCTTGATGTTATAGACCTTGGCCCACCGCTCATAGCCGGGGCCCTTGCCCTGGGCCATACGCTGCTGGATGTCAATGACGAGGTTGATCCGCCGCGCCTTGGGCCGGGCGTCGCCGCCCCCGGATCGGGCCGGGGCCCGGCCCTCCAGGATGGCCTGGACAGCCTCGGGGCCGTGGCCGTCCCCCAGGGTGGAGCCCCGCCAGCGGGCAGGCCGCTCAAAGCCTGGGAGCCGGAAAGAGATCGCGCCGCCCCGCCCGTGGAGCACCCGGACGCCCGCACCTTCCAGCGCGGCGAGGAAGGCCGGGAGATCGGCGGGGGGCTGGGCCAGCACCTCGTCGATGATGGCCCGGAGCTGCTCCTTCTGCGAGGGCCGCTTGGCATCCCCCAGCCATTGCCCGTAGTGGCGGAAGGGGCCCTGGCTGGGCAGCTTGGGATTTTGAATGACAGACAGCTCATGCTCGATGCACACCCGGTCAGAGAGCCGCCGGAGCGCCCGCCCGGAGCGGAAGAAATCTCTATACTTCCGGGTGCAATCCAGGGTAGTAGAATTGTAATAGATGTGGTTGTGGATGTGCTGGCGGTCTGTGTGGGTGGCAACAAAAAAGGCGTGGCTGCCCTTCGTCCAGCGCATGGCCGTTTCATAGCCCACCTGATTTGCCTCCTCCGGGGTGATCTCCCCAGGGGCAAAGGACTGGCGGATCTGATAGCAGAGCACATCCGTGTCCCGTTTCTGCTCCCGGCCCGTGACGGCTTTGTACTTGGCCTTGGACAGCAGGAACTCGGCATCGGCGGTCATGTGGTCGCACTGGTAGGCGGAGATCAATTCCCCGCCCTGGGTCTTGTCAGGATTTTTCCCGTAGTCCAAACGGTCTTTGAGGGATTGGGCGATGGTTTCCCCCTTGCTGATGTGGTGGACGATCAGGCGCGTGGTGGCCGTGGCAGCACCTCCTCACTGTTTAGAAAACCGGCGGCCTCACAGCCGCCGGTCAGGTATGGGACACTTTGTCCCATAGGTTTAGCCGAACACCACGCCGCACAGGACGTCCGCGAGGGAGGTCAGGCCCCCGGCAATGGCGTCGGCCAGCAGGCCCAGCGCCACGAAGAACACGGCGATGCCCAACATGAGCAGGCCGTCGGAGCCGCTGCCCTGAATGAACCACGCGAACAGGGCGCAAATCAGACAGAGCCCGCCCAGGCCCTCCAGGAGCGCGCCGGACATTCCAGCCGCCAGCCTGACCACGGCGGCAAGGACGGTGCAGGCAATAGCAAAGGGGAACACGACGATCCGCAGCAGAAAACGCATGGTGAAAACCTCCTAAAAGTTTTGTATTTTCTGTTGTTTTCCCTCTATATGTATATTATAACTCTGCGAAAATAGAGTGTAAAGGATGCCTCCGGCTTGCCCCGGCGCAGGACAAGGCGTCCCGCACTCGGGCAAACCGGGGAGCGGCGCACCGCTCCCCGGCCTCTACATTTCCACCACTTGGGTCAGCTTTTTCAGCAGCTCGGACAGGGGGCCCCACAGGTCGGCATAGTCCTTTTGCAGCATGGCGATGTCCTGGGGATAGATGCCCCCGTAGGTGTTGGCCTGGATCGCCACCTGGTTTAAGTTGTTGGAGCACCGGCGCTGGAGGGACACCAGCTCCCGCACCGGCCCCAGGTCAACGTGGAGCACATACCCGTTGAGGGCCATCTTCCGCACGAAAGCCCCCATGTTCCGCACCCCAGCCTCGGCCATGCGCTCCTGGAGCTGTGCCAGCTCCTCCTCGGACACCATGACGTGCAGGTGGATGGGGCGGCGGCGTTTCCGGCTCACCGGGACGGCTCCTCCCGCTCCCGCCGGGCAAAGGGCTGGAGCCGGACGGGGCTCTGGCCGTCCTCGGTGCGCAGGAAGTCCATGCGGCCCGCCGCGAAGATGGCGTTGCGGTTGAGCTGCCGCTGCCACGCCCCCTGGCTGGGGGCCCACTTGAATCCGTTGTGCTTGAGCTCCTGCCGCTGTTCCTCGGTGGGCTTTTCGTCAAAGAAGAGCTGTAGCCGGTTTTCCCCCTCGTTGATCTCCGCCCTGCCGTTGGGAAACTCCCAGCCCACGAAGTCGCCTCGGTTTTTCAGATCGTCAATGCGCTGCTGCACCCGGCGGATGTTGGCGTTGTTGTTGGAGAGATGGAACGAGGGATAGGGCACCGGGTCTTTCCGCCAGTCCCGCTCCATAGACGCCCGGAGCTTGGCGATCCCCTCGTTGGTCAGGCCGGGGCAGCCCTCCAGTGTCTTGTGCTTGCGGTAGTAGGCATTGACCGCCTTCATGTGCTCCTGGTCGGCCTTCAGCCCCTCCAGTTTGGCCTCCAGCTTTTCCACCGCCAGCTTGTCATCGGCGGAGATGCCCGCCGTGCCGGTGGAGCGTATCTTGTCCAGCAGGCCCCGGATGTGCTGATACTCTCCCATATTCCTGTCCCGCGCCGCGTTCTGCTTGTGCTTTTTCTGCACGGGGAAGTTGCCGCCCCCGGCAATCAGGATCGAGGGGACACGGGCGTCAATGGCATGGGCCTGATTGATATTTTCCGCCAGCTTGCGGGCGTATAGGTCTGCCAGATAGTCGATTTTGTCATGGTACATGGGATCGACTTTCTGTTTCTGCTCCTCCGCCAGTTGGTAGGCGGCGTCCACCTGGGCCCGGTAGCTGGCAGTAGCAGAGCCGGGCTCATAAGTATAATAGCTGTTGAGATCGTTGGCCCGCCGGGCCGTCTCCTCGCTGATGGGATAATACTTCGGCATCCGGCCACCCCCTAACGGTCGCCCCGGTCAGAGGCGTCCTTCTTGGGAGCCGCCGGGCCACGGTCAGCCTCGGCCTGGGCCTGGGCGTCCTTCATCTGCTGAGAGATCGGGGCCGGTTTTCCCTTGGCCTCCTTACGGGCCTTGGCCACCTCCTGGCGTTCAATGCTGCGGACGCGGACGGCCAGTTGATCCGGGATGACGTATTCTTTCACCACATAGCTGCCGAAATCGGGATAAAACCACGTCAGGCGCTTTTGCTCCGGGACATGGTGGGCGTCCTCCCATTTTCCCACCACCTGGGCCTGGGCGTCCATCTGCCGCCGGATGTCCAGATTGTTCCGGGCGGGCCGCAACTCATAGTCCCGCAGCTCCTGTTCCGTCAAGGGCTGAGCATAGATGATAGCCCCCCACGCCTGGAACACCTCGCCCGGCGCCTGCTGGCGGCCTGGATAGATGTCCATGTGGATGGGGCGGTTGAAATAGCTGTCGGGGTATGTCCCCAGGTCGATGGGCCGCTGGGTGGAATAGTATTTGTAAGTCTCCTTGTCCGGGGCCTGTTCTACCTTCAGCACATGATAGCGCCGCTGGTAGTCCTCGGCCCGGTTGAGCAAGTCACGCTCGGCCATATCCGGCTCGTTGTGGTAATGACCCCAAAAGTAGTCCCTGTGGCCGTCCCGCTCATTGAACTGCCACGTCACATAAGGGTTGGGGGCCTTGGGGTTTTCTCCCAGGGCAAAGCCGCACCTGTTGTCAAACAAGATCGTGCGGCGGATCAAATAGTCCGCATTGATTTCCAAAGGCATCCTCCTTCCACGCGCCGCGCCCCCTGGGACAAAGTGTCCCAAAGGGCGGCGGGCGCAAGATGTTTGAAATATCCGTGAAAACAGGGGCCGGACGTAAAATCATACCGGCCCCCTCCAGAGCGGCCCCGGAAAGCATTGAAAACAGGGGCCTTTTTCCCCTTTAATCGTAACGCTTGTGCCCCTTATCCCGGCGGCGGTTACGCATCCGCTCCCGGCTCTTGCGGCGGTTGGCCTCGGCCTGACACGCCTGGGAGCAGTAGAGCTGCCGCCGCTTGGGGAGAAAGGCCCTGCCGCACAGGGGGCAGATACGCAGCTCGTCCACCGGCCCCTCCTGGGCAAGCTGCACCGCCAGGGCCGGATCAATGGGGAGAACGGCGTCCCGGAAGTAGCGGCACATGGGGCCCGTCCAGCATTTTGTCAACATATAGCACTCACACTCCAATGGCAGGCATCCGTAGTCCCGGTCGTAGTTGGCGCACCACCGCGTCACCAGGGCCCGGATGGATTTTTTCTCCTCGCGGGTCAGCTCACGGGGCACCGCCTCACCTCCCGCGCCGCAGCAGGGCGCGGAAACAGGTGACGCAGGGGATGTCCCGGAGATAGGGGCAGCGGGCGCACCGGGGATCGC
>OERZ01000093.1_pt1 | contig 17730 bp, 14 predicted proteins | sample 1540151 | NCBI WGS metagenome assembly OERZ01 (sample SAMEA3891880, study PRJEB23780) | metagenome | biome: terrestrial biome; feature: animal house; material: Caecal content | place: Italy | collected 2015-05-05 | reverse complement strand
GCTTTGGGGGCCGAGCGCCGGGGCGGCGGGTTCTGCCGGGCGGCTTCCATCCGTGCGGCGGCGGCCCGTTCTTCCCGTTCCAGGGCCAGGCAGGCCGAGCAGCGGCCGCAGCGGGCCGGGGCCTTCTGGCCGAAGTACCCGAGGATGAACCCCCGCAGGCAGCGCCGGGTGGTGGAATAATAGGTCATGTACTTGAGCCGCTCCTCCGCCTTTTCGGCGGCCTCGGCCCGCACCTCGGGGGGAAGATCGGTCTGGTTCTCCTGTTCCCGCTCCATCAAAAAGCGGATGGTCCGCACGTCCATCCCCGCGTAGAGCAGCACGCACCGGGCGGGCTCGCCGTCCCGCCCCGCCCGGCCGGCCTCCTGATAATAGCTCTCCAGGTCCTTCGGCATATTGTAATGGATCACAAACCGGACGTTGGGCTTGTTGATCCCCATGCCGAAGGCGTTGGTGGCCACCATCACCTGAATCCGGTCGTAGAGAAAATCGTCCTGGTTTTTCTGCCGCACTTCGGGGGCCAGCTTGGCGTGGTAGGCCGCCGCCCGAATCCGGTGGCTCATGAGCAGGACGGTGACCTCGTCCACCTGGCGGGTGGTGCTGCAATAGACGATCCCGGTCTTGTCCCCCTGTTCCAGAATCAGCTCCAAAAGCCGGGCGGGCTTTTCGCTGGAAACCATCTGCCGGGTCTCAAAAAAGAGGTTGGGCCGGTCGAAGCTGGCCGTCACCTCGTAGGGGGTGCGGAGATCCAGCGCGGCCCGGATATCCTCCCGCACCCGGGAGGTGGCCGTGGCGGTGAAAGCCCCCACCACCGGCCGGGCGGGCAGCTGGTCGATGAACTGCTGGATTTTCAGGTAGCTGGGGCGGAAATCCTGGCCCCACTGGCTGATGCAGTGGGCCTCGTCCACCGCCACCATGCTGATCCGCTGTTCCCTGGCAAAATGGAGAAAGCCGGGCATCTCCAGCCGCTCGGGGGCTACATAGATGATCTTGTACCACCCGGCCCGGGCCCGCTGGAGCATCAGGGCTTTCTGGCGGTCGTTGAGGCTGTTGTTCAGAAACGCCGCCTTGACCCCCGCCTGGACCAGGGCCCCCACCTGGTCCCGCATCAGGCTGACCAGGGGGGAGACTACGATGGTGATGCCGGGCAGCAGCAGGGCGGGCACCTGGTAGCAGACCGACTTGCCCGCGCCGGTGGGCATGACCGCCAACACGTCCCGCCCCGCCAGCAGCTGGCGGACAATTTCCTCCTGCCCGGGGCGAAAGGTATCGTAGCCGAAGTATTTTTTCAGTACATTGATTGCTTCCTGCATATCCCTTTTTTCCGAAAATCCTGTGAAATAAAAGGCCTCCATTGGGGATTGGAGGCCTTTTTTGAGAAGAAATTTTATTTGTTGATCAATCCTACCACGTAATTGGCAATCTTTTTCGCGTTGTCCAGATCCCGGTACTCCCGCTGGGCCGCCGCGATCTCGTGGTACTGCTGGCAATGGTTCTGGAGCAGAATGTCGATCACCTGCGGGATCTTTTCCGGCCCGTCGCAGATGACGCCCAGGTTGTGCCTTGTGATCAGCTGGGGGTTATCCCGTTCCTGCCCGGGCAGCGCCCCGGTGACGACCAGGGGCAGGTTCATCACGATGCCCTCCATCAGAGAGTTGGGGCTCCCTCTTGCAATCAGCAGATCGTGCTCCGTCATCTCTTTCTGCATCTCGGTGACAAACCCCAGAATCCGCATCCGGCCTTCGTATTCCGGCAGGAAGGAAGCCTCCAGCGCCTCTTTCATCCGGCGATTCCGGCCGCAGATAATGGTCAGCGACACATTGGTCTGGGTCATCAGCATCTCCGCATACCGTTTGAGGTTGCCGCTCCCTTCGCCGCCGCTCATCATCAGGCAGCGCAGCGGGCGTTTGCCATCGTATTCCTGTTTGGGGTGGTTTCTCGCCCAGTCTGTAAACTGGCGGCGGCTGGGGAACCCGATCAAAACCAGTTTTTCCCGGGGCATCCCGTGGCGCAGCGAACAGTCATAGGCCTCCTGGGTGGGGCAGATCGTCCGGAACGCGCCGGGCTCACACCAGGTCCTGTGGATGTTGATGATATCTGCCTGGAGCACCACCAGAGGGATATTCAGTTTCAAATGGTTCAGGATTCGGAGGATCGACCCGTTGAACATCGAGTGGACGCTCAGGATCAGATCCGGGCGGAACGACTCCATCAAACGCCGGAAATTGTGCAGGCTGAAAGAAGAGATCCCTGTAATTCCGGTTTTGAGGAGAAGGTTGTCATGATCCGACAGTTCATACGACAGCTTCCACAAACCGCTGGCGTAGCGGGTGGTCACACCATAGATCTTGGACATCCGGGGCCCATAGGGGCCAAGAAGTTCAAACCCATCGATCACCCGGACCTCGAGATCCGGGATCTCTTTGAACTGCTCTACCAGAGAATCGGAAATAGACTTATGGCCGTAGCCGGTATACATCGCTGTAATCAATAATATTTTTTTCATAACCGATTGTCCTCTGCGGGAAATACCCGTTTTTCACCATTATAGCCCCATTATACACAATTTTCTGCGGTTTTCAATCTGCTGTTTCTGGAATCTCCTTTTTGTCGCATGAACCCGTCCGAATTTTTTTGTTGAGTATAGCCAAAACCAGGAAAAAAACAGACCGCCTCTTTTGAACCTGGCACATTGAATTTCAAAATCCAACGTAGTATACTCATACTGGTTCATAGGACGTTCTGCCCTTTGGCTTAAAAATCAAGGAGGATTCACGGGGCCTGGCCCCTGACTGTTTTATGGAACAAATTCTCATTACCCTTTCCGTCTGCCTGATCGCGGGACTTTTGATGTCCCGCGCCGTCAAGCTCGTCAACCTGCCCGCCGTCACCGCCTATCTGGTGGCGGGGCTTCTGCTGGGGCCCTTCTTTTTGGGGCGGCTGGGCCTGCCCCTGATCGGCTTTGTTTCTCTGGAGGAAGTCGAGTCCTTTAAGATCGTCACCCAGGTCGCCCTGGGCTTCATCGCCTTTGTGATCGGCAACGAGTTCCGGCTCAGCCAGCTCAAGAGCATGGGCCGCCAGGCCATCACCATCGGCATCCTCCAGGCGGTCATCACCACCCTGGTGGTGGACGCCGCCCTGCTGGCCCTCCACTTTATCCGGCCGGACGTGATCTCGGCGGCCTCGGCCATCACCCTGGGCTCCATCGCGGCGGCTACCGCTCCCGCGGCAACCCTGATGGTGGTCAAACAGTACAAGGCCGACGGCCCCCTGACCCACCTGCTTTTGATGGTGGTGGCCATCGACGACGCCGTGGGCCTGGTGCTCTTCTCGGTCTCCTTCGGCATCGCCAACGCCCTGGAAAAAGGCCACATCGACATGATCGGCGTCCTGGTGGAGCCGGTCTGCGAGATCGTCCTCTCCCTGGGTCTGGGCGCTGTGGCGGGCTTTGCCCTCAACGCTCTGGAAAAATACTTCCACTCCCGCTCCAAGCGGATGAGCCTCTCCATCGCCTTTGTCCTGCTGACGGTGGGCCTGTCCATGCTGGAGTTTGACGTCGGGCCGGTGCACCTGGGCTTTTCGCTGCTCTTGGTCTGCATGATGACCGGCACCGTCTTCTGCAACATCTGCGAGACCAGCGAAGAGCTGATGGACCGGGTGGACCGCTGGACCAGCCCGGTGAACATCCTCTTCTTCGTCCTCTCGGGCGCCGAGCTGGACCTGAACATCCTGAAAAACCCGCTGGTGCTCCTGATCGGCGTGGTGTTTCTCATCAGCCGCTCGGCGGGCAAAATCTTCGGCGCCTATTCCAGCTGCCGGCTGTCCCAGTGCAGCCCCACCATCAGCCGGTACCTGGGCCCCACCCTGCTGCCCCAGGCGGGCGTAGCCCTGGGCATGGCTCTCACCGCCGCCAACCTGTCGGACGGCGCCGTGGTGCGGAACGTGGTCCTCTTCTCGGTTTTGGTGTATGAGCTGGTTGGCCCCACCCTCACCAAGATCGCCCTGACCAAGGCGGGCGAGATCAACCCCGAGGGCCGCACCAGTTCCCGCAGCCCCAACAAGCCGAAACCGGGGCACACACTCAGTTAAGCGCTGTGCGCTTCTAGGGGGGACCCATTTCTGCCTGCATTCGCAGGTCAGAAATTCCTTCCCCCTAGTATTCCCCCGGGGACAAAATTTCACGGCAAACCGCGCACTCGGCCTTTGGCCTCGCACACAATTTGCCGCAAAATTTCCCTGTATGTATCCGGCCCGTACGCACATGTCGTCCGGGCCGGATGTTTTTATAATTTCGCCGCCACATCAAAAAAGCCGCCCGCTCCCAAAGAGCAGGCGGCTTTTGATTTTAGGATAACTTTCAGCGCAGGACGATCTCGCCGTTTTCGGCGTCCACCACGAGGCTGCCGCCGGAGGCGAGTTCGCCCCCGATGAGCCGCTCGGCGGCCACATCCTCCACATTCTTGCGGATGATCCGGCGCAGGTCCCGGGCCCCGAATTTGCCCCCCTGGCACTTGGCCACCAGGGCCTTGAGGGCGGCGGGGGTGTAGCTGTAAGCGATGCCCCGGGCCTCCATGCCGGGTTTGTATTCGTCCAGCATGAGGGCGGCGATCCCCTCCAGAGTCTCGTCGCTCAGGGGCTTAAAGACCACCACCTCGTCCACACGGCCCAAAAACTCCGGCCGGAGGAACTGGGAGAGGGCTTTCATGGTCTTTTCCTCGCTGAGCTGGGCCTCGGTCTTGTTGAAGCCGAGCCCAGTGCTCTGGCTGGTGCTGCCCGCGTTGGAGGTCATGCAGATGACGGTGTTGGAGAAATCCACCGTCCGCCCCTGTGCGTCGTTGATCTTGCCCTCGTCCAGAATCTGGAGGAGGATGTTCATCACGTCGGGGTGGGCCTTCTCGATCTCGTCGAAGAGGACGACGCTGTACGGGCGGCGGCGGACCTTCTCGGTGAGCTGGCCGGCCTCCTCGTAGCCCACATAGCCCGGAGGCGAACCGATCATCCGGGAGACGGCGTACTTTTCCATATACTCGCTCATGTCCAGCCGGATCAGGGGGTCCGGCCCGTCGAAGAGCTGGCTGGCCAGCTGTTTCACCAGCTCGGTCTTGCCCACGCCGGTGGGGCCCACAAAGATAAAGCTGGCCGGACGGCGGCGGCCCGCCAGGTCGGCGCGGCTCCGCTTGATGGCCTGGGCCACCAGATGGACGGCCTCGTCCTGGCCCACGATCTTCTTTTTCAGCTCGGTCTCGAGGGAGGCCAGTTTCACAAACTCGCTCTCCCGGATCTTGACGGCGGGGATGCCGGTCCACAGCTCGATGACCCGGGCCACATCGTCCATGCTCACATTGATCTCGCTGGCGGCGGCCTGCTTGGCGGGCAGCTCATTTTCCAGCTGGGCCAGGCGGGTCTTCCGCTCGGCGGCCTGCTCGTAGTCGATGGGCTGGTTGGCGTCGGCCTCGGCCAGGGCGGCCTCCTCGGCTTTCAGGCGGTCGGCCTCCTGCTGCATCTCCAGGTACTCCGAGATCACCGGGTGGGCCAGGTTGCAGCAGGCGCAGGCCTCGTCCAACAGGTCGATGGCCTTATCGGGCAGAAAACGGTCGGTGATATACCGCTCCGACAAAAGCACCGTGGCGTTCAAAACGTCGGCGGGGACTTTGACGTGGTGGTGGGCCTCGTAATACCGCTTGATGCCGTTCATCACCGCCAGGGTGTCGGCCACGCTGGGCTCCTCCACCCGCACCGGCTGGAACCGGCGCTCCAGGGCCTGGTCCTTCTCGATATACTTGCGGTACTCGGCGAAGGTGGTGGCGCCGATGACCTGGATCTCGCCCCGGGAAAGGGCGGGTTTCAGGATGTTGCCGGCGTTCATGGCGCCCTCGCTCTCGCCGGCGGCGGTGATGGTGTGGACCTCGTCAATGAACAGGATGACGTTGCCCGCGGCCTTCACCTCGCTGAGCAGGCCTTTCACCCGCTGCTCGAACTGGCCCCGGAACTGGGTGCCCGCCACGAGAGCGGTCAGGTCCAGAAGGTAAATCTCCTTGTTCTTGAGCTGGGCGGGCACCTGGCCCTTGGCGATCCGCTGGGCGATCCCCTCGGCGATGGCCGTCTTGCCCACGCCCGCCTCGCCGATGAGGCAGGGGTTATTCTTCTGGCGGCGGCTCAAAATCTGGATGGTGCGGTAGATCTCCCGGTCCCGGCCGATGATGTCGTCGATCTTGCCCGCCCGGGCCTTCTCGGTCAGGTTCTCGCAGTAGGTGTCCAGGAACTTGCGGCGGGGGGGCTTTTTATTCCCCGCGCGGCCGGTGTCCTTTTTCTCCTCCTGGCCCGAGAGGCTCAAAGGGAAGGTGGCGTTGCCCCCGGGGGTGAAGCCCTCGGCGTCGTCGGTTTCCTCGTTCTCGCCGGGCTGGCCCATCCCCATCATCATGGAGAAGGGGTTGGCCCCCTCGCCGCCCATCTCTTCCAGCATATTTTCCATCCGGTCTTCCATGTTGTCCATGTCCTGCTCGGACATCCCGAACTGCTTCATCAGGTCTTCCACCGGTTTGATGTGCAGCTCCCGGGCGCAGCGCAGGCAGTAGCCCTCCTGCTTCATCTGGCTATTGGAATCCATCCGCTGGACAAAGATAATGGCCGGACGCTTTTTGCATCGAATACAGACCATAGGTTCCTCCTTATTTTGAAAAAACGCATCTCACCCGCTCAATAGAGGAAGGGGTTCACGAGATTAAATGCCTTATAGTAGAGACTGCCGCTGAGGGTCGCCTCGTTCAAAAGGGGCAGCCCGCCGCCGGTGATGACCACCAAAGCCCAGATCACACAGAGCGCAAGGAACACATCCACCAAACTGGCAAACCCGCCCACGGCGAAGCCCAAGCCCCGGTTGACGGCCCCGATCACCGGCAGGTGATTCACCAGCCCCAGCACCGTCACCAGCAGGCTCACCAACATCCGCAAAAGGGCGTAGGCCACAAAAAACAGGACGATGGAGATCACCGGGGTCAAAAGGGGCATCAGGACGTGCTGGACGATGGCGTCGGCCATGACCACCGCGTTATCGGTGAGGACGGCCGAGAGGGACCGCTGACAGGCCTCCACAATGGACTGGCGGAACCCCTCGGGCAGAAAGCCCGCGTATTCCGCAGCAATCTGGCTCAGGTCCACGGCGCCCCCGGCGGCGATGCTCTCGGCGATGGCGGTGCGGAAGCCCCCGGCGAAAAACCGGTTAAAGACCGCCGCCGAGCCCCAGACGGCGAACCGCCAAGCCCCGATCAGCCCCACCAGGCTCCCCCCGATCTGGACCAGGGAGGCCAGCATCCCTTTGCGGGCGTAGCGCAGGGCCATGACGAGCCAGAACACAGTACAAATGATATCAAAAACTAATGACGGATTCATGAACATTTCTCAATTCCTCTGGTGGTTTTTGGTCCGCAGAGTACCAAATTAGCATGATTCCCACCCCGGGGTTTTATTCTTCGGGGTCGGGCGGTTCCAGCTGCTGGACCGTGTTGCTGCAAAAGAGGAGCAGCTGCCGCCCCGCCAGCAGCGCCTCGGGCTTTGCCTCCAGCTGCTGGCTCCACTGGTAGACCCCGTCGGCGCCGAAGACCTCCACCGACTGGTCACAGAGCAGATAAAAATTCTCTTTGGTCCGGAGAATCCGGTTGGCCGAGGGCACCGCCCCCTGGTACTCGATCCCGAGGCCCTTGTTGAGCAGCGCCACCTGGCCCCCCTCGAAGAGAAGCGCCAGGCCCGCATCCCCGACGGAAAAGTCCACAAGCCCGTTTCCGCCGTAGTCGTACCGGCCTTTTTCGGCGCCGCTTACGTCATAGAGGGCCGCGTGGTCGTCGTAGATCACCAGAATTTCCCGGTTCGAGGTCCACCCCACCCACTGGGGGATGCAGCCCGGGACGCCGGCCAGGCAGACCGGGTCGCCCTCGCTGACCCCCAAAAGATAGAGGTTCGAGAGGATGGCGCTGTCCTTGGCGGTGAGGGTGGCCACCGCCAGTTTGCCGTTATCGGGCGAGAAGGCCACCCGCAAAGGGGTGCCCTCGGTGGTGGTGACGCTCCAGCGGAGCAGCTCTTCCATCTGGGCCGAGTAGACCGTCAGCCGGGCCAGGGTGCGGGTATCCTCGGTGACCACCGCCAGTTTGCCGTCGTCTGCCATGCCGCACAGATAAATCTTATTCTCCATGGTCATGGTATAGAGATTCTGGGTGCGGCTCTCCACCCGCAGCTCGTTGCCCGAGCGGTTATAAAGGACAAAATGGGTCTTGCCCACCGCCAGGGCGGGGCGGGCGTAGCTGGTCTGGATGGAGTTCAGGCGGTTGCCCTTGTCCGAGTAGACCACGCACCCCTCCTCCCCCAGGAGCACATAGCCCCCGGCCAGGGGTTCCATCTGGTAAATTTCCTGGATGCCGGTCTGCTGGGGGTAGCCCTGGCGGGGCAGGAACGCGATCTTGACGCTGTCCACCAGGTCTTTGGCCAGGGCAATGGAGCTGCCCACCGCGCCGGTGGCGTAGACCACCAGGGCCGCCAGCAGCAAAACGATCACCACCGTCCGGCGCAGCCGCCGGGCCTGGACCCGCCGCCGGGCCTGCTCGAGATATTCCACCCGCCCGGCGGAGAGGTTCTCCCCCGAGCGGGGGCCGCGATTGGAACGTTTCATTCCCGTGTCTCCTCCTCTGGCAAATCATAGCTCACATGGTGCAGAAAAAGCCCCTTGGCGGGCAAGGTCGGCCCCGCCCGGCCCCGGTCCCGGCTGGCCAGAATCCCCCCAATGGCGTCGGGGTCCATCCGCCCGGCCCCCACCTCGCAGAGGGTGCCCGCCAGGATCCGCACCATGTTGTATAAGTACCCGTCCGCCGTCACCAGGATCTCCACCCGGTCCCCTTTTCGGGTGACGGTGCAGTCGGTGATGGTGCGGACGGTGTCCCCGTGGGCCGCGGCCGAGCTGCCCGAAGCGCAGAGGGCGAGAAAATCGTGCCGCCCCACAAAGCCCGCGGCGGCCTTCGCCATCCGGTCGGTATCCAGACGCCCGGGGATGCGGTGGTAATACCGGGCGTCAAAGGGGGAGTCGATGGCGCTGTTTAAAATCCGGTAGAGATAGGTTTTGGTGTGGGCGGCGTACCGGGCGTGGAAGTCCTCGGGCACCAGACGGGCCGAGAGCACCCGGATATCCCGGGGCAGCCGGCTGTTGAGGGCCAGGGGCAGCTTAAAGGGCGGAATTTTGCAGTCGGCGTGGAAATTGAGGGCGAAACCCAGGGCGTGGACCCCCGCGTCGGTGCGGCTGCACCCCTTGATGTCCGGCCGGGCCCCCAGCACCGCCTCCAGCCCGTCCTGGAAGGCGGCGGCCACGCTCCGCCCGTTGGGCTGCACCTGGAACCCGCAGTATTCGGTGCCGTCGTAGGCCAGGGTGAGTAGATAGTTCATACAGCGTCGGGCCCTCCTTCAAAGGGATAGAACAAGAGCCGCAGCCCGCAGAGATTGGCCCCGCGCGCCGCAGCTCGGCGATTCTTGTCAGAAATTGGGGAAAAGCAGCCGGGAGGCCAGAATCCCCCCAAAGCAGACCAAACAGACCGCCAGGCTGATGTAGTCCTGGCGGGTGCAGCGGAGCACCTTCAGCCGGGTGCGGCCCTCGCCGCCCTTGTAGCAGCGGCACTCCATGGCCATGGCCAGCTCGTCCGCCCGGCGGAAGGCCGAGATAAAGAGGGGGATCAATACCGGCACCAGGGCCTTGACCCGCTCGGTGAGTTTGCCGGTGTCCAGCATGGCGCCCCGGGCCTTCTGGGCGTTCATGATCTTGTCGGTCTCCTCGATCAACGTGGGGATGAACCGAAGGGCGATGCTCATCATCATGGCCAGCTCATGCACCGGGAAGTGGAGCTTGCCCAACGGCCGGAGCAGCGCCTCGATGGCGTCGGTCAGGACGATGGGGCTGGTGGTGTAGGTCAAAAGGCTGGTGCCCGCGATCAGGGCCATGACCCGGACGCTCATCAGAATCGCGTACCGGACGCCCTCGGGGTAGATTTCCAGAATCCAGAACTGGAAGAGCGGCTCCCCCTGGCCGGTGACGAAGAAGAGGTTCAGCACCGCCGTGAAAAGCACGATGGGCAGGATGGGTTTCAAACTCCGGCCGATCATCTTGAGGGGGATTTTCGCCACCTTGTACATGACGGCCAAAAACAGAATCGAGAGGGCCAGCCCCAGGGGGTTGGAGGCCGCGAAGAGCAGCACAATATAGAGAATGGTCAACACCAGCTTGAGCCGGGGGTCGAACCGGTGGACGAGGCTGTCCCCGGGGAAGTGCTGGCCGATGGTAATATCCCGCAGCATTACGCCTCGCCTCCTTTCTTATTCTCCCCCACGGCGCGGCGGGGCAGGGTCAGATTTTCGCCCGCATCCCGGCGGGCCTTGGCCTCCAGGATGGTTTTCACCGCATAGGGGATGGTGTAGACGTCGGTGGGCAGGTCGATCCCCATCTCCCGCAGTTTCAGGAAAATTTTGGTCACCTGGGGCACCGAGAGGCCCAGCTCCAAAAGCTCTGGCGCGCGGTCAAAGACCCGCTCCACCGTGTCGTACATGGCCAGTTTCCGCTCGGCCATCACCAGGACTTTGTTGGCGTAGCGGGCGATGTCCTCCATGCTATGGGAGACCAGCAGGACGGTGGTGCCCGTCTTTTTGTGGTACTCTTTCACCTGGGAGAGGATGGTGTCCCGCCCTTCGGGGTCGAGGCCGGCGGCGGGCTCGTCCAACACCAGAATCCGGGGCTCCATGGCCATCACGCCCGCCACGGCCACCCGGCGCTTCTGGCCGCCGGAGAGCTCAAAGGGGCTGCGCTGCAAGAGCTCCTCGCTCAGACCCACGAACCGGGCCGCCTCATGCACCCGGCGGTCGATCTCTTTCTCGTCCAGGCCCATGTTCTTGGGGCCGAAGGCGATGTCCTTATAACAGGTCTCCTCGAAGAGCTGGTACTCGGGGTACTGGAACACCAGGCCCACCATGAACCGGAACTCCCGGATTTTGGAAGGGTCCTCCCAGATGTCCCGCCCGTCGATATAGATTTTACCGCTGGTGGGGCGGTTCAGGCCGTTCATATGGGAAATGAGGGTGCTCTTGCCCGAACCGGTAGAGCCGATGATCCCCACGAAATCCCCTTCTTCCACCTCGAAGCTGACATTTTCCAGCGCGGTGGTGGCCCCGGGCATGCCGGGGTTATAGACATAACTCAGGTTTTCTACCTTGATGATGCTTGCCATTGGTTCCGCCCCCTTACTTCAGCAGCTCATAGAGCGCCTGGGCGCACTCGCCCGTGTCGATGATGCCCTCCGGCAGGGGGACGCCGGCTTTCACCAGCTCGTCCCGCAGTTCTGCCGCCTGGGGCACGTCCAGATGGAGGCTGCGGACCTTTTCGGTCTGGCTGAACACCTCTTTGGGGGTGCCCTCCATCACCACCTCGCCCTGGCTCATCACCAGGACCCGGTCGGCCTGGGCGGCCTCCTCCATATAGTGGGTGATGGAAACCACGGTGATCCCCATGGTCTTGTTCAGGTGGCGGATGGTCTGCATCACCTGTTCCCGGCCCCGGGGGTCCAGCATGGCGGTGGCCTCGTCCAGGATCAGGCAGTCGGGCCGCATGGCCACCACGCCCGCGATGGCCACCCGCTGTTTCTGGCCGCCCGAGAGTTTGTGGGGGGCCCGCTCCCGGTACTTGTAGATCCCCGCCATCTTCATGGCGTCGTCCACCCGGCGGCGCATCTCGTCGGTGGGCACACCCAGGTTTTCGAGGGCGAAGGCCACGTCCTCCTCCACCACGGTGGCGACGATCTGGTTGTCCGGGTTCTGGAACACCATGCCCACCGTCTGGCGGATGTCATAGAGCTTATCCTCGTCGGCGGTGTCCATCCCTTCCACCAGGACGGTGCCCGCCTCGGGCAGCAGAATGGCGTTGAAGTGCTTGGCCAGGGTGCTCTTGCCGCAGCCGTTGGCCCCCAGCACCGCCACAAACTCCCCCCGTTTCACCTCCATCGAGGCGCCCTTGAGGGCGTAGACCGGGGAATCCGGGTCATAGCGGAATTTCAAATCTTTTGCGGTTAAAATCGTTTCTTCCATTGCGTTTCTCTTTCCGGTAGTGCGCGCCCCCGGCCCGGCGGGCCCGGCGCTGTACTCCACTTGGTTTGATGGGTTAGCCCTCGGCGCTCTCCCAGATGGCAGTGGCGCCGCAGGGCACCACCCCGCCGGTGGCGGTCACCGGCAGGCCGATCTCGTCGCAGGAGGTGCGGCCCCCGAACCGGGGGCAGAGGGTGGTTTTGAGCATATATTCCATGACCGCCGGGGAGAGCCCGGTGGTGTAGCTGTTGACGGCGAAGAAGAGGGGGTTGTCGCTCAGGACCTCCTCGCACTGGCAGACCAGGTCATAGATGCAGTCCTCCAGCTTCCAGACTTCGCCGCCAGGGCCCCGGCCATAGCTGGGGGGGTCCATGATGATTCCGTCGTAGGTGTTGCCCCGGCGCTTCTCCCGGGCGACGAACTTGCCGCAGTCGTCCACCAGCCAGCGGATGGGCCGGTCGGCTAAACCGCTGGCGGCGGCGTTCTCCTTGCCCCACTGGACCATCCCTTTCGAGGCGTCCACGTGGCAGACGGTGGCCCCCGCCGCGGCGCAGGCCAGGGTGGCCCCGCCGGTGTAGCCGAAGAGGTTCAAAACCCGGACCGGCCGCCCGGCGGCGCGGATTTTTTTGGCGTACCAGGCCCAGTTGACGGCCTGCTCGGGGAAAACGCCGGTGTGCTTAAAGCCGGTGGGGCTGACGATCAGGGTCAGTTTATCCTCCCCTTCGCCGCAGGTGATCTGCCACTTTTCGGGCAGGCGGCGGCGGTACTCCCAGGAGCCGCCGCCCTGGTTCGACCGGTGGTAGACCGCGTCGGCCTTGGCCCAGAGGGGGCTCTGTTTGGGGGTTTTCCAGACGACCTGGGGGTCCGGGCGGACCAGCAGGGTCTGGCCCCAGCGTTCCAGCCGGTTGCCGTCGGTGGCATCCAGCAGCTCGTAATCTTTCCAGGTATCAGCAGGGCGCATGGCGACTCCTTTCTTATTTGTGCAGGATGCGGCGGTCGATCTGGTCCACGATCCGGTTGGCGCACAGGCGGATGGCCTCCAGGTCCTGGCCCTCCACCATCACGCGGATTTTCGGCTCGGTGCCGGAAACCCGCACCAGGACCCGGCCCATCCCCATCAGCTTCTGCTGTTCGTTCTCGATAAAGCCCGCCAAAACTTCGTCCTCTTTGTAGGCGGCTTTCTGGGCGGCGTTGGCGGTGACGTTCACCAGCACCTGGGGGAACTGGGCGTAGATGTCGTTCAGCTCGCTCATCTTCTTGCCGCTCTGGGCCAGAAGTTTCAAGAGCTTACCTGCGGTCAGCTCGCCGTCGCCGGTGGTGGCGTGATGGAGCAGGATCACATGGCCGCTCTGTTCGCCGCCCACGGCGTAGCCGTGCTCCCGCATATTTTCCAAAACGTACCGGTCCCCCACCGCGGTTTTCTCGGTGTGGATGCCCTGGGCCTCCATGTATTTGATAAAGCCCAGGTTGGACATGACGGTGACCACAGCGGTATCCCCGTCCAGGCGGCCCTTTTCCTTCATCATCATAGCCAGCAGGGCGATGATCTTGTCGCCGTCGATCTCCCGGCCCTTTTCGTCGCAGGCCAGGCACCGGTCGGCGTCCCCGTCAAAGGCGATGCCGCAGTCATAGCCGCCGTCTACCACGGCCTTTTCCAGGTTTTCCAGGTGGGTGCTGCCCACCTCTTTGTTGATGTTCTTGCCGTCGGGGGAAACACCGATGAAGGTGCACTTGGCCCCCAGACGGGGGAAGAGCTTCTGGGCCACCGCCGCGGCCGCGCCGTTGGCGCAGTCAATGCAGAGGTTCAGGCCGGACAGGTCCCCGCCGATGGCCTCGTACAGGTGGTCCACATAATCCCGCAGTCCGTCGCTCCGCAGAGAGACGGTGCCGATCTCCTCCCCCACGGCCAGGGGGATATCTTTGCAGTCGTTGTCGATGTGGGCCTCGATCTGCTCCTCCACCTCGTCGGGGAGCTTGTAGCCGGTGCCCGCGAAAATCTTGATGCCGTTGAACTCCATGGGGTTATGGCTGGCGGAGATCACCACGCCCGCGTCCGCCTTGTACTTGCGGACCAGGTAGGCCACCGCCGGGGTGGGCAGAACCCCCAGGCTCTCCACGTCGGCGCCCACGCTGCACAGGCCGGCGGTGAGGGCGGCTTCCAGCATATCGCCGGACTGGCGGGTGTCCTTGCCGATCAGGATGCGGGGCCGCCGGCCGGTTTTCTCGGTCAGGACGGCAGCTGCCCCCCGGCCGATCTTCATGGCCAGCTCACAGGTCAGATCCACGCCCGCCACGCCGCGGACGCCGTCGGTACCAAAATACTTTCCCATCTTCCAATTCCTCCTTGCTGCCCTCATTTTATGCGCCCGGGGGGCCAAAGGACAGCGGATTCTTTTTCTTTTATTGTATTTTCAGGATTTGCCGGGGGCGGTTTTCCACCGCCGGGGCAAACGCCGGTTTAAAACAGGCTCTGCTGGCCGTTCTCCTCGGGGGTCGAGTCCCCCTCGGGGGCCCGGAGGCCCAGGTGCTCATAGGCCAGGTGGGTGACGCAGCGGCCCCGGGGGGTCCGGGTCAAAAAGCCCAGCTGCATCAGGTAGGGCTCGCACAGGTCCTCCAGGGTGACGGCCTCCTCCCCCAGAGCGGCGGCCAGGGTCTCGAGGCCCACGGGGCCGCCGTTGTACATCTCAATCACCGCCCGGAGCAGGCTCCGGTCCAGCTCGTCCAGGCCCAGGGCGTCCACGTCCATCCGTTTCAGGGCCATCAGGGCCACGTCCTGGTCGATGACGCCGTCCCCCAAAACGGTGGCGAAGTCCCGCACCCGTTTCAAAAAGCGGTTGGCCACGCGGGGGGTTCCCCGGCTGCGCTTCGCCATCTCATAGGCCCCCTCGGGGGTGATGGGCTGGTCGAGGATCCCCGCGCTCCGCTGGATGATCCGGGCCAGTTCGTCGGGGCTGTACAGTTCCAGCTTGAGCAGCACCCCGAACCGGTCCCGCAACGGGCCGGTGAGCTGGCCCGCCCGGGTGGTGGCCCCCACCAGGGTAAACCGGGGGAGGTTGATCCGGATGCTCTGGGCGCTGGGGCCCTTGCCGATCATGATATCCAGGGCGTAGTCCTCCAAAGCCGGGTAGAGGACCTCCTCCACCTGGCGGGAGAGCCGGTGAATCTCGTCGATGAAGAGGACGTCCCCCTCCTGCAAGCTGGTGAGGAGGGCGGCCAGATCGCCGGGTTTCTCGATGGCGGGGCCGCTGGTGATCCGGATCTGGACCCCCATCTCGTTGGCGATGATCCCCGCCAGGGTGGTTTTGCCCAGGCCCGGGGGGCCGTACAATAAGATATGGTCCATGGGCTCGCCCCGGCGGCGGGCCGCTTCAAGATAGATTTTCAGGTTTTGTTTGACCTTCTCCTGGCCGACGTAGTCCTCCAGATGCTGGGGGCGGAGGGTGTTCTCCTCGCTGTCGATGCCGGTGAGGCCGGGCTGCATCAGCTGTGCGCCGTAGAGTGCCGCTTGATCCTGCATGGTTTACCTCCTGCCCGCCATGCCCCGCAGGGCGAGTTTGATGATCTCCTCCACCGGGAGGGCCGGGTCGATCTTGGCCACCGCCAAAGCCGCCTCGCTCTGGCTGTAACCCAGGGAGACCAGGGCCGCGATGGCCTGGGTGCTGCCCTGGGTGGCCGCCGGGCCTGCCCCCGCTGCGCCCGAGAGGTCCTCCAGCTGGATGCCCTCCACAAAGCCCTTGGCGACCTTGTCTTTCAGTTCCAGGGTGATCCGCTGGGCGAGTTTCGGGCCCACGCCGCTGGCGGCTTTAAAGGCCTTGTGGTCCCCCGCCGAGATGGCCAGGGCCACCCGGTCCGGCTCCATCACCGACAGGATGGCGAGGCCCACTTTCGGCCCCACCCCCGAGACGCCGGTGAGCATCTTGAAACAGGCCTGCTGCTGTTCGGTGGCGAAGCCGTAAAGGCTGATGTCGTTTTCGCTGACGTTCAAGACGGTATAGAGGGTGGCCTCGGCCCCCACGCCGGGCAGCGCCCCCGCCACGCTGGCGGGGCACTGGGCGTAGTAGCCCACCCCGCCGCAGCTGACGACCACGCCGTCCAGATTTTTCTTGAGGATTTTGCCGGTCAGGCAGTGAATCATGTCCCTTCTCCTCCCTTATCTCATCCGGCGATCAAATGGGGCCGATCCGCCGGGGGGTCAGCCGGTCCAGCCGGTTGCCGCTGGTGTGGCAGTGGGTGATGGCCATGGCCAAAGCATCGGCGGTGTCGTCGGGTTTGGGCACCGCCTGTAAATGAAGCAGCAGGCGGGTCATCTCCTGCACCTGCTTTTTGACGGCTTTGCCGTAGCCGGTGACGGCCTGCTTCACCTGCATGGGGGTGTATTCGTAGATGGGCAGCCCCGCCTGGGCCGCCGCCAACAGGACGACCCCCCGGGCCTCGGCCACCCCGATCACGGTGGTCTGGTTGTGCTGGTAGAACAGTTTTTCGATGGCCAGCGCCTCGGGCTGGGTGCGGGCGATGATCTGGCGCACCCCGTCGTAGACCTGGGCCAGCCGCTGCTCAAAAGCCATCCCCGCGGGGGTGCACACCGCGCCGAAATCCACCGGCGCAAAGCGGTTGCCCGCATAATCCACCACGCCCCAGCCCACAATGGCGTAGCCGGGGTCGATGCCCAAAACTCTCATCCTCTGCCCTCCCGGGCCGAGGGCGCAAAAAGCCCCCCGGCCGCGATATTTCTAACGATTTATTATACCACGTTAGAGAACCAAGGGCAACCAAAAAGCCCCCCGCCCGGGGGCGGGGCGGAGGCTCTTTTAAAAAAATTCACATTTTCTTTGAAATAGGGCTTGCAATCCGGGTCGAAATGTGGTAATATAAGCGAGCTGACAACAGCAAACGAGTTGGACGGTTAGCTCAGCTGGTAGAGCATCTGCTTGACGTGCAGGAGGTCACAGGTTCGAGTCCTGTACCGCGCACCACACGAAACGGCCGGTCTTATGACCGGCCGTTTTTGTTTGCCGCACGGGCGCCCATGGTACGGCGTCCGCTTTTTATTTTTACGAGCAAATCGCCGCACGGGGCAGGCAGCTGCCGGTGCGGCGGTTTGTATTTATGTGATGGCGCAATGGCCTTGTTGGTTGTCCGCCGCCCGGACCGGGCGGTTGCCCTCGCATGGCCGGGTGCGGTGAACGGCGGGCGAATGTTTCCGCCCTGCCTTTGTTGTGCTTTTTATGATAGACCGGAAATGTAGCAGACGTATAAAAGAAGTTTGAAAGAACTCCAAACATTGTTTGACCAAACTGTGAAGCGCACCGCAGGCCCAAACAAACACAACAGGCGCCGCCCCGGCAAAGGGGCAGCGCCTGCTGCGTTTGGGAAATATGGGAAGGGAAATTGAGGAAATCGCAAAAGGATATGGTCAGGGCATACCCGCCGCCTGCCGCAGCTGCTGCAGGTTCCGGCGGATATCGCCGCCAAAGACGGCGCTGCCCATGATGAAGGAATCCGCGCCCGCGGCCCGGGCTTCGGGCAGCGTTTTGGCGTTGAGCCCTCCATCGACCTGGATGATGGCCGGGGAACCCGCCTTTTGCAGCAGCGCCCGCATGGCGGCGATCTTCTCGCTGCTGCCGGGCAGATACG
>OERZ01000090.1_pt1 | contig 17964 bp, 14 predicted proteins | sample 1540151 | NCBI WGS metagenome assembly OERZ01 (sample SAMEA3891880, study PRJEB23780) | metagenome | biome: terrestrial biome; feature: animal house; material: Caecal content | place: Italy | collected 2015-05-05 | reverse complement strand
CAAGAAAAACACCCCGGCTGCCGAAACAGGCCCGGGGTGTTTGCTATATCCGAAACTTTGAGTAAATTATTGTGTTAAAATTCCGCAGGGTAAAGCCCTTCGGCAGTCATCCGGGCGATGGCGGCCACCACCTCCGGCTTATCCTCTTTGTAGGTGACGCCATACCACTTGTCGGCGCTGTGGAGCATCCGCACCTGGGCTTTGCCCTCGTCGATGAGAGACGAGACAATGCTGGGCAGGAAGTACTCGCATTTCAGGGGGTTTTTGTCCAGGTTCTCTTCCAGGAAGGAGACAAAGCGGTTCTGCGCCTCGGGCAGGAAACTGGAGGTAAAGCCCCACAGGCCCATGCTCACCGGGGTGTCGCCGGGCAGCTCGGTCCAGCTCTTGCCCTCGTCCTCGGTGAAGTGGATCACCCCGCCCTCCTGGGTGATCTTGGTGCGCTCGGTGACGCTCTCCAGCATCCCCTCCGGGTCGGCCACGCAGACCCCCCGGGAGACGCTGCCGTTTTGGGTGACGGTGTTTTTGAGCTGGTAGCCTACCATGCAGTATTGGTACTTGTCGGTGTCGGGGTGGGTGGAAAGGTAGTCATACATCACCCGGAAAGCCTCCGGCCCGTAGTAGTCGTCGGCGTTGATGACAGCAAAGGGCCCGTCGATCAGCTCCCGGGCGCTGAGAACCGCCTGCCCGGTGCCGAAAGGCTTGGTCCGGCCCTCGGGGACGGTGAAGGGGGCGGGCAGGTCGCTCAGCTCCTGATAGGCGTATTTCACCTCCATCAGATGGGACAGCCGGTCCCCGATGGCGGCCCGGAAGGCGGCGTCGTTCTCCCGCCGGATGATGAAGATGACCGTCTCAAACCCGGCGCGCCGGGCGTCGAAGATGGAATAGTTGATGATGATCTGTCCGTTCGGCCCCACAGGGTCGAGCTGCTTCATCCCGCCGTAGCGGCTGCCCATGCCGGCAGCGAGAACTACCAGAACCGGTTTTGTCATAAAAGGGCTTCCTCCTCGCAGGCGCATGGCCCGGGCGGGGGAGCCCGCCCGGCTGTGCGCAAAATAGTATCCCCATTATAGCCCCCCGGACGGGGCCTTGCAAGAGGGGAGGGGGTTGGCCCCGGGGCTAAAACTGACAAATTGGATACTTTAAGGGGGAGAAAATCAAAACATTTGTTAATTTATTGTCAGTAGATTGCCTTGCGTAAAAGGCGGGATTTGTTTATAATAATACTAAGCGGGGGTTATGCCCCGGAGTGGAGTAAAACTCAATTCAAAATCAAAAACTTGAGAGGAGTTTATTACAATGGGTTTAGGTAAGAAGACGATCGACGATCAGAATTACTGCGGCAAGAAGGTGCTGGTCCGCTGTGACTTCAACGTCCCGATGAAGGACGGCGTCATCACCAACGAGAACCGCATCAACGCGGCTCTGCCCACCATCCAGAAGCTGGTCAACGACGGCGCAAAGGTCATCCTGTGCAGCCACCTGGGCAAACCCAAGAACGGCCCCGAGGCTAAGTTCAGCCTGGCTCCCGTTGCAGTTGCCCTGAGCGCCAAGCTGGGCAAGAACGTTGTTTTTGCAGACGACGACAACGTCGTGGGCGAGAACGCTAAGGCTGCTGTCGCAGCTATGAACAACGGCGACGTGGTCCTGCTGCAGAACACCCGTTTCCGCAAGGAGGAGACCAAGAACATCGCAGAGTTCTCTGAGGAGCTGGCTTCTCTGGCCGATGCCTATGTGGACGACGCCTTCGGCAGCTGCCACCGCGCACACTGCTCCACCGCCGGCGTCACCGACTACATCAAGGATACCGCTGTCGGCTACCTGATGGAGAAGGAGATCAAGTACCTGGGCAACGCTGTCAACGACCCCGTCCGTCCCTTCACTGCCATCCTGGGCGGCGCCAAGGTCGCGGACAAGCTGAACGTTATCTCCAACCTGCTGGAGAAGGTCGACACCCTGATCATCGGTGGCGGCATGGCTTACACCTTCGTCAAGGCTCAGGGCTATGAGGTCGGCAAGAGCCTGTGCGACGACACCAAGCTGGACTACTGCAAGGAGATGATGGAGAAGGCCAAGGCCAAGGGCGTCAAGCTCCTGCTGCCCGTGGATGCTGTCTGCATCAAGGACTTCCCCGATCCCATCGACGCTCCGGTTGAGACCACCGTTGTTCCTGTCACCGCTATCCCGGCTGACATGGAGGGCTGCGACATCGGCCCCGAGACCATGAAGCTGTTCGCTGAGGCTGTCAAGAGCTCCAAGACCGTGGTCTGGAACGGCCCCATGGGCGTGTTCGAGAACCCCACCCTGGCTGCCGGCACCCTGGCTGTGGCCAAGGCTATGGCTGAGAGCGACGCTACCACCGTCATCGGCGGCGGCGACAGCGCAGCAGCTGTCCAGCAGATGGGCCTGGGCGACAAGATGACCCACATCTCCACCGGCGGCGGCGCTTCTCTGGAGTACCTGGAGGGCAAGGAGCTGCCCGGCATCGCAGTCATTCAGAACGCCTGATTGTTTCAAGCGGCTACTTTTCACTTTCTGTAACAAGTGAACGGGTGCGGCGGCGGTGCGCCGCCGCACCTTTTCTTGTTTTGTCACACCTGGGGCGAAACCCGCTCCAATGATTTTTGTGGAATGCAAAGGAGAATGTACCATGGATAAAGCAAAGCGCAAGGCCATTATCGCCGGCAACTGGAAGATGAACAAGACCGCCACCGAGGCTGCCCAGCTGGTGGACGAGCTGATCCCCGCCGTCAAGGACGCTACCTGCGAGGTGGTCATCTGCACCCCCTTCACCGATCTGGTGACCGCCGTTGAGAAGACCAAGGGCACCAACATCCATGTGGGCGCCGAGAACGTCCACTTTGAGAAGTCCGGCGCCTTCACCGGCGAGATCAGCGCCGATATGCTGGTTGACCTGGGCGTGGAGTACGTCATCGTGGGCCACAGCGAGCGCCGTCAGTACTTCGCTGAGACCGACCAGACCGTCAACAAGCGCACCCTGGCTGCCCTGAACGCCGGCCTGAAGGTCATCGTCTGCGTGGGCGAGAGCCTGCAGCAGCGCGAGGAGGGCGTCACCGAGGAACTGGTCCGGATGCAGACCAAGATCGCCCTGCGTGATGTCACCGCCGAGCAGATGGCCAACGTGGTCATCGCCTATGAGCCTGTCTGGGCCATCGGCACCGGCAAGACCGCTACCTCCGACCAGGCCGAGGAAGTCTGCGCCCAGATCCGCAAGGTCATCGGCGAGCTGTACGGCGAGGCCGTGGCCGAGGCTACCACCATCCAGTACGGCGGCAGCATGAACGCCAAGAACTGCGAGGAGCTGGTTGCCAAGAAGAACGTGGACGGCGGCCTGATCGGCGGCGCCTCCCTGAAGGCAGCTGACTTCGCCGTCATCGTCAAGGCTGCATCCAACGGCTGATTTTTCCCCGCAGCCAATCTTTTCGTAGAAACAGGAGTATAGAAACTATGTCGAAAAAACCTGTGATGCTCTGCATCCTGGACGGCTTCGGCTGGGTGCCGGAGCAGACCCACGGCAACGCCATCGTTGCCGCCAAAAAGCCCTATCTGGATAAGCTGTTCGCCACCTGCCCCTACACCACTATTGGTGCTTCCGGCATGAGCGTGGGCCTGCCCGATGGCCAGATGGGCAACTCGGAGGTCGGCCACACCAACATCGGCGCCGGCCGGATCGTTTATCAGCAGCTGACCCTCATCACCAAGTCCATTCAGGACGGTGAGATGCAGAAGAACCACGTTCTGGTGCGGAACATGAAGGCCGCCATCGACGCAGGCAAGGCCATCCACTTCATGGGCCTGATGGGCAACGGCGGCGTGCACAGCCACGTGGATCACCTGTTCGGCCTGCTGGATATGGCTAAGGCCCTGGGCGCCAAGGATGTGTATATCCACGCCATCATGGACGGCCGTGACACCGATCCCCACGACGGCAAGGGCTTCCTGCAGCAGGTCCAGGATAAGCTGGACGCGCTGGGCATCGGCAAGATTGCCACCGTCACCGGCCGTTACTATGCCATGGACCGTGACAGCAACTGGGACCGCGAGGAGAAGGCCTACGCTGCCTTTGTCTATAACGAGGGCGAGCACGCTGCCAACTGGCAGGAGTGCATCGACCGCAGCTACGCCAATGGCGTCACCGACGAGTTCGTGGTGCCCTGCGTCACCTGCGAGGGCGGCCGCGTCCAGGAGGGCGATACCGTTGTCTTCCTGAACTTCCGCCCCGACCGTGCCCGTCAGATGACCCGCATCTTTGTGGACGATGACTTCAAGGGCTTCGAGCGCCGCTACGGCCGCTTCCATGTGAACTACGTCTGCATGGCTCAGTACGACGCCACTATGCCTAACTGCGAAGTGGCTTATCCGCCGGTGGACCTGACCAATGTCATGGGCGAGTACCTGTCCAAGCTGGGCAAGACTCAGCTGCGGATCGCTGAGACCGAGAAGTACGCTCACGTCACCTTCTTCTTCAACGGCGGCCGCGAGGCTCCCTTTGAGGGCGAGGATCGCTGCGTGATCCCCAGCCCGAAGGTTGCTACCTACGACCTCAAGCCCGAGATGAGCGCCCCCGAGGTTGCCGAGGAGTGCGTCAAGCGGATCGAGAGCGGCAAGTATGATGTCATCATCCTGAACTTCGCCAACTGTGACATGGTGGGCCACACCGGCGTCTTTGACGCTGCCGTTAAGGCTGTGGAGGCCGTGGACCAGTGCGCCGGCAAGGTGATCGATGCTGTTCTGGCTGCCGGCGGCGCAGTGATTCTGACTGCTGACCACGGCAACGCCGACAAGATGCTCAACGACGACGACACCCCCTTCACCGCGCACACCACCAACGTGGTGCCCTGCCTGGTGGCTGGTGTCGAGGGCATCAAGCTGCGGGAGGGCGGTGTCCTCTCCGACCTGGTCCCCACCATGCTGGAGATCATGGAGCTGCCCCAGCCCGCTGAAATGACCGGCAAGAGCCTCATCGTCAAGTAAGCAGGGAAAAGTTCCCTAACCCATCTTAAAACCACGCACAGAGCCCCGCAGGCCGGTGTCCGAAGACACAGCCCGCGGGGCTCTGTTTTTCAAAAGGCGCGCAACCAATTGGCAGGGGGATTACTGGTATTTATAGAACCCTTCGCCCGTGATCACACCCAGCTTGCCCTTGTCGATGTACTCTTCTTTCAGCAGCTTGGCCAGACGAGCGTGCATGCAGGTGGGGTCGGTGTGGGTGTCCTCGTGGTTCATGACCACGTTGTAGGCGGTGGTCAGACCCACGATGTCCAGCAGACGGAAGGGGCCCAGGGGGGCACAGGTGGCCATCATCCATGTCTTGTCAATGGTGGCGGGGTCAGCGATTCCGTCCACCAGCAGGCCCTGGGCTGCCGAGAGCAGGGGCACCAGCAGGGAGTTGATGATGTAGCCCGCCTTCTCCTTGCGCAGCTTCATGGGCACCATTCCGATATCCTCGGCAAACTGGGCCACCAGGTCGTAGGCGGCGGGATCGGTGCGGTCGTGGCCCATGATCTCGGCGATGTTCTGTTTCCAGATGTTATTGGCAAAGTGGAGGGCCAAAAACTTCTCCGGCCGGCCGGTGGAGTCCGCCATGGCGCTGGGCAGCAGGGTGGAGGAGTTGGTGGCGACAATGGTCTTTTCGGGTAGCAGGGGAGCCATCTGAGCGAAGAAATCCAGCTTCTGCTGAAGGTTCTCGGCCATGGCCTCCACCACCAGATCGGCGTCCTGGACAGCCTCAGCCAGGTCGGTGGTCAGACGGAGCCCGGTGTAAGCCGCCTCGGCCTGGGCCAGCAGAGCGTCGTAATCGGCGCTGGCGGGGTTCTGGGGGTCAGGCACCAACCCATCGCAGACCGGCCCGCCATTCTTGGCCTTGTTCAGTTCTTCCAGATAGATCCGGTGCAGCCGGTCCAGTTTGGGCCGGGTCCGCTGAATCGAGGCGTCGCTGCGCAGATAGATGGTGACTGTAAATCCCTTATAGGCGGACTGGTAGGCGATCTGGCTGCCCAGAACACCGCCGCCGATGACCGTGACATTTTTGATGACCATAGAACAATTCCCTCCGATCAATTTTCACGTTACTTGTAATACAAGTATACAGAAAGCATAGCACGATGGGGGAGTCTTGTCAATCAAAGGGTTCGCCCTGCTTTTTTGTACAATCTGCCTATACAAAGAAAAGCCGCCGCAGTGTAAAACTGCGACGGCTTTGTACTGTTGCGGGGTTCAGAAGGGCTCAGGCGTTGGCCTGGTACTCCTTGAGATAAGCTTCCTGCTCTTTCTCGTTGCCATAGACGAAGTGGCCGTTGCCAACCTCACGCCAGACCGGCTTGTCCACGCTGTAATCGTGGATGGAGGGGTCGTAGACGAGAAGCTTTTTCTTCTTCTCGAGGGTGGGGTCGGGGATGGGCACTGCGCTCAGCAGAGCCTTGGTGTAGGGGTGGAGGGGGCGGCGGAACAGTTCCTCCGCCTCAGCCAGCTCTACGATGCGGCCCTTGCTGATGACGGCGATCCGGTCCGAGATGAACCGCACCACCGACAGGTCGTGAGCAATGAACAGATAGGTCAGACCGCGGGACTTCTTGAAGTTGTTCAGCAGGTTCAGAACCTGTGCACGGATCGAGACGTCCAGCGCCGAGATGGGCTCGTCCGCCACGATGAACTCAGGCTGCATGATCAGCGCCCGGGCGATGCCGATGCGCTGACGCTGGCCGCCCGAGAACTCGTGGGGGAAGCGGGAGGCGAACTCCGGCAGCAGGCCCACTTCGTGCAGAGCGTTCATGACCTGCTCGTGCAGGTCCGCCTGGTCCTTGTACAGGTGGTGGTTCAAAAGACCCTCGGCAATGATATACTCCACCTTGGCGCGCTCGTTCAGGGACGCCATGGGATCCTGGAAGATCATCTGGCATTTGCGGATGACCTCGTTGTCCAGTTCCTTGGAGATCTTGCCGTTGATCTTCTGGCCTTTGAACAGGATCTCGCCCGCCGAAGTGGGGTTGATCCGGCAGATGGCACGGCCAATGGTGGTCTTGCCCGAACCAGACTCACCTACCAGGGAGAAAGTCTCGCCCTTGTAGATGTCAAAGTTGACGTGGTCGACGGCCACAAACTTCTTCCGCCCGTTGCCGAAGGAAATCTGGAGGTCCTTGACCTCAATGAGTTTTTCTCTCTCAGCCATGGGCAGCCTCCATTTTCTTGCGCAGGTTCTGGATCGAGTGGGGCCGCTCTACCTTGGGCGCCCGGGGGTCCAGATACCAGGTTTTGGCCGCGTGGGTCTCCGACACCTGGAAGAAAGGCGGCTCCTTGACGAAATCGATGGCCAGAGCCATCTTGTTGCGGGGTGCAAAGGCGTCGCCTTTGATCTCGTTGAACAGGTTCGGCGGGGTGCCGTCGATGGTGGGCAGGGCCTCACCCTTGACGCCCAGCTGGGGCAGAGCCTGGAGCAGAGCCCAGGTGTAGGGGTGCCATGCGTCGTAGAAGATGTCCTCTACGGTGCCGTACTCCACAATCTGGCCTGCATACATGACAGCCACACGGTCGGCCACGTTGGCCACGACGCCCAGGTCGTGGGTGATATAGATGACCGACATGCCCTGTTCTTTCTGCAGATCACGGATCAGCTGAAGGATCTGGGCCTGGATGGTCACGTCCAGCGCGGTGGTGGGCTCGTCACAGATCAGCACCTGGGGCTTGCAGGCAGCTGCGATGGCGATCACCACGCGCTGCCGCATGCCGCCCGAAAACTCGTGGGGGTACTGATCGTACCGGCGCTCGGGGTCGGGGATGCCGACCTTGCCCAGCATCTCGATGGCGGCCTTCTTGGCGGCCTCACCCTTCAGACCCTGGTGCAGCTCAATGCTCTCCTGGATCTGCTTGCCGATTTTCTTCAGCGGGTTCAGGCTGGTCATCGGGTCCTGCATGACCATCGAGATCTTTTTGCCGCGGATCTTGAGCCACTGCTTTTCGTTGTACTTGGCCAGATCCTCGCCGTTGAACATAATCGAGCCGTTGGTGATCTTGCCGTTGGCGTCCAGCATACCCACAAAGGTCTTGGTAAAGACCGATTTGCCGGAGCCGGACTCGCCCACGATGGCCAAGGTCTCGCCCTCGTACAGGTCAAGGGAGCATTTGCGGATGGCTTTCAGCGTCCGGCCGCGCAGGCTGAACTGGATCTCCACGTCACGGGCAGAGATAATCGCTTTTTTTTCCATTCTTTCTCTCTCCCATCTTTAAACGTGATTGCGCGGGTCTGCTGCATCCGAGAATGCGTTGCCACAGATATAGAAGGTGACCGAGATGATGGACACGATTACGGCAGGGAAGATCAGCAGATACGGATAATCCAGGAAGAACAGCCGGGCGTTGCGCAGCAGAACACCCAGAGACGGGGTCCGGTCATCCAGGCCCAGGCCCAGGTAAGACAGAGTAGACTCCAAACCAATGGTAGAGGGGATACTCAGTGCGAGCCGGAGGATGATGACCGACACCAGATAGGGCAGGATGTTCTTGGTCAGAACACGCCACAGCGGGGTGCCCAGGCAGCGGGAGGCCAGGTTGTACTCCCGGTCACGATACATGAACACCATGTTGCGGACGCCACGAGCCATGTTCAGCCAGCCGGTAGCGATCAGCGAGATGGCCATGATGGTGAAACTCTGGCCGATCATGAGGGCAATCAGGGTCATATAGATGATGATGGGGATATTGTTGATCAGGTTGTACAGCTCCGTGAAGAAGCGGTCCAGGCTGCGGACATAACCCCAGATCAGACCAATGATGATGCCGACAATGCCCTCGCCGAGGGCGACCACCAGTGCCAGACGGATCGAAGTCTGAGCAGCGAACCAGACCTGGCACCAGTAGTCACGGCCAATGTTGTCTGTGCCGAACCAGTACTCGCTGTTCGGCGAAATAAATTTGTTGTTCTGGTCAACCACCAGCGTTGCGTAGTCATATTTTCCAATGGCCAGCGCAACGAAGGTGAAAATAACCAGAAAGAGAAAAAGCAGTGCACAGAAGACAGCGCTCTTCTTTTTCAGGAAGTTGTGGAACACCGAACCCCAGTAAGAGTAGTTGGAGTAACCGGTTTTCTCTGCTTCCTCGGGCGAATACTCCACGACGTAAAACAGTTCGTCCGGGTTCTTGCCCTCAAAATCCGATGCTTTTGCCATCAGCGCGTGCCTCCCTTCTCGGTCAGAGTGATGCGCGGGTCGACCAGCATCATCAGCACGTCGCCCAGGAAGACGCCGACAATACCCAGCGCAGCGTAGAACATGACCAGGGTCTGGACCACGTTCACGTCATACCGGTTGATGGCGTCAGTCAGCAGGGGGCCCATGCCGGGCACCGAGAAGAACCGCTCCACCAGCAGCGAGCCGCCGATGGTCAGCAGGAAGGACGCCGGGATATACTGCACCATCGGGACCATGGCGTTCCGCAGAACATGCTTCAGCATGATCTGGCGGGTGTTCAGGCCCTTGATCTTGGCCAGCTTGATATAGTCGCGGGTTAACTCATCCACCATATAGCGGCGGGTCCAGAGCGCATAACCAGCGATGGAAGCCAGCGACAGACAAGCGATGGGCAGAATGCTGGACATCGTGACGTTGCGGGTGGAATACAGTGCCGGCAGACCCAATACTTTTGAGCCAAACACCAGCACAAGTGAATAAGATACCAGTGCAGGAACTGCGTTGACAAAGACCGTATAGGCGGTACCGAAGTGGTCGATAACCCGGTCCTTGAACACAGTCTGCAGGATGCCAAGGATGACACCCAGGAACAGCGAGATCGCCAGAGAGATCACGCCCAGACGCATCGAAACGCCGAATTTGCTGCCGATTACCTTGGTCACAGCAATACCGCTCTGAATTCTCCGCGAGGTACCGAAGTCCAGGTGAAGAATCTGCCCATAAAAGCGGACAAGCTGCTCCCCAACGGGGTCCAGAAGACCGGCGGCTTCCAGAATGGAGTTCTTCTGCTCAGGGGTGAACTTCATCAGCTGATCTTCAGTGAAGTAGTAGTCCGTGGGCAGCATACGCAACAACAGGAAGACGACGGTGACAGCAAGCAGGATGGTAATCAGCGACTGAAGCAGCCGCTTGACGGTGTATTTAAACATCAAGCACCCTTGCTCGCCTCGTAAGCCTCGGCGAAGGCAGCGAAGTCATCCGCGGTATAGGCTTCCGTGGAGGTCTCCCAGTTGGTATATTTGTAGGCCGCAATGCCGCACAGGGTGTTGATCTTGGAGTACAGGTTGACGTGGGTCAGCTGCAGGCCGATCTCGTAGTAGCTGGGCATGCAGAGCACCTTCTCCAGGAAGTAAGCCTCGGCCTTGGCGAAAGCCTCGTAACGGGCATCGGTGTCGTCGACGATGGCGTTGGCCTCGTTGTACAGGCGGGTGAACTCCTCGTACTGCTCCAGCAGCTCCTTCTGGTAATCCTTGGGATCCTCAGCAACCTCGGCAATATAGGAGTACTCGTGTGCGTAGTAGGCGTTGTCGTCGTGCAGGATCTCCTGGCCCAGGAAGTTGGAGATGTCGGCGTAGTCAGCGCCCCAGCCGCTGCCGTACCAGCAAGCCAGGTGGGGCTGGCGGATCTCCTGATCCATGGAGGAAATCCAGTTCAGCCAGTCAAACTTGACGAAGTCGTCGCCCAGGCAATCCTTGAAGATCTGCTGCATAACCAGCATGCCGTCGGTGGAAGAACCAGCCTTGACATAGTGGTACAGGGTGACGGGGAAGGTGACGCCGATGGCGCTCAGCTCCTCCATGCACTCCTTCTTCAGCTGGGTGATGTCCTTCAGGCGGCGCAGCTTCTGGCCGTCAGACTTGGGGTAGCCCAGCAGCTCGATGACGCGGTCGGTGTAGTCGCGGCCATCGGAGAAGGCGCACAGGCCCTTCATGGTGTAGCACAGGTTCTCCAGATCCAGGGGCTTCAGCTGGTTGACGCGCTTGAAGGAGTCCAGCAGATCCAGGCCGTACATCAGGCACTGACGGAACTTGGTGTTGGCGACGGCCTTGTTCCAGTTCTCGTCGGGGGTGCCGTCCTCGTTCATGCGGTTGAAGCACAGGTGGTACTGATAGCTGTACTTCTTGGGGGTGGACTCAACCACGTTGTTGTAGTACTTGTGGTTGGGGTCGCTCAGAATGGTGGAAGCAGGAGCCTCGGCCAGATCCATCTCGTCCACTTCGCCGGCGTCGTACAGCTGGAAGCCAACGTTCAGGTCGTCGATGATGCGGACGGTGACCGACTCAAAGCGAGCCTCGTTGGCAGCGTTGAAGTAGTTGGGGTTGGGGACGAAGACCTTGCTGTTGTTCTGGATATACTCGTTGACCAGATAGGGGCCGGTGTACCACATGGTGGTGTTGTCCAGGCCCAGGAAGCCCTCAACGCCCAGCTCGTCGATCAGAGCCTTGGGGGCGGGGAACAGGCAAGCGCCGGAAGCGACAGTGTGGAAGTAGGGGCAGGAGACGGTGCAGTGATAAACGACAGTATAGTCGTCCGGAGCCTCGATGCCGACGCCGTGGGCCAGCATGTCCTCATAGGTCAGGGCCTTGGCTTCCTCTGCGTCCAGAGAGTTGGTGTAATCGTTGTACTCCTTGGCGCCAACAATGTAGTTGTTGGGCATGGAGGTGTTCATGTTCTCGTTCTTCTTGGCGTTCAGGACCCACTCCAGACCGACCAGGAAGTCCTGGCTGGTCAGGTTGGCCTTGACCTCGCCGTTGACATCGCTCCAGGTCACGTCGTCACGCAGATTGAAGGTCCAGACGGTGGCGTCCTCGTTCTGGCTCCACTCGGTGGCAACATCGGGGACGAACTGGCCGTAGATGTTGTTGGTGACCAGGCCGTTGACGCAGTTGCACAGGACGTTCAGGTCGGCAGCGTTCTGGCTGTACAGGACGTTCCAAGTCTGGATCTCACGCAGGGACAGCTCCCAGGTGACCAGGTTCTGGATGGGATCGCCGCCGTTGTCAACCACAGAACCGGTTACGCCGGAAGCAGCGCCGGAGGTGCTGCCAGACTTATCGCCGCAGGCGGCCAGGATGCCGGCAGCGCTGACGACACCGGCAGCCTTCAGAAAGGAGCGGCGGTCAATCATGCGAGATTCAAAGTTGCTCATAATGTGTATCCTCCCTATTTTTATATGTGCCACGGACAGGAGCGTGATATACAATCCCGGTTCCGTTTCTGCAATGAGGAGCCCCCAAGATGCACTGTTTTGCCAGCGAATACAAAAAGGCACGAATACAGACGCCATGGTCTGTATCTGTGCCCCACCACAGAATCCTTAACACGCTTAATATTGTACCATCGTGACTTAAGGATGTCAATGGAAACAAGTGCCTTTTTGTTGAAAAAAATCAAGTCCGCAGGTCGAAAAAGATGAATTTTTTTTGAATTTAAAGTGGGGCAGGGAGAATCCGCTGCACCTCTGACCGCCCCGGCGCCGGGCCGGAAAATCCCCCAAATGCCAAATAAAGTGTATTCAAGATAAGGACAGCTATCTTTTTGAGATAAAACATGCTACAATATTACTATTAATGCGCGCCGGAAAGCCAGCGCCGCGAATGCGAGGGGAAAACGAAATGAAAAAGCTTTTTTCGATGTATAAGTCATATATGTTCCGCCCGATTTTATATAAAACCATAACCCGGGCCTCGGTGATCGCGGTGCTCTGCCTGCTGTGGGAGCAGTTTCTCAGCGACGGACATTTCAGCCTGTGGCAGGCGCCGGGCTTTTTCTGTGGGGCGCTGATGCTGGGCTGGGCCTGGATGGATTATCTCCAGCTGGATGGGATACGGCTGCCCTTCTTCCCGGACCGCTTCAAAGCAGAGGGCGAAAAGAAAAAACGCCACGCCACCCGCTCCATTGTGGACTACGCCGACGAGAAGATCGTGGCTTTTGAGGAGCTGGAACCCCTGGAGCGGGTCTTTTGCAGCATGATTTCCTGTCTGATCCTGGGCCTGCCCCTGGTGGCGGCGGGGCTGCTGCTGTAAGGGGGCCGCGCTGGAGATGGAACAGAAGAAAAAACAGCTGGTGGTGGGGGTGCTGGCCCATGTGGACTCGGGCAAAACCACCCTCTCCGAGGCCCTGCTCTACCGGGCGGGCAGCATCCGGCGGCTGGGCCGGGTGGATCACCAGGACGCATTCCTGGACACCGACAGCCTGGAGCGGAGCCGGGGCATCACGATTTTTTCCAAGCAGGCGATTTTTGACCAGGGGGACACCCGGGTCACCCTGCTGGACACCCCGGGGCACGTGGACTTTGCCCCGGAGGCGGAGCGGGTCATGCCGGTGCTCAGCTGCGCCGTGCTGGTCATCAGCGGCACCGACGGAGTCCAGGCTCACACCATCACCTTGTGGCAGCTTCTGCGGCGGTACGCCGTGCCCACCTTCCTGTTTCTGAACAAAATGGACTTGCCGGGGAAGGGCCGGGAGGAGCTGATGCAGGAATTGCAGGAATCCTTCGGCCCCGGCTTTGTGGACTTCACCCAGCCCCAGGAAGCCATCTGGGAAAACGCCGCTCTGTGCGATGAGGCTCTGCTGGAAACCTACCTGGAAACGGGAACCGTCACGGAAGGGAACCTTCGGGAGCTCATAGCCCACGGAAAGCTCTTTCCCTGCTGCTTCGGCTCCGGTCTGAAACTCCAGGGAGTGGACACCCTTTTGGAGCTGCTTACCACCTACGCCCCCCGGCAAGATTTCCGTGAGGAATTTGCCGCCCGGGTCTACAAAATCTCCCGGGACCCTCAGGGCAACCGCCTCACCTGGCTGAAGGTCACCGGCGGTTCTTTGTCCGTCCGCACCGCTCTTTCCTATGAAACGGCAAAGGGGGATAAGGTAGAGGAGAAAATCCAGCAGCTGCGCATCTACTCCGGGGAGAAATTCACGGCGGTGCAGCAGGTGCTCCCGGGGCAAATCTGCGCCGCCACCGGCCTGTCCCAGACCTGGATTGGCCAGTCCTTGGGGGCTGAGCCGGAAGGGAAGCCGCCTCTGGTGGAGCCGGTCATGTCCTACCGGATTGCCCTGCCCTCCGGCACCGACCCCATGACCGTCCTTCCCAAGCTGCGGCAGCTGGAAGAGGAGGACCCGACGCTTCACATTTTGTGGGAGGCGGGGCAGATTCACGCCCAGGTCATGGGAAAAGTCCAGCAGGAAATCCTCAAAAGCCTGATTTATCAGCGGTTTTCCCTGGAGGTGCAGCTGACAGACCCCAAAATCCACTACCGGGAGACCATCGAAAATACCGTGGAGGGGGTGGGGCATTTTGAGCCTCTGCGCCACTATGCAGAAGTCCACCTCCTTCTGGAACCCCTGCCCCAGGGGAGCGGTCTGGTGTTTGACACCCGGTGCCCCTTGGATGTGCTGGATGTAAACTATCAGAAGCTGATTCTTACCCATTTGCAGGAAAAGACCCACAGGGGCGTGCTCACCGGCGCTCCCATTACGGATATGAAAATCACCCTTCTCCTGGGAAAAGCCCACCTAAAGCACACAGAAGGGGGCGACTTCCGCCAGGCTACCTACCGGGCGGTGCGCCAGGGACTGATGGAGGCAAAACCTAAGCTGTTGGAGCCCTGGTATCGGTTTACCCTGATTGTGCCCTCTAACCAGGTGGGCAGGGCCATCACCGACATCCGGGCCATGGGAGGCCTGCCGGAGCCCCCGGAAAACCGCCGGGAAAACGCCATCCTCACCGGGCAGGTGCCTGCCTCGGAGCTGGGGGACTATGCCCGGCAGGTGGCGGCCTACACCCAGGGAAAGGGGCAGCTCCAGCTGAGCCTTCTGGGCTACGCTCCCTGCCACAACCAGGAGGCGGTGGTGGCGGCGGCAGGGTACAACCCGGAGGCAGATCTGGAAAACACCCCGGATTCCGTATTCTGCGCCCACGGCGCAGGCTTTACGGTAAAATGGAACCAGGTGAAGGACTATATGCACCTGGAAAGCGGTTTGCAGGAGGAAAAGCCTCCGGAGCTTGTAACCCGGAACCTCCGGGTGGACGATAAGGAGCTGGAGGCCATCATGCTCCGGGAGTTTGGCCCCATGAAGCGGCCCCTTTACCGGGAGCCCCAAAACCGCCCGGCAAAGGAGGAAATTTTCATCCGTCCGCCCCAGCAGCGTTGCCTGATTGTGGACGGCTACAACATGATTTTCGCCTGGGAGGTTCTGTCCCAGACTGCCAGAACCGACCTGGACGCTGCCCGGCGGCAGCTGCTGGACAGGCTCAGCAGCTACACGGGCTTTACCAAGTGCCGGACGGTGGTGGTATTTGACGGCTACAAAGTGGCGGGAAATCCGGGAGAAAAGGGCCATTTTCATAACTTGCAGGTGGTCTACACCAAGGAAAACCAGACGGCAGACGCCTACATCCAGTCCCTTGTCCGGGAGATTGGCAAAAACTACCAGGTGCGGGTAGCCACCTCCGACGCCCTGGTGCAGCTTAGCTCTCTGGGAAGCGGCGTGCTTCGTATGTCCGCCCGGGAACTGGAGGAAGAGGTCGCCCGGACTGCCAAAGAGATGCAGGCCCATTTTCATGCAGAATAAAAGGGGGAGGCAGACCAGGATTGGTCTGCCTCCCTAAGGATAGATAGGAGATGTATCGAAGGAAAATCAGAAGTCCACTTCCCAGTCGTAGTAGCAGCACTTGAGGAGCTTTTCCATCTCTTCCTGCGTGGGGATACGGGGATTGGAACCCGTGCAAGCGTCGCCGATCGCGTTCTTGGCGATCTCGGGAAGGCGTGCAAGGAACACGTCCTCGGGAACGAAGCCCTGCTCGCAGGGATAGCTGTCCGCACCGTAATTCTTGATGCAGTGAGGGATGTTGAGCGCGTCGTTCATGTCGCGCAGCGTCTTGATGAGGAGCGCGACCTTCTCATCGTCGTTCGCGCCACCGAGATGCATATAGTCTGCAATGACGCCGTAGCGCTTCTTCGCCGTCTCATCCTTGGCGTTGTAGGCGATGACCTTGGGCAAATACATGGCATTCGCCGCGCCGTGGATGATGTGCGCGCCGTAGTCTGCAAAGGCTGCACCCGTCTTGTGCGCCATGGAGTGGACGATGCCGAGCAGCGCGTTGGAGAACGCCTGGCCTGCAAGGCACTGCGCGTTGTGCATCTTGTCGCGCGCTTCCATATCGCCGTTGTAGGAAGGAATGAGGTCCTTCTGGATCATCTCGATCGCGTGGATCGCAAGAGGATCGGTGAAGTCGCAGTTCGCCGTCGAAACATAAGCTTCGATCGCGTGCGTCATTGCATCCATACCGGTATGCGCGACGAGCTTTTTGGGCATCGTCTCGGCAAGGTCGGGATCGACGATGGCGATATCGGGCGTGATCTCAAAGTCCGCGATGGGATACTTGATGCCCTTCTGATAATCGGTGATGATGGAAAAAGCCGTGACTTCCGTCGCGGTACCCGAAGTCGAAGGGATGGCGCAGAACTTTGCCTTTTTTCTCAGCTTGGGAATGCCGAAGACCTTGCACATATCCTCGAACGTGATGTCGGGATACTCGTACTTGATCCACATCGCCTTCGCAGCGTCGATGGGCGAACCGCCGCCCATTGCGACGATCCAGTCGGGTTGGAACTTCTCCATCGCAGCGGCGCCGCGCATGACGGTCTCGACGGAAGGATCGGCTTCGATGCCTTCGAAGAGCTCGACTTCCATGCCCGCCTCTTTGAGGTAGGAAACGGCACGGTCGAGGAAACCGAAGCGCTTCATCGAGCCGCCGCCCACGCACACCATTGCCTTCTTGCCCTCAAGCGTCTTGAGGGTCTCGAGAGAACCCTTTCCGTGATAAAGGTCTCTCGGTAACGTAAATCTTGCCATTGGTAGATACCCCCGTAAGGTTATTTTTGAACGATATTTCGTTCTTTCAGCACACATTATACCGCCGAAACGTTGTTTTGTCAATAGCCGCTTTGAAAATTTTACACGCTTTTTACAAAGCGCACTCACCCTTCACAGCTTTCGATGAGCTCGCACCCTAAAAGCGTCGGGCGGAACGCCTGTTCGCTGCGTCCGGAGAAGGGCTCGCTGAGAACGAACCCCTCGGGAAGACGGGAAGGCGAATGCCCCGTCAGCTCCCTGAAGATGCGGTTGAAGTTGCGGATGGTCGAAAACCCGCACGCCTCGGAAATTTCCGTCATCGTCATCCCCCGCCCCTCCTGCAAACAGCGCACCGCGGCGTCCGTGCGCACATAATTGAGGTAATGCGAAAACGTCGTCCCCGTCATCGCCTTAAAGTAGCGCGAAAAGTACGCTTCGCTCATACCCATAAAAGCGACGGCGTCCGAAAAGGTATATTCTTCATAATGCTCCTCAACGTCCTCTAAAAGGCGTTTGAAGGCGTCCTCGGTGCGGTCTCCCCCCGTGCGGCGGACGACTGCCTCGCCGCGGAACACTTTTATCATCAGCTCGCTCACGATGCAGCGCGCCTCTTCGCCGAAAAAGGGCTTTTTCTCTTTGAGGGCTCTTACAAGCCGCGCGTACGCCTCGGCGACGGGGTAAACGCCCGCAAGCTTGGGCGAAAGCAGCCTGAACGTTTCCAGCGCGGGAAAGACGGAGCTTTCGAACACGATGACGCGCAGCACGGTATCGGGCTCCAAAGCCCGCTGATAGTGCATCTGCCCGCTGTCCGTAAAGAGTGCCTCCCCTTCGGAAAGGATATGCAGCTTTTTCTCGCAGAACACTTCGAGCTTCCCCCGCTCCACCGAGATAAATTCGCAGTCGAAGTGCCAATGTAAAAGGTTGTGCGAGTTGCGGTATTTGCCCGCCCACACCTTCGCCCCCTCGGGGTAATTCCAGATCTCCCGTTTTGCAAGCATGCCTTCCCTCCCCTTTTGCTTTATTATAATCTAAATCAATTCACCTGTCAAGAAGATAAGGTCAATAAATGTCCGATATCGGACAACTGCCTGCTTGCATCTTTTTTTGAGATGCGTTATAATAAATG
>OERZ01000085.1_pt1 | contig 18350 bp, 14 predicted proteins | sample 1540151 | NCBI WGS metagenome assembly OERZ01 (sample SAMEA3891880, study PRJEB23780) | metagenome | biome: terrestrial biome; feature: animal house; material: Caecal content | place: Italy | collected 2015-05-05 | reverse complement strand
TCTACCCCTTGCAGGCCTCTTTTTTGTACTGTCCGCACAATATGGGGCGGTTCAGCCCGGGCAGGGGTGTTTTTTATGGATTCGATTTTATGCGCCGAGTTTCGCTTCCAGCCGCTGGCGGATGGCCTTGATAAAGCCCTCGCTGTCCACGGCGGTGGGGGTGACCCCCTCGGCCAGGGCGCAGAGGTCCTTGGTCATGACGCCGTCGTTCAGGGTCTGGAGGCTGGCGGCTTCCAGCGCCTCGCCGAAGGCCACGAGATCATCGAGGCCGTCCAGCTCGCCCCGCTTTTTCAGGGCGCCCGACCAGGCGAAGATGGTGGCCATGGGGTTGGTGGAAGTCTTTTCGCCCTTGAGCCAGCGGTAATAGTGGCGGGTGACGGTGCCGTGGGCGGCCTCGTACTCGTACTTGCCGTCGGGGCTCACCAGGACGCTGGTCATCATGGCAAGAGAGCCGAAGGCGGTGGAGACCATGTCGCTCATCACGTCGCCGTCGTAGTTCTTGCAGGCCCAGACAAAGCCGCCCTCGCTCCGGATGACCCGGGCCACGATGTCGTCGATCAGGCTGTAGAAGTAGGTGATCCCCGCCGCCTCGAACTTCTCTTTATACTCGGCGTCGTAGATCTCCTGGAAGATATCCTTGAAGGTGTGGTCGTATTTCTTGGAGATGGTGTCCTTTGCGCCGAACCAGAGGTCCTGCTTCACGTCCAAAGCGTAGTTGAAGCAGCTGCGGGCGAAGCTGGCGATGGAGCTGTCCTTGTTGTAGGAGCCCTGGAGGACGCCCGCGCACTCGAAGTCGTAGACCACAGCGGTCTGCTTTTCGCCGTTCTCGCCGGTGAAGGTCAGCTCGGCTTTGCCGGGGCCGGGGATCCGGAACTCGGTGCACTTGTACACGTCGCCGTAGGCGTGGCGGGCGATGGTGATGGGCTTTTTCCAGTTCTTGACCACCGGTTTCACGCAGTCGATCATGATGGGGGCCCGGAAGACGGTGCCGTCCAAAACAGCCCGGATGGTGCCGTTGGGGCTCTTCCACATCTCGTGGAGCTTGTACTCATCCATCCGCTGGGCGTTGGGGGTGATGGTGGCGCACTTGACCGACACGCCGTATTTCTTGTTGGCCAGGGCGGCGTCCATGGTCACCTGGTCGCCGGTGGCGTCCCGGTTGGGCAGGCCCAGGTCATAGTACTCGGTCTTGAGGTCCACAAAGGGCAGGATCAGCTCGTCCTTGATCATCTGCCACAGGATGCGGGTCATCTCGTCGCCGTCCATCTCCACCAGGGGGGTGGTCATCTTGATTTTTTCCATCGGGGTTCCCTTCCTCTCTAATTTTTTTATAAAAGCAGCGCCGCCTTATTTGCGGTAGGCTGCGGCCAGCTGTTCCAGGGCGGGCAGGCTGCGCTTGACCTTCTCGGTCTCGATGCAGTAGGCCAGCCGGACGTACCCTTCCACCCCGAAGGTGTCGCTGGGCACCAGCAGGAGATCAAACTCCCGGGCTTTCCTACAGAAAGCGTTGGCGTCCGCCTCCAGGGCTTTGGGGAAGATATAGAAGGTGCCGCCCGGCCGCTCCACCTCGAAGCCGTAAGCCGTCAGGGCGTCGTAGAGCAGGTTCATGTTGGTCTCGTAGACCGACAGATCGCTGGTCACCCCCTGGCAGAGGGCCACCGCCCGCTGGATGATGCTGGGGGGGCAGTTGTGGCCGGTGAACCGGGAGATCTGGCTCATCATGTCCACCAGGATCTCCTCCCCCTCGCAGCCGGGGGCCACCGCCACATAGCCCAGCCGCTCACCGGGCAGACTCAGGCTCTTGGAATAGGAAAAACAGGTCAGGGTATGGGGGTAATAGGCCGCCGGATAGGGGGCTTTTTTGCCGTCAAAGACGATGTCCCGGTAGGGCTCGTCGCTGACGAGATAGATCACATGGCCGTATTCCCGGCTCTTCTCAGCCAGAATCTCCGCCAGCCGGGTGAGGGTGGCGGCGGAGTAGACCACGCCGGTGGGGTTATTGGGGGTGTTGATGAGGACGCAGCTCACCGCCGGGGTGAGCATCCGCTCAAACTCGTCCAAATTGGGCTGGAAGGCCGGGGCCTGGGGCGGGACGACTTTCAGGCGGGCGCCGGTGCCCTCCACATAGGGGCCGTACTCGGGGAAATAGGGCGCAAAGGTCAGCACCTCGTCCCCGGGTTTGGTCACCGCCCGGATGGCGTGGGCGATGGCCCCCGCCGCCCCCGTGGTGGGGAAGATATCCTCCGTCCGGTAGTCTAGGCCGAACTTCTCGGCCAGGTGGGCCGCCACCGCCGCCCGGAACCCCGGGTCTCCCTGGCTGGGGCAGTAGCCGTGGAGGTCCACCGGATCGCCCTCGGCCAGCAGCTGCTCCATGGCCCGGGTAAACTGGCCCGGGCAGGGCACGCTGGGGTTGCCCAGGGAATAATCAAAGACGTTCTCCGCCCCGATCTGGGCGGCCCGCTGGCGGCCGTACATGAAGGTTTCCCGGATGACGCTCTTCCGGCCCAGCATGGCGCGGTAAGTTTCGTTCAGCATTGAGATCTCTCCCCCTCTTGGCCCCCTGGGGGCCGTTTATTTTTCCCGGTGGGCCGAGGCGTAGCTCTGCTCCACCTTGATCACACAGATGTAATGTTCGTCCTGCTGGGTGACGAACTCCCGCAGCTGGCGGAGCACCTCGGCCCGGTCGCCGGTATAGCCCGCCGGCAGCACCAGATCAAACAGGACGTTGGAGTGGGTGGTGCCCGGCACGATCCGCAAATCGTGGATGGAGAGGGCCGGGTCGATCTGGCGGATTTTCTCGTTCAGCCGCACCCGCAGAACCCCCACCCGGGCGTCCGAGGTGACGATGGGGTCGTAGTGGATGGTCAGCAGGATTTTTTCGTCCCGGCGGACGTCCCGCTCGATGTTGTCGATCAGGTCGTGGGCGTCCAGGGGGTCCACCTCGGCGGGGAACTCAATGTGGAGGGAGGCGAACTGCTGGCCCGGGCCGTAGTCGTGGACCATCAAATCGTGGACCCCCAGCACCCCGGGGTAGGACAGCACCTTCCGCTCGATCCGCTCCACCAGTTCGGGGTCGGGGCTCTCGCCCAGCAGAGGGCTCAGGGTGTCCATCACCAGGCCCCAGCCCGACCAGAGGATGAACACCGCCACCCCCACGCCCATCAGCCCGTCGATGATGTCCAGGCCGGTGATTTTGCACAGCACCGTGGAGGCCAGAACCGCCGCAGTGGTAATCACATCGTTGCGGCTGTCGGCGGCGGTAGCGATCAGGGTATCGGAGCCGATGGCCTCGCCGATCTGGCGGTTAAAGCGGCTCATCCAGAATTTCAGGCAGATGGAAAAAAGCAGCACCCCCACCGATAGGACGCTGAACCCCACCGGCTCGGGCCGCAGGACCTTGAGGGCCGAATCTTTCAGCAAACTCAGGCCGATGGCCATAATCATGGTGCTGACCGCCAGCCCCGCCAGATACTCATACCGGGCGTGGCCGTAAGGGTGTTTTTCGTCGGGGCCCTTGGCCGCCAGACGGAACCCCGCCAGGCTCACCAGGCTGGAGGAGGCGTCCGACAGATTGTTGATGCCGTCGGCCACAATGGCGATGGAGCCGAACAGGCTGCCCGCCGCCAGTTTGCCCACCACCAGAATCAGGTTGCAGACCACCCCCACCAGGCTGGCCAGGTTGCCGTAGGCGGTGCGGACGGCGGGTTTTTTCAGGTCCTGATGGTTTTTTACAAAAAGTCTCGTTAAAAGCTGTGTCAAGAAATCCTCTCCCTTGGGGAAATACCGGTTTTTATTATACCTTCCGTAATATCCGGAATGAAAAACCATGGATCTATTATAGCATCCTGCTTTACCATTTTAAAGTGCTGGGCGCAAAATTTTCCAGCCGCCGGGGCCCGGAAATAAAAAGAGCCCCGCCGAAGCGGAGCTCAGGGGCTTTATAAGAGTTTGTGCCGGGCTCAGCCCAGATCCTCGCCATTGGTGGCGATGACCTGCTTATACCAGAAGAAGCTGTCCTTCCGGCTGCGGGCCAGGGTACCGGTGCCGTCGTTCTGCTTGTCCACATAGATAAAGCCGTAGCGCTTCTTCATCTCGCCGGTGGAGGCAGAAACCAGGTCGATGGGGCCCCACATGGTGTAGCCCATCAGGGGCAGGCCGTCCTCGTTGACGGCTTTCAGCATCTCCTGGATGTGGGCCCGCATATAGTCGATGCGGTAGGTGTCGTGGATGGAGCCGTCGGCCTCCACCACGTCGTTGGCGCCCAGGCCGTTCTCCACGATGAAGAGGGGTTTCTGGTACCGGTCGTAGAGGGTGTTCAGGGTCACCCGCAGGCCCTGGGGGTCAATCTGCCAGCCCCACTCGCTGGCCTTGAGGTAGGGGTTCTTGACGCTGGAAAAGACCGCGTTGCCCTTGGCACCCTCTTTGGCCAGCAGCTCGGGGTCGGTGGTGGTGCAGCGGCTGGAATAGTAGCTGAAGCTGATGAAATCGACGGTGCCCTCCTTCATGACGGCCAGATCCTCGTCGGTGCAGTCCAGCTTGACGCCGGCCCGCTCCATCCGCTTCCAGGCCCAAACGGGGTAAGCGCCCCGGGCCTGGGCGTCGATGAAGAAGTAGTTGTCCCGGTCGGCCTCCATGGCGGCGTAGACGTCGGAGGGGCTGCAGGTGCGGGGGTAGAACTGGCCGGCCGCCAGCATGCAGCCCACCATGCAGTCGGGCATGATCTCATGGGCCAGTTTGACCGCCTTGGCGCTGGCCACGATCTCGTAGTGGGCGGCGCGGTACTTGACCTGCTCGGGGTCCTCGCCCTCTTCAAATACGATGCCCGCACCCATGAAGGACAGGTGGAGCAGCATATTGATCTCGTTGAAAGTCAGCCAGTACTTGACCTTGTTCTTGTACCGGTTGAAGATGGCGGTGCAGTACTTCAGGTAGGCGTCGATCATCCGGCGATCCTTCCAGCCGCCGTACTTCTTGATCAGGGCGATGGGGGTGTCGAAGTGGCAGATGGTCACCAGGGGCTCGATGCCGTACTTGTGGCACTCGTCGAAGAGGTCGTCGTAGAATTTCAGGCCCTCTTCGTTGGGGGTGTCGTCGTCGCCGTTGGGCAGGATGCGGGTCCAGGCGATGGAGAGACGATAGCACTTGAAGCCCATCTCGCCGAAGAGCTTGATGTCCTCCTTATAGCGGTGGTACATGTCGATGGCCTCGTGGGCGGGGTAGCTGTGGGCGTCGTCGCAGTCCAGCATCTTCATCTTGCCGGTGGCCACCGGGAACCGGTCGGGGCCAAAGGGCATCACGTCCACGCTGGACAGGCCGCGGCCGCCCTCATTGTAGGCGCCTTCGCACTGGTTGGCGGCGGTGGCGCCGCCCCACAGGAAACCTTCGGGCATTTTCATAGTCTTTTTCCTCCATTTCTCTCAAAAAAGGGCCCCTCGGAAGGGTGGCAAACGCCGCCGGAGGGGCCCAAAGTTATACAAATTGTATTACTTGCTCAGATCAATACTGCGGATCATCTTCCGGATGGGCAGAATGCTCTTGGGGTTGACGGACAGTTCGTCCACACCCATCCGCAGGAAGATCTCGGTCAGAGCGGTGTCGGCGCCCAGCTCCCCGCAGATGCCGACCCAGCAGTTGTGGCGGTGGCCCGCCTCGATGGTCATCTGGATCATCTTGAGGACGGCGGGGTGGTGGAGGTTCACGAACGGCTCCAGCTTGGCGTTCTGGCGGTCCAGAGCGCAGGTGTACTGGGTCAGGTCGTTGGTGCCGATGGAGAAGAAGTCGCACTCCTCGGCCAGATCGTCGGCGATCATGACGGCGGCGGGGGTCTCGATCATGGTGCCGATCTCGATCTCGCCCACCTTCTTGCCCTCAGCGATCAGCTCCTTGCGGCACTCTTCCAGGGTGGCCTTGGCGTCCCGCAGCTCCCGCAGGCTGATGATCATGGGGAACATGACGCTCACGTTGCCATAAGCGGCCGCCCGCAGGATGGCCCGCAGCTGGGTCTTGAAGAAGTCCTTCCGGGTCAGGCAGATCCGGATGGCGCGGTAGCCCAGGGCGGGGTTCTCCTCCTTATCCAGCTTCATGTAATCGACGGTCTTGTCGGCGCCGATGTCGCAGGTGCGGATGATGACCTTCTTGGGGGCCAGAGTCTCGATGACCTGCTTGTAGGCCTCGAACTGGTAGTCCTCCGAGGGGTAGTCCTTGCTGTTCAGGTAGACGAACTCGGAGCGGAACAGGCCCACGCCGCCGGCGTCGTTCTGCTGGACCGCGCCCACGTCGCCGATGCCGCCGATGTTGGCGTAGACGTTGATGGTCTTGCCGTCCAGGGTGGTGTTGGTCTTGCCCTTCAGCTCCTGGAGCAGGGCCTGCTTCTTGCGGTCCTCCTGCTGGCGCTTCTGGAGGCTCTTGAGCAGGTCGGGGGTGGGCTCCACGTAGACGCAGGCGTTGTAGCCGTCGATGACCGCCATCTTGCCGTCCCACTCGTCCGAGATATCCTTGCACTGGATCAGTGCGGGGATGTTCATGCTCCGGGCCAGAATGGCGGTGTGGCTGTTGGAGCTGCCCTCCCGGGTGATGAAGCCCAGCAGCAGGCTCTTGTCCAGACGGACGGTCTCAGAGGGGGCCAGGTCCTCGGCCACCAGGATGCTGGGCTCGCCGCCCTGGACGCTGCCGGTGTCGGTGCCCTGGAGGATGTCCAGCATGGCCTGGGAAATATCCAGCACGTCGGCGCTCCGGGCCTGGAGATAGGGGTCATCCATGGCCGCAAAGACGGCGGCCTGGTTGTTGCCGGCGGTCTTGACGGCGTACTCGGCGCACATCTTCTGGCCGTTGATGATCTCCTTGATGGCGTCGACGAAGTCGTCGTCCTCCAGCATCATGGCGTGGATGTTGAACACCTCGGCGATCTCCTCGCCGGCCTCGTCCAGCGCCTTCTCGTACAGAGCGGTCTGCTGCTCGATGGCCTTGGCCTGGGCCTCCTCAAACCGGGCGATCTCCGCGGCGGTATCTTCGACTTCTGCGGTGGAAATGGTGGTGTCCTTCTTCTTATAGACCTTGATTTTTCCGATGGCGATGCCATTCAGAATACTTTTGCCGGTTCCTACCTGCATAACAACCTCTCCTTCATCCTAATCCAATCATCCCGGACGCCCGGGATTTAAAAAGAGCCCCCGCAGCATGCCGCGAGGGCTCAAGCAACTGTGTATCAGACGTTCTCAGTCAGGAACTTCTCGATTGCGGCAGCAGCCTCTGCTTCGTCGTCGCCCTCCACCTTGACGGTGATGGTGTCGCCCTGCTTGATGCCCATGCCCATCAGCGCCATCAGCTTGCGCATATCGCAGGTCTTGCCTGCCTTCTCGAGGGTTGCAGTGCTTGCAAAGCCCTTGACTACCTTGACCAGCAGGCCGGCCGGACGAGCGTGAATGCCACAGGCGTCCTTAATCGTATACTGAAATTCCTTCATCTTCATTATCTCCTTACTTAATCAAAGAATTGGCGGGCTTGGCCTGCCGCTCAAAGCGCCGCGCACCCACGACGACGCACAGAGTTTGATATAATTATTATAAACCCATCCTGCCATTTTTGCACCGTTCCATTTTGCCGATTTTTACCCCAGAATTTTGTTATGATTCCACATAATCTTGTATCCGTTCTCCTACCTTTTGCCAAAAATGGGGCAAAAAATCCATCCTCCTGCCCCAAAAAGCCAAAACTTTCTTATTTTATTCAGCGTGTACGGCCAGGCGCTCGTACAGCTCCATCTGGCGGTGGAGCTTTTGGGCCAGGGCAGGGCTGTCGAAGCCGGGTTCGGCCCGCCAGGCCCAGTTGCCCCCCAGGGTGGAGGGGGTGTTCATCCGGCTCTCGGACCCGAGACCCAGCAGGTCCTGCATCTGGACGATGGTGCAGCCGGCGGTGCTGGACCAGATGGCCCGCATCATCCCCCAGTTCTCCCCTTCCACGGGGTCCAGGTGGAGATACTCCTGGGCCATAGCCACGTCCGAGGGCTCGGCGGTCTTCATCCAGCCCAGGGCGGTGTCGTTGTCGTGGGTGCCCACATAGGCGATGCAGTGGGTGGGATAATTGTGGGGCTGGTAGAGCCGGCCGCCGCCGTCCCGGCTGTCAAAGGCGAACTCCAACAGCTTCATGCCGGGGTACCCGGTGTCGGCCAGCAGCTGATGAACCGACGGGGTCAGGAAACCCAGGTCCTCGGCGATGATCTCCCGTTTGCCCAGGGTCTTTTCCATCTGGCGGAAGAACTCGATCCCCGGGCCCGGCTCCCACCGGCCGTTCTGGGCGTTCTTGGCCCCGGCCGGGATGGAGTAATACGAATCGAACCCGCGGAAATGGTCGATCCGCAGCACGTCGTAGAACCGGAACTGGAAGGCGATCCGGTCCATCCACCAGCGGTAGCCCTCGGCCTTCATCTTCTCCCAGTTGAACAGGGGGTTGCCCCAGAGCTGGCCGTCGGCCGAGAACCCATCGGGGGGGCAGCCCGCCACCCGGGTGGGGCGGAACTCCTCGTCCATCTGGAACTGGTCGGGGTGGGCCCAGACGTCGGCGCTGTCCCCGGCGGTGTAGATGGGCAGATCGCCGATGATCTGGATTCCCTTCTCCCCTGCCAGCGCCTTAAAGGCGTCCCACTGGACAAAGAAGAGGTACTGCACCCCCTGCCAGAACCGGACTTCCTCCGCCAGTTCCTCCCGGGCCGCAGCCAGGGCGGCAGGCTGACGCTTGCGCAGTTCGTCGTCGGGCCAGGCCGACCAGGGGGCGCCCCCGAACTTCTTTTTCAGCGCCATGAAGAGGGCGTAATCTTCCAGCCAGGCGGATTCTTTTTTGCAGAATTCCGCCACCGCCGGGCCCTCGCCGGCCCAAAGCCGTTCCACCGCCCGGCGAAGCACCGGGAACCGCAGCTCATACAGCCGGCCGTAATCCACCCGGCCGGGGGTTCCCCAATCCAGGTTCTGGTATTCCTCCGGTTTCAAAAGCCCCGCCCGGCACAGATCGTCCAGGTCGATAAAGTAGGGGTTGCCCGCGTAGGAAGAGAATGCCTGATAGGGGCTGTCGCCGTAGCTGGTGGGGCCGATGGGCAGGATCTGCCAGTAGGTCTGGCCCCCCGCCACCAGGAAATCCAAAAATGCCCGGGCGGCGTCTCCCAGGGTGCCCACACCCCAGGGGGAGGGCAGCGCGGTAATGGGCATCAGTACGCCCGAAGTTCGATTCATGATTCACTCAACCTTTCTCTTGTTTCTGTTCAGAGTCCCGCCGGGCGGACGCTCTCCCGCTCCAGCAGTTCAAAGCCAATGGTCCGATAGATCGGCGGCGTCTTGTAATGGATGGCCGCCAGAAGGGTCCGCACCCCTTCTTCGGCCAGCAGGGCGGTATCCTGCCGGATGGTGGTCAGCCGGGGCACCGCGAAGTTCCCCACCTCGATCCCGTCGTAGCCCACCAGAGAGATCTCCTCGGGCACCCGCCGGCCCAGATCGCAGAAGGCCCGCATGGCCCCCATGGCGATCACATCGCCCAGGGCAAAGACGGCGGTGAGTTCCGGCTCCCGGGCCAGCAGTTTCCGGGCAGCGGCGTAGCCCTCGGCCATGGAGTACCGGCAGGGCACATAGTGGCGGGCGGGGTCGAAGGGCAGGCCGTTCCGGGCCATGGCGCTCCGCACGCCTTGCAGCCGCTTGACGCTGATCTGTTCGCTGGCCAGGTTGCCGCCCAGCACCCCGATCCGGCGGTGGCCGCAGCGGCAGAGGTATTCCACCGCCTCCCCCGCCGCGGCTGCGTCGTCGGTGGAAAAGCTGGAGAGATTTTTAAACCCCAGGCTCTGGGCGTCGTTGGTCAGCAGGACGCTGGGGGCCGTCACCTGGGCGAACCCCCGGCGGAAACACTCCAGGTCGCCGCCCAGGAACAAAAAGCCTTTGGGCCGGCGGAGTTTTTCCAGCTGGACGGCGTACTGCACCTCGTCGGTGTCCTCGTCCAGGTAGGCCACATAGACCTCCTCGCCGCTGTCCTGCAAGAGGGACTGGATCCGCTCCAGGATATCCGCAAACAGCAGGTTGCGGGAGCCCTTGACCAGGACGGCCACCGCCGACTGGGCCCGCATCTTGAGGTGGCGGGCGTTGGCGTTGGGCTCAAAGCCCTGTTCCTGGACCACCGCCATCACCCGCTCCCGGGCGGCGGCGCTCACGTCCGGGTGTCCGTTCAGCACCCGCGACACCGTGCCCAGGCTGTAACCGGACAGCCGGGCGATATCTTTGATGGTGATGGACATAGGTTTCGCCCCCTTCGGGGCGGAGCCGGGCTCAGCCCTTGACGGCGCCGGCAGCCACGCCCTTGATGATGTATTTCTGGCAGCTCAGGTAGAAGATGACCACCGGGATGACGGCCATAATCAACGCCGCCATAATGGCGCCCATATCCACCCGGCCATAGGAACCCTTCATGTACTGGATGACGATGGAGATGGTCTTGTACTTTTTGATGTCCAGGGTCAGGTAGGGCAGCAAAAAGTCGTTCCAGATCCACATGGTTTCCAGGATGCCCACCGAGATGTAGGTGGGTTTCATGATGGGCAGCACCACACTGAAGAACATCCGCACCGGAGAACAGCCGTCGATCAGGGCGGCCTCCTCGATTTCCACCGGGATGGCCTTGACGAAGCCGCAGAACATAAAGACCGCCAGCCCCGCGCCGAATCCCAGATAGATGATGATCAGGCCCCAGGGGGTGCCCAGGCCCAGCCGGTCGGTGACCAGGGAGAGGGTGAACATGACCATCTGGAAGGGCACCACCATGGAGAAAACACAGAGCAGATAGATGCCCTTGGTGATCCGGTTCTGCACCCGGGTGATGTACCAGGCGCACATGGAGGTACAGATCAGGATGGCGGCCACCGAGCCCACCGTGATAAAGACGGTCCAGCCCACCGCTTTCAGGAAACCATACTGGTCGATGGCGGCGGTGTAGTTGTCCAGCCCGGCAAAGGTGGTCTCGTTGGGGGCCTTGAAGGGCTCGAGGTTGATGTAGGATTTCTTTTTAAAGGAGTTGAGCAGCACCACCACGATGGGCAGGATGTAGACCACCGATAAAAAGCTGAACAGCCCGGTGCCCAGTGCGCTCATGCGTCGTTTCTGTTTCATTACTGCTGCACCTCCTTGGAGCGGGTCGCCCGCAGCTGGAGCAGACCGATAAAGACCACGATGATAAAGAAGATGACGGCCTTGGCCTGGCCCACGCCCTCCCAGCCGGTGCGGCCGTAGAAGGTGTTGTAAATGTTGAGGGCCAGCATCTCGGACATCTTGGCGGGCTCGCCTGCGGTGAGGGAGAGGTTCTGGTCAAAGAGCTTGAAGCCGTTGACGATGGACAGGAAGGTGCAGATGGTGATGGAGGGCATCATCATGGGGATGGTCACCCGGAACAGCCGCTGGGGGGCGGATGCGCCGTCGATGACCGCTGCCTCCAGCACATCCCCAGGGATGGACTGCAGCCCCGCGATGTAGATGATCATCATATAGCCGATCTGCTGCCAGGCCACCAGGATTACCAACCCCGCAAAGCCGTACCACTCGTTCAGGTTGAGGGCGGTGGAGTAGGCCGCCAGGATGCCGTTGAAGATCAGCTGCCAGATGTAGCCCAGAACGATGCCGCCGATCAGGTTGGGCATAAAGAACACGGTGCGGAAGATGTTGGTGCCCCGGAGTTTCTGGGTCAGGGCCAGGGCGATGGCAAAGGCAAACAGGTTGATGACCACCAGGGACACCACCGCAAAGAGGGCGGTGTACCAGAAAGCGTGGCGGAAGATGGTATCCTGGAAGGCCTTGATGTAGTTGCTGATTCCCACAAAGGTGGCGTCGGTGACGGTGGTGAACTCACAGAAGGACAGCCAGATGCCCATGATAAAGGGCACAATGAACCCGATGGTAAAGGCCAGCAGGGTGGGCAGCACAAAGATGGGGAAATACCGTTTGATCGCTTTTTCCAAGAGGACCGCTCCTTTCCTAGAGAGCGCAGAAGACAAAAAGCAGCGGGCGGACGCTCTGCCCGCCCGCTGCCCGGTCAGCGTGTTTGGTCGGGAAATGCTTAGCCGTTGACAGCGGCGGCCTCAGTGGCCCAGCCGTCCACGAAAGCGGTGACAACCTTGTCCCAGTTGGCGTCGGTCTGGTCGGCTGCGTAGGTGGTCAGAGCCGAACCAACACCGTTCTTCCACTCCTCAGAGGGCATGGTGGAGAAGTTCCAGGACACGGACTCATAGCCGTCGGCCACATACTGGTTGCCGATGTTGACCAGGGGATTGGTGGACTCTAGGTTGCCCTTGAAGGGGATCACAAAGCCCATGCCAGCCTGGCCGGAAGGCATCGCGCCCTCGCCGCCGCACATGGCCTTGGTGCCGGTCTCGCTGCTGACGCACCAGTACATGAAGTCCAGAGTCGCCTGGATGTCGGCCTCGGAAGCCTTGGCGTTGACGCACCAGTAGTTCTCGGTGCCGGTGCACAGACCCTGGTTCTCCTCGCCCTCGACGCCGATGTAGATGGGCAGCATGCCGATGTTCTCGTCGCCCAGCTCGGCCACGTCGTTGTAAGCCCAGGTGCCGTTCTGATAGAAGACGGCCTGGCCGGTCACAAACTCAGCCACAGCGTCGTCACCGGTCTTGGTGGACAGCAGGGTGGGCTCGCAGGTGGCGTTGTTGATGTACAGGTCCCAAATCTGGCGGTAGTTGTCCAGATAGGTGCCCTTGATGGCGCTGGTGTTGTCGATGCCGTCGGCCTTGTACTCATAGTAGATGGGCAGGTTGGCCAGGTGGGTCTTGAAACGCCAGTCGGAAGAACCGTCCATGCCGGCGGAGGTGAAAGCGGAGAAGCCCAGCTCGTCCTTGCGGGCGGTGATGTCCTCAGCCACAGCCTTCAGATCGGCAAAGTTCTTGATGTCGTCGGCGGTGTAGCCGGCCTTCTCCAGCAGAGTCTTGTTGTAGATCAGGCCGTAGGTCTCGATGACGTAGCCGATGCCGGCCATCTTGTCCCCATCCATCAGGGCGAACTCGTCGCTGGACAGCTCACCGGCCACCTTGCTGCCGGTCAGGTCATAGCAGTAGTCCTTCCAGGCGGCCAGGCCCACGGGGCCGTTGACCTGGAACAGGGTGGGCGCGTCGGTCTTGGCCATCTCAGACTTCAGAGTGGTCTCATAGTTGCCGGAAGCAGCGGTCAGGACGGTGACCTCCACACCGGTCTCCTCGGTGTAGATCTCGGCCAGCTCCTGCCACTGGGCATCCTGCTCGGGCTTGAAGTTCAGGTAATAGACGGAACCGGTCTCGGTGGTGCCGCCCTCGGTGCTCTGTGCGGTGCTGGTGCTGCCGCCGCAGCCGGTCAGCGCGCTCAGCATCATGCCGGCGGCCAGGCCCAGAGCCAAAAGCTTCTTTTTCATGGTTTGCAACCTCCTCAAGAAATCTTCCTTCTTGTGTGCGTGTGCCAGAAACGTTCCCGGAAACGTTTCCAGTTCTGATGGCTCTATTATACGGTGTTTCGGCCAAAATAGCAACCAAAACCCGCGCCACTCCCCCAATTTTGTAGGGTTGCCATATTTCCCCGGCCCAAAATTGTGCAGGTTTTCGGGACTGGGGCGCAAAAAACGGGGCGCTGTTTTTCACAGCGCCCCGCAGAGCTCTTATACACAATCGGGATTTATTCCACCGGGTAGCCCTCGGCGTCCAGCGGCAGGTCCACATACAGGCTGTCCTGAGCGGGCAGCATGGTCTCCGGCTCGCCGGAAGTCTGCTGAACCTCGCTGACGGCGCACCCCGGCTCCCCGGAGGTCTGCTGGACCTGGGCGTCCATGGCCTGGTTTTCCGCCATGGCCTCGGTGGGGCTGGCAGCGCCCAGCTCGGCGTCATGGCGCTCGCCCCAGTCGCCGCCGTAGTCCTCGCCCGAAACCAGCTGGGTGTCCTCGCCCGCCTGCTGGGCCATGGCCTGCTGGGCGTCCTTCAGCCCGGTGACCACCCCGGAGGGTTTCGAGAGCAGATAGGCTCCCACCGGCTTTTTCTTATAGACCAGCAGCACGCCGTAGCAGCTCTCGTCCCCGGTGCTCTGGGCCGGCAGCAGAGCCAGCCATTTTTCCACCGTTTTTCCCTTGTACTTGGTGAGATCCATTCCGCTCTGGCCCACCACCGTGTTGAACGCCGAGAAGCTGTCGTCCCACTTGCGGGGGATCTTGACCTTGTCGGCGGTGATGGAAGCGCCGTCCACCTCCATCCCGTAGCCTGTGAACCAGGTCTGGATGTCCTGGGCGCTCTCGATCTTGGTGATCTGGCCCGCGTTGGCCGTCACCGTCCGGCTGCTGATGTACCGCCCCAGCAGGGCGCTGCACACCACCAGCGCACAGCACATGGCGCCCACGCCCAGCCGCCGCAGCCTTGACTTGCTCAATGTTACCACAAACATTTCTCTGCCTCCCCTGACCTCGTGCATCTGCGGCCCTGGGCCGCCCGGATGTTCTGGAACAAAATATGCGCGGGGAAGCGAGGTTATGCCGCACCGGGGCCAAAAAAGGCGGGATCAGCGGGCGGGATCAGGCTTTTTTCTGGGTTTCCTTCTCCTTTTTGCCGGGCCAGGCCGCACGGGCCACCTGGCCGCTGAGGGCCAGCACCGCCAGCAGGTTGGGGATGACCATCAGGCCGTTGAACATATCGGACATATCCCACACCAGGCTGACCTTCTGGAAGGAGCCGATGACGATGAAGCCCACCGCAATCACGGCATAAGGCAGGACGGCCTTTTTGCCGAAGAGGGCCTTGACGTTGGTCTCGCCGAAGAAATACCAGCCGATGATGGTGGAGAACGCAAAGAACAGCATGCAGATGGCGATGAAGGCGTTGCCGAAGCTGCCGAAGGCCTGGTTAAAGGCCGCCTGGGCCAGAGCCGTGCCGGTGAGGCCGTCCTCGGCCAGGGGCTGGAGCAGGCCGGAACTCAGGATGACCAGGGCGGTCATGGTCAGCACCACAAAAGTATCGATAAAGACGCCCATCATGGCGATGACGCCCTGATCCTGGGGTTTTTCGACTTTCGCCAGGGCGTGGGCGTGGGGGGTGGAGCCCATACCGGCCTCGTTGGAGAAGAGGCCCCGGGCCACGCCGTACCGCATGGCCTCCTTGACGCCCAGACCCGCAACGCCGCCGAAGATGGCCTGGGGGTTAAAGGCGCCCACAAAGATGGAGCGGAAAGCCCCGGCCAGGGCCTCGTGGTTGATGCAGAGGACCACCAGGCCGCCCACAATGTAGAACAGAGCCATCACCGGCACCAATTTTTCGGTGAAGGAAGCCAGCCGCTTGACGCCGCCGATGAAGATGAAGGCCGCCACCGCGGCCACCGCGATGCCCACCGCCAGACGAGGCAGGCCAAAGGCGTTATAGAAGGCCTCGCCGATGGAGTTGGACTGGACCATGTTGCCCATGAAGCCCAAAGCCAGGATGATGGCCACCGAGAAGAAGCCCGCCAGGAACTTGCCCAGACGGCCCTTGAAGGCCGCCTTGATGTAGTAGATGGGGCCGCCGGTGACGTGGCCGTCGGGGTCGGTGGTCTTGTAGTTCTGGGCCAGCACCGCCTCGCCGTAGATGGTGGCCATCCCGAAGAAGGCCGACACCCACATCCAGAAGATGGCGCCGGGGCCGCCGGAATAGAGGGCGGTGGCGCAGCCGGTGATGTTGCCGGTGCCCACCTGAGCCGCAATGGCGGTGGTCAGGGCCTGGAAAGAGCTCATGCCCTCCTTGCCGGCCTTGGCGCCATTGAGCGAAAAATTGCCGAAGAGCCGCCGCCAGCCTTCACCAAACTTGCGCACCTGCACAAAGCGGGTGCGGATGGTGAAATAGATGCCGGTGCCCAGCAGCAAAAACAACAAAAGCAGCTGTTTGTTCCACAACACGTCGTTGACGGCGGCAACCACCGCGCTCACATACTCTCCCATGATTGATTCCTCTCCCTCGTTTTGTCGATGTTTTCGCCAACTCCCCCGGCCCCCGCCGGAAAACCGCAAAAAAAGAGCCGGGCGCGCCTGCGGCACGGTCCAGCTCAAACCATCAATCAAAACAAATGGGGCGGGGGCCCCGGAGCGCCAACTGCGCCGGAACCCCGCACAAACTCCCCTACTCTGTCCTTTTACCTGAGAGATTCAGCGGGGTTTATCCCCCGCCTTGCACCTTCGGTACTCCTGAAATGAGCTTCTCCAGAGCCACATCCGCCCCTAGTCCCTGCCCGCTGCCGGGCGCCTGAGAGTTTTACTCCTTCGGCAGGCTTTCGCCGTTTTCCTAAGAACTTCGTTTGCCGTGTATGGAATTGCGCCTCCTATCCTACCACGACCGCCGCAAAAAGTCAACTGTATTTATACTGCGCACAGTCTCAGGCAGAAAACGAGAGCCGCCCGGCGTGGGCGGCTCTCGAAAAAGGGTTTAAGTTATCTTCCCGTTCAGTGGGCGGGGGTGAAGTCCCGGGGTGTCACCAGGCCCCCCTGGCGCAGCACCTGGGCCAGCACCTGCATGACGCCGTGGTCCCAGTGGGGCGGCGCCAGATAGGGCACCCGGGCCCGCAGGTCCTTGCTGCCGTTGGACATCAGGAAACCATAGCGGGCGGTGGTGAGCATCTCGGTATCGTTGTATGTATCCCCAAAGGCCATGATCCCGTCGGGGCTCAGGCCCCGGCGGCGGCCCAACAGCTCCAGGGCGGAGCCCTTGTTGACCCCCTGGTTCATGATATCCACCCAGCAGTCCCCTGCCACCGCCACCGAGAACCGCTGGCCGAAGCCCGGCCCATACTGGTCATCGTAGGCGGCCCGGGCGTTGTCCCGGGGCAGGTAGATGGTGTACTTGTCGGCGGCCACGTCCAGGGCCGTCAGATCTTCCACATAGGTGATATTGGTGTAGAACTTCCGGAGCACCCGGTCGTACTGCTGGTAGCGCTCCTCGACATAGGCGCACTCCATCCCGCAGACCACCCCCACGTCCCCGGCCTCGTGGCAGTACCGGGCCATGGCCCGATACTCCTCCACCGGCATCCGGGATTCGTAAATGGTCTCGTCCTTCCAGCGGACGACGCCGCCGTTGTCGGCGATAAAGGCCATGTGGTCGTGCAGGGTGGGGAACATTTTCTCCAGGGTATAGAGGGGCCGGCCGCTGGCAGCGGCAAAGAGAATCCCCTCCCCCTCCAGGTCCAGCACCATCTGCTCGAACCCCGGGGGCAGCTGGCTGTGCTCGTCCAGCAGGGTAAAGTCCATATCCGAGGCAATGAGTCCGATCCGATCCATCCCGCGTCCCTCACTTTCCCGGTATCGAATTAACCGATGTAGCTGATGTTGATGTCCACGTTGCCGTTGATGCCGTTGATCCGGCCCTCACAGGTGCCCTGCCAGAGGGCGCAGTCCATCCGGGGCCCGGGGATGCCGTAGTGGGCGTTCCAGATGTTGTAGCTGCGCAGAGCGTTGAAATCCAGCTGGGTGGAGTACCAGCTGGTGGAGGCATAGACGCCGGGCTCGTAGCCCCACTTCTTGATCTCCTCGCAGAAGGCCACGGCGCAGGCGGTACGCTCGGCCTTGGTCAGCTTGTCGGCCCGGCCGGTGTGGGCGCCGGGCACTGCGTACTCACTGTCGAAATAGACGGGGTAGTCCAGCTTGCGGCCGTTGAGGACGTAGGCGCAGGCGAAAGCCTCCTCCCGGGCCTCGTCCTCGTTGATGGCCTGGCTGAAGATGTAGACGCCCACCCGCAGGCCGGCAGCCTGGGCCCCGGCCAGATGGGTCTCAAACATGGGGTCCAGCGCCAGAGCGCCGGTGCTGTAACCACGGTAGCCGATCCGGATGATGGCGAACTCTGCGCCCGCCTGTTTGACCTTGTTCCAGTCCACGTTGGGCTGATACTTGGACACGTCGATGCCGAAGGTGACATCCCGCTGGATGCCCTCGCCGTCGAAGTAATAGATCTTGCCGTCGATGGTCTGGATGCCGGTCACCGGCAGGTGGGTGTTGGGGTCATAGTAATAGGTCTTGCCGTCCACCGTCCGCCAGCCGGAATACTCCTCTTTCTTGCCGAAGATCAGCTCGAAGAGCCACCGCAAAAAGCTCTGGTCCGAGCCCAGCAGCCAGTCCAGGAAATTCTCCTGGGTCAGGCCCAGAGCCCGGTCGGAAGCCAGCAGCTCATTCACCTGGTCAGGGGTCAGCAGCAGGGGCTGGGCCCCCTCCAGCGTGCCGGCCTGGGCTTCCTCATAACGGGAGGCCAGAGGGTCCTCGGCGCTCAGGGCAGGGGTCTCGGTGTTCCAGGGGGAGTTTTCCTCCTCCAAAAGACTCAGGGTCAGAGCCTGGGGGTGATCCGCCAGGGTGTTTTCCTC
>OERZ01000084.1_pt1 | contig 18353 bp, 19 predicted proteins | sample 1540151 | NCBI WGS metagenome assembly OERZ01 (sample SAMEA3891880, study PRJEB23780) | metagenome | biome: terrestrial biome; feature: animal house; material: Caecal content | place: Italy | collected 2015-05-05 | reverse complement strand
TTTTCTTTACAGCCCAGCCAAAAAGAGCCGCCGTGGAAAAACGGCGGCTCTTTTTCTTTGAAAATAAAACAACTGACCGGAATACGCGGCTTAGAGAATGGAATCCAGTTCGGTATTATCCAGACACGGTATGCCCGCCAATGCAACCGCCGCTGTGAGTCTATTCAATTTTCAGCAAGAGCCTTGACAACCCGGTTTTTATGTGATAGAACGAAAAAAACAAGAATTTAACAAAATGATTTGTCTCATTCAGACTGGAGGAATCAGAATGAAACTGTCTTGCTGCCTCTCCAAAGCGGTTGCTGCCGTGTGTCTGGCTGCCCTGCTGTGCAGCTGTGGCGCGGCGCTGCCTGGTGGATCCGGTTCGTCAGGTGGATCGTTTCCCTCCTGGCCTGGTTCCTCATCGGGCGATACATCCGATACGGGCCCGGGCCAAGAACCATCCGGGGAGGATGTCTCGCTGCCAGACGATCTTTCTACGGTTGGTTTGAACGTTATCCGTCATACCCAAAGTGAGATCATCCAGTACATCAAAAGCAGCTCGGCATCCTTCAGCGACCCAGTTGAATTCGCTGAACCGTCTTCCATCTCTTCCCAAATACCGGGCCGTTTGAGCCAGGAAACCAAAGACAGCGCCCTGGCTATCCTCAACCAGTTTCGATTCATTGCTGGTCTAAACTACAACGTCACATGGGATGACTCATTGGATCGTTTCCAGCAGGCCGCCTGCCTTGTGAACGCCATGAACGGCAACATCAGTCACACGCCGGACCGGCCCGCGGGAATTTCGGACGGACTGTATGCTGATGCATGCTCAGGCGCCGGCACAAGCAACCTGGGCGCCGGATATCAGACCTTGAACTGGTCGCTTTTGGGATACATGGCAGACGTTGATGTGTCCAGCCTGGGGCATCGTCGCTGGTGCCTTGCTCCATCGATGAAAGTGGTTTCCATGGGCGCTGTTCCGAACAGCCGCTCCCAATATAGAAATTTTTATTCGATGTATGCTTTTGGCAGCGCGTCCGGAGGGAGCAACACAACCGTTGCGTGGCCTGCGCAGGTCACTCCCATCGAGTACTTCAACAATCCCTCCCAAAGTTTCGACAACGGTGCTTTTTGGTCCCTGTCGCTGGGACGCACGGTGAATAAGGATTCGGTCCGGGTCATTGTGCAGCAGAAGAATGGCCGAACATGGGAATTTTCCAGCGAAACGTCCGGGATTAATTTTGCTGTGGATAACGGCAATTATGGGCAGACCGGCTGTATTATGTTCCGGCCAAATGTCGTCTGCCGGGCTGGCGACGAGTTTTTGGTCACGGTCATCCTGAAAGGGGAGCCTGCGGCCATCCAGTATACCGTTTCTTTCTTCCAGCTGTCGAACTGACCTTCCTAGGCCTCCGCGAAAGAGCGTATTTATAAAGCTTCCTTTCCAAGGAAGCGGAACGTTTCATCTACATAAGGGGTTGTTTTATCCATCCCAACCAAAAAGAGCCGCCGTGGAAATGAAGTGACCCCAAAAAGTTAGACAATAATTTGAAATAAAAATAGTTCAAGCAGCCGAAAGGGCTTGTTGTCTGTGAATTGCAGGCGGCAGGCCCTTTAGCTTTGCCTTAATACGCCGGTTATTGTAGTAATCCAGATAGTCAATGAGCTCTTGTTTGAAGTGCTGCATGGACTGGAACTTTTGCAGATAAAGCAGTTCACTTTTTAGCAGGCCGAAGAAGTTTTCTGCCACTGCATTGTCCAGGCAGTTTCCCTTGCGGCTCATACTTTGCCGGATGCCTTTAGCTTTGAGCATACGCTGGTACTGTTTGTGCTGGTATTGCCAGCCCTGGTCGGAATGGAGAATCAGCCCGGTTCCATCCGGTATAACTGCAAAAGCTTTGTCAAGCATGGTTGTCACCATACTCAAAACCGGCCGTTCAGAGATGGTATAGCTGACCAAATACCCGTTGTGCAGATCCAGAATAGGAGAAAGATAAAGTTTCTGGCCAAACAGACTGAACTCTGTCACATCGGTGACCCGCTTTTGATTTGGCTTTTCTGCGTAAAAATCTCTGTTCAGCAGATTGGACGCAACCTTGCCTACATTTCCTTTGTAAGAGCGATATTTTTTCACTCTGACATGACAAACCAGTCTCAGCTGCTTCATGAGTCTCTGTACTGTCTTGTGGTTCAGATATATTCCTCTGCTGCGAAGCGCAATCGTGATACGCCGGTAGCCATACCGACCTTTATTTTCGTGGTAGATAGCAGAAATCTCTGTCTTTGCTTGTGCGTATTTATCTGTCCTGTGCATCCGCTTTCGGTGGTAGTAGAAGGTGGCACGGGGCAGCTGAGCGATTTCAAGCAGAACAGACAATCGATATTTCGGCCTCAGTTTTTGGACTACCAGGGCTTTTTCCTCTGGCGTCGCTCTCGTTCCAAAACCAAGGCTTGTAAGTTTTTTAAGTATTCGTTCTCCGCTCGAAGTCTCTGAACCTCTGCCAGCAGATCTTCTTCTACCTCTTTCGGTAGCTGCCGAGGACGTCCTTTGTTCCCTCTGCCACGCCGTTCCACTTCAAAACCTTCCGGACCCTCAGTCAGGTAAATTTGCTCCCATTGTTGAATTCGGTAATGGTTGCATACTTGAAAGCGCCGGGCCGTTTCCCGGTAACCCAGCTTTTCTTCCAGCATGGTTTCGATTACCATTTTCTTGAATTCCGGTGTATATCTCTTGTTTGGCTTCCCTTTTGGCACAATAAAACACCCCATTTGTTTTCAGTATACCATACTGTCTAACAAATGGGGTGCAGTTCATGATGGCTGGTCCTTTTGTGGTTTTATCGGCGGATCACTGCATACAGAAGTCCGCCAGGTCGTTTTTCAGGCAGATCCGGGCGGCGCTCAGGTTGCCCTGTTCCAGCCCGTCCAGGATGGAGCTGTGGTTTTTCAGGTCGTTGGGCAGGGCCGCCCGGTTCCACTGGGACCAGTAAAACTGGGCGTAGGCCAGTTTCAAAAGCCGCATGGAGCGGCGCAGTTCCTGGTAGCAGTATTCGTTCCGGGCCAGAGCCGCCAGCGCCAGATGAAAATTCTCGTTGATCTGCCAGTGCTCCCAGACGCCGCAGCCCGGTTCCTCCTGCCGGATCAGGGCCCGCAGCTGGGCGATGTCCTGGGGCTGGATGGTCTGGGCCGTCCGGCAGAGCAGATGATCCTCCAAAACCGAGCGGAATTCCATGATGTTGGCCACCCGCTCTAAGGTGAAACTATACACCTCGTAGCCGTACCGGGGGATGTTGGTCAGGATTCCCTCGCTGGAAAGAACGGTCAGCGCTTCCCGCACCGGGGATTTGCTCACGGCGTACCGCCCCACCAGTTCCTGTTCGGTGAGGATCTGCCCGGCCTTGAACTGCCCCTGGACGATGTCCTCTAAGATTTGGTTATAGACTTTTTCTTTCAGGGTTTCGGTCTGCTTCATGGTATTGCCTCAGGCCATAAAGTTATTTTGGATCATCAGTTTGACGATCTCCTTGTCTGTCTCCTGCATCCCCACCGAGGCCAGCAGACCCACACAGCGGATGGTGTTCTCCACCCCCCGCTTGACGATGCCGTCGCCGCCCAAAAATTCCTGGCCGTTCTGGTACATGTAATAGCCCAGGATGCCCGCGTCCACCGCCGAGGCGATCTTGGCCGCGCAGGAGGCTTTGGCGCCGTCGCAGATGGTGCCCGAGATGATGGCCAGACTGTTCACCAGGGTGTGGGCCAGGGTGGTGAAGTCCCCGCCCATCAGATAGGCGATGCCCGCCCCGGCGCCGGAGCCGGCCCCCACCGCGCCGCAGTAGGCGGACAGGCGGCCGATGCCCTCCTTGATGTGGAGGGTGGAGAGGTTGGATACCACCAGCGCCCGATAGAGCTTCTCGTCGCTGACCCCCAGGTGGCGGGCGTAGACGATCACCGGCACCGAGGCGGTGATGCCCTGGTTGCCGCTGCCCGAGTTGATGACCACCGGCAGCTCGCAGCCGTTCATCCGGGCGTCCGACCCGGCGGCGGCCATGGCCCGGGCCCGGATCTTGATGTCCTCCTCGCCGTAGGTTTTCAGCAGCACCTTGCCGATGTTGGCGCCGTAGTTGCCCCGGATGCCCTCCTCGGCGATGGCCATGTTGTAGGCGATCTGCCGGTCCAGGACCTCTTTCACGTCCTCGATCTTCACCTCGTTGGCGAAGTTGTAGATGTTCTCAATGGTCAAAAGGCTCTTGTCCGCCATGGCGCTCTCGGTCTTGCCGGTGATCTCCCGGGAGAGCAGCACCTCCTCGCCCCGGCGGACACAGACCACGTTGGTGTGGTAGTCCACGATCCGCACAAAGGCCGACTCGTTCCCCCGGTAGACGGTGATGCAGATGTCGAAGATCAGGTCCGACTTTGCAAAATCCACCGTCATGGGGGTGTCCTGAACGTACTTCTGGGTGGCTTCGATCTGCTCGGGGGTCACCTCCGAGATGACCTCCAGCTCCCGGTCGGCCTTGCCCGCCACAATGCCCACAGCGCAGGCGGCTTCCAGCCCCCGCATCCCGCCGGTGTGGGGGACGATGACGCTCTTGACATTTTTAATGATGTTCCGGCTGACCTCGATCACCACCCGGTCGGGCAGGGCCCCCAGGGCCCGGCGGGCGATGGCCCCCGCATAGGCCACCGCAATGGGCTCGGTGCAGCCCATGGCCGGCAGAAGCTCATCCTTCAAAATCTGAACATAGGTGCTGTAAAGAAATCCATCCATCGCCATTTCTGATCCTTCTCTCCCTTTTTCCACGAGGGGGCAGGGGCTCCAGCCCTGCCCGGTTCTCTAATATGCACACTGATATTATCAGCCCTGGCGGAAAATGTCAATTCGTGGGGGAGAAAAGCCGCCCCGCCCCCGGTTGGTGATTCAATCACAGAAAAACCGCCCGGCTTATAGTAAAGTTACCCTGAAAAATTGTCATCCAACGGAGGGTATCTGCATGAAACGATTCTGTAACCGAAACTGGAACCGGGCCCTGGGCCTGGCGGCGGCGGTTTGTCTGGTGTTGGGCCTGGCGTCCTGCGGGGGAGAGGCCGGTTCTTTTTCCACCGGTTCCACCAGCCCGGCGGCCTCGGCGGCCCAGTCGGCCCCGGCCTCTGAGGCGTCGTCCGGCGCGGCCAACACCGCCCCCGGCATCCTCTCGGCCTTCACCGCCCAGGATCTGGCGGGCAACACCGTCACCCAGGAGGTTCTGGAGGGGCACACCCTGACCATGGTGAACGTCTGGGCCACCTTCTGCGGGCCCTGCATCAAAGAGATGCCCGAGCTAGGCGAGCTCTCGGCGGAGTACGCCGACCGTGGGGTGCAGATCATCGGCATGGTGTCCGACGTCTGGACGGCGGACGGCGCCATCGACCCCGACCAGGTGGCCCTGGCCCAGGAGATCGCCGACACCACCGGGGCGGATTACCTCCACATCATCCCCGGCGAGGACCTCTATGGCCTGCTGGTCCAGATCAACACCGTGCCCACCACCTTCTTTGTGGATGAGGCGGGCCATCAGGTGGGCAGCGCCTACCTGGGCGCCCGGAACAAAGAAACCTGGCAGGAGATTCTCGACCAGATGCTGCAAGAGGTGGGCGCATGAGATTTCTGCGGCAAAATCGGGCCGGCCTTGCGCTGATCGGGCTGGGGCTGGTCTTCCTGGTGCTTGGCGCGGGCCGGGGGGAGATCGAGCTGGTCTACCGCAAAGCGGTGAATATCTGCATGGAGTGTATCGGCCTTGGGTAAGAAGAAAATCAACCATCTGCGGACGGCGGTTCAGCTCTGCACCGCAGCCCTGACCAACGGTTACGCCGCCGGTTTCATTCAGGGCAAAATCTACAAGGGCCCCACCAAACAGGTCTGTGTGCCGGGGCTCAACTGCTATTCCTGCCCGGGGGCCCTGGGGGCCTGCCCCATCGGGTCCTTCCAGGCCGTGGTCACCAGCCGGGACCGCTCCTTCTCCTTTTATGTGGTGGGCTTTCTGCTCATCTTCGGGGGGCTGTTGGGCCGGTTTGTCTGCGGCTGGCTCTGCCCCTTCGGGCTGGTGCAGGACCTAGTCCACAAAATCCCTTTCCCCAAAAAATGGAAAAAGCTCCCGGGGGACAAATACCTCCGGTGGCTGAAATACCTGATCCTGGTGGGGTTTGTGATCCTGCTGCCCCTGACGGTGCTGGATGTGGTGGGCCAGGGCCAGCCTTGGTTCTGCAAATACATCTGCCCCTCGGGCACCCTCTTCGGGGGGCTGCCGTTGGTCTCTGCCAACCCCGCCCTTCAGTCGGCCCTCTCCTGGCTCTTTGCCTGGAAGGTGGGGCTGCTGGTGTTCTTGCTGCTTTTGTCGGTGGTGGTCTACCGGCCCTTCTGCCGGTACCTCTGCCCCTTGGGGGCGGTGTACGGCCTGTTTAACCCGGTGGCCCTTTACCGGTATTCCATCGACCCGGCCAAATGCACCGGCTGTACCGCCTGCCAAAAGGCCTGCCCCCTGGATATCCCGGTCCACAAGACCCCCAACAGCCCCGAGTGCATCCGCTGCGGCCGCTGCAAAGCCGCCTGCCCCCACGGAGCCATCTGCACCGGCGCTGCTCCGAAAAAGCCGGAATAAAACAAAAAAGTGAAGTGACCCCAAAAAGTTAGACAATATTTGAAAGCAAACATTGTTTAAGCAGCCGAAAGGGCTTGTTGTCTGTGAATAGCAGGCGGCAAGCCCTTTAGTTTTGTCTTAATTCTGCGGTTGTTGTAATACTCAAGATAATTCACAAGTTCCTGCTTGAAGTGTTCCATAGACTCAAATTCTTGCAGATAAAGCAGTTCACTCTTGAGTAGGCCGAAGAAGTTTTCTGCCACCGCATTGTCCAGACAGTTCCCTTTGCGGCTCATACTCTGCCGAATACCTTTGTTCGGTATTCCTTTTGGCATAATAAAGCACCCCACTTGTTATCCAGTATACCATACTGTCTAGCAAATGGGGTGCAGTTCACCTTTGGGAGCCTGCGGCGGTTTTTTCATGTACCGATGAATTAGTATGCAACCTCAGCGGCGTCGAAGCAAGCCTGAGCGGCCTCGACCACAGCGTCAGAGGTGATGGTGGCGCTGGCAACAGCGTCCACGTTGGGGGTGTTGCCGTCCACGATGGCCTGAGCCAGATCCTCAGCGGCGACCTGGCCGATGTCGGGGGTCTCGTTGGAAGCGTCGATCTCGCAGTCGGTGACCACACCGTTCTCGAAAGTCAGGGTGACGCTCAGGTCGCCCATGCCGGTAGCAGAAGCGGTCTGGGTGCCGGTGTAGCCGCCCTCGGCAGAAGCCTCAGAGCCAGCCTCGCTGGAAGCGGCGGTGCTGGATGCGGCAGTGCTGGAAGCGGAATCGCCGCAGGCGACCATGCACAGAGCCAGGGCGCAGACGGCAGCAATCTTTGCAAGATATTTCATCGTAATAATCCTTCTTTCCTAAATGGGTTGCTTGCGATTGAGTATTTTACATCGATTGCACAAATTTTTCAAGTGTTTTTTATAGGAAAATCCAATTTTTAAAAGATTTTTAGAGGAGAATCACTCCTGTGCCGGCTTTTTCACCAGGCTGAGCAGGGCGGCGCCCACCACGCTGCCCACTACCAGGGCCACCACATACAGCAGAGCGTTGCCCACCACAGGGAAGACGAAGATGCCGCCGTGGGGTGCCCGCAGGGTGCAGCCAAAAGCCATGGACAGCGCGCCCGCCACAGCCGAGCCAATCACGCAGCTGGGCAGAACCCGCAGGGGATCGGTGGCGGCGAAGGGGATGGCGCCCTCCGAGATGAAGCACAGGCCCATGATGTAGTTGACGAAACCGTTCTTCCGCTCCTCCTGGGTCCACTTCTTGGGGCAGAAGGTGGTGGAGAGGGCGATGGCAATGGGGGGAACCATGCCGCCCACCATGACGGCGGCCATCACATCGTAGGTGCCGGAGGCCAGAGCCGCGGTGCCGAAGACATAGGCCGCTTTGTTGAAGGGGCCGCCCATGTCCACGCTCATCATACCGCCGCAGATGGCGCCCAGCAGGACCTTGGAGGTGCCGCCCATGGTGTTCAGCCAGGCGGCGATCCCCTCGTTGATCAGGCCCATGACGGGGTTGATGGCGCACATGACCACACCCATCACCAGCATGCCGCCCAGGGGATAGATCAGCATGGGCCGGATGCCGTCCACGCTGCTGGGGAGTTTTTCGGTGATATTCTCAAGGAACTTGACCAGATAGCCTGCTGCGAAGCCTGCCAGCAGGGCCGCCAAGAAACCGCCCGAAACGCCGGTGGTGCTGCCCGCGGCCAGCCCCGAGAAGCTGGTGCCGTTCATGGCCAGCACGCCGCCCACAAAGCCCACGGCCAGGCCCGGCCGGTCGGCGATGGACATGGCGATGTAGGCCGAGAGGATGGGCAGCATGTAGCTGAAGGCCGCGTTGCCCACCGTCTTAAAGAAGGCCGCCAGAGGAGTGTTCATGCCAAAGTTGGCGGGGTTGATGGAGAAGTCATCGAAGAGGAAAGCCAGGGCGATGAGGATGCCGCCGCCCACCACGAAGGGCAGCATGTGGGAGACGCCGTTCATCAGGTGCTTGTAGACGGTGTGGCCCAGGCTGTCCTTGCCCGCGTCCTCGGCGGCGGGCTTGCCGCCTTTGGCGTGGAAGACGGGCACCGTGCCGCTCTCGATCTTCTGGAGCAGCTCTTCCGGCTTGTGGATGCCATCGTCCACCCGGGTGAAGAGGACCGGTTTGCCGTCAAAGCGGGCGGTCTCCACGTTCTTGTCGGCGGCCACGATGATGCCGTCGCAGGCGGCGATCTCCTCGGCGGTCAGGATGTTCTTGGCGCCGCCCGAGCCGTTGGTCTCTACCTTGCAGGGCAGGCCCAGCTTGGTGCCCGCTTTGGCCAGGGCCTCGGCGGCCATGTAGGTGTGGGCGATGCCGGTGGGGCAGGCGGTCACCGCCAGGATCCGGTAGCCCTGGGGGGCGATCTCCTGGTCGGTGAAGCTCTCGGCCCCGAACTGCTGCTGCTCCTGGGCGTCGATCAAATCCAGGAATTCCCGGGGGGACTTGGCCGCCCGGAGCTTTTCCACAAAGTCCTCGTGCATCAGCATCTGCATCATCCGGGCCAGCATATCCACGTGCAGGCTGCCGTTCTCGGGGGCGGCGATCATAAAGAACAGATCGCTCTTGCTGTCGTCCTCGGGGTTATACTGGACCGGCTGGGCCAGCCGCAGCACCGCCAGGCTGGGCCGGGTGACGCAGGCGGCTTTGGCGTGGGGGACGGTGATGCCGTTGTCCACATAGGTGGAAGCTTCCTTCTCCCGGGCGTAGATAGCGGCCTTATAGGCGGCCTTGTCGGTGATGTTGCCGTGGTTGCACTGCAAATCCACCAGGGTGTCAATCACCGCGGCCTGGTCGGCGGCCGTTCCGTCCAGCGCGATGGCATTGACGGAAAACAGTTCGGTAATGCGCATAAGATCCTCTCCTTTTTGTATGGATGCCTCTATAAAATACGTTTTTTATTACGCGGGATCAGAGGGTGGACAGCAGCTCGTCGATCTTCTCCCGGGTGGCCAGCCCCAGAGAGAAGGCGGTGGCGCTGCCTGCGGCGGTGCCCAGTTTCAGGGCCCAGTCGTAGTCGCCCTTTTGCAGGTACCCCGCCAGGAAGCCGGCCACCATGCTGTCCCCGGCGCCCACGCTGTTCAGCACCTTGCCTTTGGGTACCCCCATCCGGTGGGTGACCCCGTGCTCATCCAGCAGCAGGGCGCCGTCCCCGGCCATGCTCACCAGGACGTTCCGGGCGCCCCGGGCCTGGAGCATGGCGGCGCAGGCGGTGATCTCGGCGTCGGTGGTCAGCACCCGGCCGAAGATCTCCCCCAGCTCGTGGTTGTTGGGCTTGATGAGGAAGGGCCGGTATTGCAGCACGTTCACCAGCAGGTCCCGGGTGGCGTCAACTACCACCTGGACCCCCCGGCCCTCCAGCCGGACCAGGATTTTCTCGTAGGTGTCTCCGGCCAGACAGGCGGGGATGCTGCCCGCCAGCACCAGGGCGTCCCCGGGGCCCAGCCGGTCCAGCTGGGCGGTGAGCTGGGCCATGTCGGCCTCGCCGATCCGGGGGCCCAGGCCGTTGATCTCGGTCTCCTCTCCGGCCTTGATCTTGACGTTGATTCGGGTGACCCCCTCGTCCAGGTGGATGAAGTCGGTGTGCACCCCCTGGGCCCGGAGCCCATCTTCCAGCCAGCGGCCGGTGGGCCCGGCCACAAAGCCCAGGGCGGTGTTCTCGCAGCCCAGGGCGTTCAGCACGCTGGAGACGTTGATCCCCTTGCCGCCGAACTGGTATTCCTCCTGGGTGGTGCGGTTGACGGTGTCCAGCTGGAGGCTGCCGGGCAGGTGGACCACATAGTCGATGGCGGGGTTAAAGGTGACGGTGTAAATCATAGCTCATTCTCCTTTTCCGGTGCCCGGGCGTCTTCGCCCTCCGGGCTGCTCTCTTTGATCAGGACGTGGCGGCGGTATTTTTCATTGGTCAGCTGGTTGGTGACGATGGCGGCGTCGGTCAGCTCGCAGATCACCGCGGGGTAGAGCTTGCCGAACTTGGAATCGTCCACCAGGAACCAGCTTTCCCGGGTGCGGCTGATCACCAGCTCTTTGAGGGCGGCCTCCTCCACGTCGGGGGTGGTGAACCCTCTGTCCAGGGAGACGCCGTTGGCGCCCATAAAGGCTTTGGTGAAATTGTAGTGCCGGACGCTGGACATGGCGGCAGCCCCCACAATGGCCTCGGTGTTGGGGCGGATCTCGCCCCCCAGCACATAGACCCGGCAGCCCTTCTGGGCCAGCAGCCGGGCGTGGGCGATGCCGTTGGTCACGAAGGTCGCCTGGAGGGCCGGCCCTTGCAGGGCCTGCACCAGCTGCAAGGTGGTGCTGCCCGCGTCCACAAAGACGAAGTCGCTGGCCTGCACAAACCCGGCGGCCATCCGGCCGATGCTCTGCTTCTGGGCCACGGCCTGCTGTTCCTTGGCGGTCATGGTGGGCTCCTCGGTGAGGAAGGCGCTGTCCGGCAGGGTGGCCCCGCCGTGGACCCGGTTCAGCCGCCCCTGCTGGTGGAGCAGAACCAGATCCCGCCGGATGGTGGATTCGCTGGCGTCCAGCGCGTCGCACAGCTCCTGGACCGTCACCGATCGCCGCTGTGCCAGCAGTTTGAGGATGTTGTCGAACCGTTCTTCCGCAAGCATGGGGGAGATGCTCCTTTCCTGGCTCCCATCCGGCGCCCTCCCGTGGAGGGTTTTGACTGATTTTTGAAACTCAGCCCCGGATGATGGAGTTTTTCTCTTGTTTGGCCTGAGTATACCACCAAAAACAATCAAAGTCAATCAAATTCAACCGAAATAATTCACAAAGCTGGGGGCCTTCTGGGGTCAAAACATCCAAAAACAGTCAAAACCAATCAATCACACCCGCGCCCGGGCAAAAAAGACCGCCCCGCGCCGGTCATCCGGCGGGAGCGGTCAGGGAGGGTTACTCTTTGTCGTAGGGTTTGACGGTGACTTCCTCTTTGTCGAAGTCGATGAAGATCTGGTAGGCGTAGTTGTCCGAACTGGTGTCCCAGACTTCCACGAACTTGGGGGTCACCTCGATGATGATCTCGTCCTCCTCGTGGGAGTACTTGTTGTAGCTGCCCCAGAGGAACTCTTTGTAGAGTTTTTCGAACCGGCGGTCCGGCTCGTCGATCACCAGGCCCTTGTTGGCGGCCAGACCCTCCACCTGAACGCCGCTCCAGCAGAGGGCTACATGGGGGTTCTGGTAGAGCTGTTGGGTCTTGCGGAAGTTCTTGTCGGTCTTGAACCAGATTTTGTGGTCGTAGAACAGGCAGCTGACGTTCCGGACCATGACATAATCGTTCACCGAGCTGGCCAGGGCCATAATTTTCCAGTCGCCCAGCTTCTCGAACATGAGTTCCACAGCCTGGTCGAAGGTGAGGTGTTTGTCAACGCTGAATTTCATAAGGGGGTGTCTCCTTTCTCGTTCGGTCAATCCTGAATCATCTTTTTGAGGGGGACGCTGATTCGCTTATAGAGCAGCATGGTCAGCACCGAGGTTACCGCCCGGGATACCAGGTTGAAAGGCACCACCGAGAAGGCCACAAAGGTGGGGATATCCTTGATCCAGGGGCTGGCCACGGCGCAGATCTCCAGGATGGAGTCCCAGCTCATGCCGTAGAGGAACATGTAGGCGGGGAAGATCAGGTACAGGTTGGTGAAGATGGAAGCCACCACGCTGACGATGCTGCCCAGAACGATGCCCACCAGCGCGCCCTGCTTGGTGCGGTGTTTGCGGTAGTAGAGCACCGCCGGCAGCACATAGGCGCAGCTGAGCAGAAAGTTCTGGATCTCGCCGGTGTACATGGAGCTGGTGCCCTTAAAGATCATGTAGAGCAGCAGTTTGACGGTGACGATCATCACCGCCCCCACCGGCCCCAGGATGAACCCGCCGATCAGCTCGGGCAGGGCCGAGAGATCCAGCTCGGCGAAGGCGGACAGCACCGGGATGGAAAAACTGAAGTATTGCAGCACAAAGGCGACGGCCCCCATCAGGGCGGCCACGGTGAGGCGGCGGACATTACCACGTTTCATAAACTGAAACCTCCTAAAAAAATTTCCTGAAGCCAACCTATATGGCCTCAGGAAACAAATCCGGGGCAGCGCAGCCGTAACAACGGCGCCCTGCCAGCCGGAAAACGTCTTTTCCCATCCGGACTCTAACCGTCGGTTCTGGAATCACACCAGATCAGCCGCCTATATAGGCGGGTCATGGACTATACCATCGGTCGGGATTTTCACCCTGCCCCAAAGACCTCTTATTCAGTTCAGCTTCGGGTTTATGATAGCCCCTTGCCGAGGGTTTGTCAAGCCTTTCACAAAAGATTTCTCCCCCGGTGCAAAAAAGCCGCCCCGGCAGAGCTCTGCCGGGGCGGCGTGGGGGTTAGTTTGGTGAGAGGCGGGCCAGATCTTCCGGGCGGTCGATATCCCGCAGTTCCTCGGGGTCACACTCCACCCGGAGCACCCGTTCGGGGTGGGCGTTCAGTACCCCCCGGCCGCCCCGGTCCCCCTCGAGAGCATAGAGAGCAGGGGCCAGCGCGGCGGAGAAAAGGGCCGGGCTGCCCACCCGGTCCCCGGCGTCTTTGGGGCGACCGTCGCCGCCGGACCGTCTCCACCCGGAGCAGGGGCTGGTCCGCCACCCCAAAGAGGAGAAAATCGTTCTCCTGTAACGGCGGCAGGGCGTCCAGCCCGGCCCGGATGCTAAAGCTCTGGCCCTTTTCGCTTTCGGGGCTGGGGACGGCTTCGGCCCCCAGGGCCCGGGCGGCGTCAGCAATGGCAGGGGTGTTAGTGACGACGATCAGCCGGGCATCTGCCCGCCGGTTGCAGGCCGCTGCCAGGGTTTCCAGCCCCCAGGAATAGAGGGGGCGGCCCTGCCAGGGGGCCAGCAGCTTGTCCGCGCCGAACCGGCGGCCCCGCCCGGCGGCTAGACAGATGAGATAAATCATCCCTCGGCCTTTTCCAGCATCCCCATCAGGACCTTTTCGGGGGTGATGGGCAGCTCCCGCACCCAGACGCCGGAGGCCCGGGCCACCGCATGGGCGATGGCGGGGGAGGGAGTGTTGATGACGATTTCGCCGATGGATTTGGCGCCGAAGGGCCCGGTGGGCTCGTAGCTGGACTCGAACTCCACCTGTAAGTGGCCCATGTCCAGCCGGGTGGGGATTTTATACTGCATCAGAGAGTCCTCGAGGATCTTTCCCTCGGGGGTATAATGGACGTCCTCAAACAGGGCCATACCGATGCCCTGGACGATGCCGCCCTCGGTCTGGACCCGGGCCAGATTGGGGTTGATGGGGGTGCCGCAGTCCACCACGGCCTTGTAGTCCAGGACGGTGACGGCGCCGGTCTCCTTGTCCAGCTCGATCTCCACCATGCCCACCATAAAGGGCGGGGGAGAGACCGGGGAGGAATGGATGGCGGTGGCCTGGACGGCGGTGGTGTTGCTGCACATGGAGCGGGTGGCGAGGTCCGCCAGGCGGATCTCGGCGCTACCGTCCAGACGGCGGACCGCCTTGCCGGTGAACTCCAGTTCCTCCGGCCGGCAGCCCAGGGCCCCGGCGGCCAGGGTGCAGAGCTGTGCTTTCAGTTTCTCGCAGGCCTGCTCCACCGCCTTGCCGGTGACGTAAGTGGTGGAGGAAGCGTAGGAGCCGGAATCATAGGGGGAGGTGTCCGAGTCCGCGCCGGACACGGCCACGTTGTCCAGGTCGCAGTCCATGCACTCGGCCACCATCTGGGCCAGAATGGTGTCGCAGCCGGTGCCCATGTCTGCCGCGCCGATGCTCAGATTGTAGAACCCGTCGTCGCTCAGCTTGATGGTGGCGGAACCCACGTCCACCCCCGAGATGCCCGAGCCCTGCATGGCCATGGCCACACCAGCGGCCCGGACTTTGCCGTTGCCCATGTCCCGCACCGGGAACCGGGCGTCCCAGTCGAAGAGCTCTTTGCAGCGGGCCATGCAGCGGTCCAGAGCGCAGGCGTTGGCCACCTCGTTGTAGTAGGCGGGCATGGTCATTCCCTCCCGGACCATGTTCTGCTCCCGCAGGGCCACCGGGTCCACACCCAGCCGCTCGGCCAGCTCGTTTACGGCGCTCTCCACGGCGAAGATGCCCTGGGTGGCGCCGTAGCCGCGGTAGGCGCCCGCGGCCTGGATGTTGGTATAGACGACATCGTACGCGAACCGGAAGGCTTCCAGCCCGCCGGTGTAGAGGGGGATCGACTTATGCCCCGACAGGCCCACGGTGGTGGGGCCGTGCTCGCTGTATGCGCCGGTGTTGGAGAGGGTGTAGACGTCCAGCGCCCGGATCTTGCCGTCCTTATTGGCGCCCAGCCGGACGTGGAGCTCCATCTCGTGGCGGGGGCTGCCGGCGGTCTGGCACTCCTGGCGGGTATAGACCAGCCGGGCGGCCCGGCCGGTTTTCCAGGTGACAAAAGCGGGGTAGATTTCGGCCACCATGGTCTGTTTTGCGCCGAAGCCGCCGCCGATCCGGGGCTTCTCCACATGAATCTTGGATTTGGGGATGCCCAGGGCGATGGAGAGGATCCGCCGCAGATGGAAGACGATCTGGGTGGAGCTGATGACGTGCAGCCGCCCGAAGGGATCGATCTCGGTGTAGGTGCGGAAGGTCTCCATCATGGCCTGCTGGCAGGGTTTGGTGTGCCAGACATGGTCGATGACGATGTCGCAGTCCGCCAGCACCGCCTCCACGTCTCCGTCCGAGGTGGTCTCGCTGGCGCAGAGGTTCCGCTTGTTGTCGGCCCCCACCGGGCAGAGGGCTTCCCAGCTGTCCTCGGGGTGGACGAGAATCGGGTTGTCTTTCGCGGTGTGGGGGTCCAGCACCGGGGTCAGGACCTCATAATCCACCTTCACCAGCTTCATGGCCTTGGCCACGGCCTGCTCGGTCTCGCCCGCCAGAATGGCCACCGCGTCCCCCACAAAGCGGAGCCGCTGGTCCAGGATCAGCCGGTCGTGGGGGGAGGGCTCGGGGTAGGTCTGGCCCGCGTTGGTGTAGCGGTGGTTGGGTACGTCCTTATAGGTATAAACGGCCACCATCCCCGGCACCTTCATGGCCAGGGTGGTGTCGATGGAGCGGATCAGGGCGTGGGCGTGGGGGCTGCGCAGGATCTTGACCACCAGGCAGTCCCGGGGAGTGACGTCCGATACAAAGGCGGGCTTGCCCAAGAGCAGGTTCATGGCGTCCTTTTTCCGGGCGGGCTTGCCGACGGTTTTCAGTTCAGGCATTGGGTTCGGCCTCCTTTGCTTTTTTGGCGTTGAGGAACGCCCGGATGCCCCGCAGCTGGCCCTCGTAGCCCGAGCACCGGCAGAGATTGCCCGCAAGATAGGCGCGGATCTCGTCGTCGGTGGGGTCGGGGTTCTCCCGCAAAAGGGCGATGGTGTTCATCACATACCCCGGGTTGCAGAAGCCGCACTGTTCCGCGCCCTGGTCGGCGATGAAAGAGACGAACTCCTCGGCCTCGGCCTGCAAGCCCTCCAGGGTCTGGACGCTGTGGCCGTCGGCCCGGGCGGCCAGCACCGAGCAGGAGAGGACGGGCACCCCGTCCATCAGGACGGTGCACAGGCCGCAGTTGGCGGTCTCGCACCCCCGCTTGACGCTGGGGCAGCCGTGAGCCCGGACAAAATCAATCAAAAGGGTGTCCGGCTCGATGCTGGCGCGCACCGGCCGGCCGTTGAGTGTGAGCTGGATTTCCATTACGCATCCTCCTTACAGGCCAGTAAAGCGCGCCGCACCAGAACCTTGCACAGCGCCCGGCGGTAGTCGGCGCTGCCCCGGAGGTTCGAGCCAAAGGCGGTGTGTTCGGCGGCGTATTCTCCATAGGCCGCGGCGCTCTCGGGGGTGATGCCCCCGGTCAGAATCCCCGCCTCGTCGGTGAGCAGAGCGGCCTTCATGGGCCGGGCGCCGATGGCGCAGCGGATTTGACCCGGCTCGGGGCCCACCGCCACCGCGCAGGTCAAAACCGGGAAGTCGGTGGCTTGGTTCCGCTGGGCGATGTACGCCACCCGCCCGGTCTGGTTCGGAACAAACACATGGGTCAGGATGTCCCGTTCATAGGGCTGGTTCACGTATTCCGCAAGGGGGATATCCCCGCCGTGGTGCAGATGGACCACCGCCCCCAGGGCCAAAAAGAGGGTCAGCACATCCGAGAAGCCGAACCGGCCGTAGAGGCTGCCCCCCACAGTGGCCAGGTTGCGGAACTGGACGCCCACAATGTGGCGGACGCTCTCGGCCATGGCCCCATTGGTGAGGGCGGCAAGGCCCGGGTGTTTTTCCAGAGCCCGCAGGGGCACCATGGCCCCGATCCGCCAGCCCTCGGGGGTCTGCTCGATCTGGTCGAGGCCCAGGCCCGACAGGTCGATGACGGTGTTCACCGTCCGGTCCTGCATCTTGAGCCAGAGCATGCCGCCCAAAACCAGGTTCGACCGCTTCTGGCAGAGGGCGTAGGCTTCGTCCAGGCTTTGGGCCCGAACGTATTGTTTGAAGGTCAGCAAGGTTGTCTTCCTCCCTTTTCCCTAAAATAGTTTCTTTAATTCTAGTATATCATGGAATCCGGGCAAGAAAAAGCCCCGCCGGGCGGGCGGGGCCGAAATTTGCGCTGTTTTATCAGTTTTTGGCCGCTTCGGGCTGCTCTTTGGGCAGCAGCACGTTCAGCAGGATGGCCACCAGGGCGGCGGGCACGATGCCGGAACCGCCGAAGATCAGCTGCACCAGCTGGGGCAGGCCGTTCAGAACGGCGGTGTTGGAGCCCAGGCCGTAGCCGAGACCCAGAGCCACCGAGACGATGGTCATGCTGCGGGGGGTCAGCTTCTCGCTGGTGATGAGCTGGATACCGCTCATGACGATGGAGGAGAACATGATGACCGCCGCGCCGCCCAGCACGCTCTGGGGCATGATGGAGACGATGGCCGCGAGTTTCGGCAAAAGGCCGCAGAGCACCAGGAAGACGGCGCCGCAGGCCAGAGCTACACGGTTGACGATCTTGGTCATGGTCACCAGACCCACGTTCTGGCTGAAGCTGGTGTTGGGCAGCACGCCGAACAGAGCGGCGAAGCTGGAGCCCAGGCCGTCGCAGATGATGCCGCCGGACAGCTCCTTGTCGGTGGCCTCGCGGTCCATGCCGCCCTCGGTGACGCCCGAGATGTCGCCCACGGTCTCGACGGCGGTGACGATGAACATGACGCCCACCGGCAGGATGGCCCGCAGGTCAAAGATAGGCTTGACGGGCAGCAGCTGGGGCACCGCGAACCAGGAGGCCTCGGCCACCTTGCTCCAGTTCAGGACCCAGGCCTTGGTGTACTCCACCCCCTCGGCGGTGACGCCGGTGGGGCTGAGGAAGAAGGGCAGCACGCCGCAGATAATGTAGCCGCAGACGATGCCGATCAGGATGCAGGAGGAGCTGGCCAGGCCCTTGGTGCCGTGCTTGAGGGCCAGGATGATGATCATGACCACCAGGGCGATCATCAGGTTTTCCAGGGAGCCGTAGTCGGCCGCGCCGCTGCCGCCGCCGAAGGAGGCCACGCCCACGCTGATCAGGGACAGACCGATGGAGAGCACCACCGTGCCGGTGACCACCGCGGGGAAGAACCGCCGCAGGGGCTTTAAGAAAGCGCCCAGCACCGTCTCAAACAAACCGCCCACAATCGAGGCGCCCATCATGGCCGCGTAGCTCACCACGCCGCCGCCCATGATGGTGTTGACGCTCTGGAACACCCCGATAAAGCCGGAGCTGGTGCCCAT
>OERZ01000081.1_pt1 | contig 18640 bp, 14 predicted proteins | sample 1540151 | NCBI WGS metagenome assembly OERZ01 (sample SAMEA3891880, study PRJEB23780) | metagenome | biome: terrestrial biome; feature: animal house; material: Caecal content | place: Italy | collected 2015-05-05 | reverse complement strand
ACGATAGTTAGCTGGAAACGGCTTGTGAAAATAGGTAGTCGCCGGCTTCTCTCAAGACCCCCTGAGGCAGAAATGCTTCAGGGGGTCTTTCGTTGTGTGCAAATAGTTTTCAGTTGGTGGGGCGCAGGAAGGAGAGGAAAACCCAAAATTCTTCTTGCGCCCCTTGGCAAAAGAGGTTATTATAAAAGAATACGGATTCTAACCCAATGGGGCGGCAGAAAAGGGGAGAGCAAAATGGACCGGGAGGAAATACGCTATCTTTTGGGCGGGACAATTTATGCCCAGGCCCGCTCGGATCTGGCCAAAGACGCCATCAAGGAATTTTCCTCGGAAAGCGGCGCAGAAGGGGTCCGCCATCTGGAAGCAGTGGTCCAGGGCGGCGCCAGCCGGTATCACGTGCAGGTCTGGCTGCGGGCCAACGGCAGCTTTGTGAGCGCCAGCTGCGACTGCCCCTACAACAACCGGGGCGAAGGGGATTTGTGCAAGCACATCGGCGCCGTTTTGCTGCAGGACGCCCAGCGGGAAAACCAGGGCCGCACACTGGCCGAAGAATCGGCTACCCCGGCCCCCATTGCCGGGGTGATGCGGGGGAGCGAATACGCCGCCCAGCATGCGGCCCGGAAGGACAGCTATACTTCCAGCCTGGAAATGCTGTTCGGGCGGAAATGGCGGGATATGGAGCCCGAGTCGGACAACGCGGCCCGGCTTCTGCTGAAAGAATATATGGACCAGGACGCCGTCCTGCTGGAAGAGCCTGTCCTGGAGCCGGAGTATAAAGGAACCGTTTCCCTGGAACCGGAGCTGACCCTGGCCCGGAACAGCCTGCCGGAGATTCGACTGCGGATCTCGGGGGGCGGGCGGCAATACATTGTCAAGAGCATCCCGGCCCTGCTGGAAGCTGTCGAAAAAGGGCAGACCGTCTCTTATGGACAGCAGCTTTCTTTCCTCCACCGGCCCGAAGCATTTACCGACCAGGCCCGGGTGCTGCTGGCCTTGCTCCGCCGCCCACTGGCCTTTAAGCGGTATCTGAACCAGACCGGCCGGGGGCTGGGCAGTTATTTGGAACCGGCCTCCCGCCAGGCCGGAGCGATGGCCCTGACCGGAGATCTCTTTGACGAGTTTGTGGCCCTTTGCCAGTCGGATGGGATGGTGGGCGGCTACGAGCTGCGGCAGGGCATCCCTGCCGTTCAGCTGGAAGTAGAGAAGAAAAAGGGCGGCGCCCAGCTCACAGCCCGGCCTAAGCTGGGGTTTTTTGAGGGGATGGACTACGCCTACGCCTTCAGCGAAGAAACCCTCTGGCAGATGAGCCGGGCGGATTTTGCCCGAGTCCGGCCGGTCTTGCAGCTGCTGAGCGGGGAGAGCCTCTTTTTTGCCCAGAAAGATCTGGCCGCCTTTTGCAGCTATGTGGTGCCGGAGTTCGGGTCCAAGATGCAGATTCAGGACCCCGACCGGCTGCTGATGGATCAGATTGCCCTGGAACCGGTAGTTCAGTTTTATCTGGACCTGCCCCAGGAGATGGTGATTTCGGTGCGGGTGGAGTTTCTCTACGGAGAGGAACGAGTCACCCCCGAAAGCGCGCCCCTGAACCTGCGGCGGGATCCCCGGACCGAACACCGGGCCGACCGCCTGCTGAAACAGTACCTCCAGCCGGACCGGAACAATAGCCCTACCTTCTACCAGACCACCGACGATGACGAGGTTTACCGCTTTTTGGAAGAGGGCGTCCCGGCGCTGATGGCGGCGGGAGAGGTCTATCTGAGCGAAGCCTTCCGCAACTTCCAGGCGCCGCCGCCCCGGGTGAGCGTCGGAGTCTCGGTGAGCGGCAGCGTGCTGGATCTGGAAGTGGATACCGGCGAATTTCCGGCGGAGGAACTGCGGGCGATGCTGCGATCCTTCCACCAGAAAAAGCGGTACCACCGCCTGCGGGACGGCCGGATTCTCCGGCTGGACGATTCCCTCCAGGCGCTGGATGAACTGAACGAAACCCTGGCCCTCTCGGGGGCCAAGCTGACCCAGGGCCATACCACCCTGCCCCTCTACCGGGCCCCCAGCCTGGACCGGGCGCTGGCGGGCCAGAGCGGGCTTCACTTCCGCCGGGACGATGCGTTCCGCCGGATCAGCCGGAGTTTCCACGCCGTCAAGGACAGCGAATACGTCCTGCCTCCCAGCTTGCAGAAGGTGCTGCGGAAATACCAGCGGGACGGCTACCGCTGGCTGCGCACCCTGGACGGCTACGGGATGGGGGGCATTCTGGCCGACGATATGGGCCTGGGCAAGACCTTGCAGGTGCTGGCCTACCTGCTGGCCCTCAAAGAGGAGGGGCAAACCCTGCCCAGCCTGATCGTCTGTCCGGCCTCCCTGGTGCTGAACTGGGCAGAGGAGTGCGAAAAGTTCACCCCACAGCTCAAGTGCCTGCCGGTGGACGGCACAGCGGCCCACCGGGCGGAGCTGGCAGCCCAGTTTGCAGAGTATGACCTGATCGTCACCAGCTACGACCTGCTCCGCCGGGACGAGGCCCTTTATACCGAGCAGGAATTCTATGCCTGCATCCTGGACGAGGCACAGGCCATCAAAAACCACACCACACAGAAGTATAAAGCCGTCTGCCGGGTCCAGAGCAAGGTCCGCTTTGCCCTCACCGGTACCCCGGTGGAGAACCGTCTGGGAGAACTGTGGAGCATCTTTACCTTCCTGATGCCGGGGTATCTGCCCCCGTATAAGACCTTCTCCACCCGGTTCGAGCGGCCCATTGTGCAGGAGAAGGACCAGGCCGCCGTCCGGCGGCTCAACCAGCTCACCGGGCCTTTTATCCTCCGCCGGATGAAAGCCGAGGTCCTGCGGGAGCTGCCCCCCAAGACCGAGAACGTCTACCGGGTGGCCTTGGGGGTTGAACAGCGCAAGCTCTATCTGGCGGCGGTGCTGGACGCCAAGGAGAAGCTGCGGGCCGCCAAACCCGAGGACCGGGTGGCGGTGTTCGCCGTTCTGATGCGGCTGCGGCAGATCTGCTGTGACCCCCGCCTGACCGTTGACAACTGGACCGGCAGCAGCGCCAAACTGGACGCCTGCGCCGATTTAATCAGTGCGGCGGTGGAGGGCGGCCACCGGGTATTGCTGTTCAGCCAGTTCACCTCTATGCTCTCCCTGCTGGAGGCCAAACTGGACGAGATGGGGGTGAGCCATTTCACCCTCCAGGGGTCTACCCCCAAACCTCTGCGGGCGGAGCTGGTCCGTCGATTTAATGGGGGAGAGGCCAGCGTGTTCCTGATCTCCCTGCGGGCGGGGGGCACCGGTCTGAACCTGACCGCCGCCGACATCGTCCTCCACTACGATCCCTGGTGGAATGTGGCGGCCCAGAACCAGGCCACCGACCGGGCCTACCGGATCGGCCAGCGGAACGCCGTACAGGTTTATAAGCTCATCGCCCAGGACACCATCGAGGAAAAGATCCTGGAGCTGCAGCAGGCAAAGCAGGATCTGGCCGAGACGGTCACCGGCGGCGCAGACGGAGCGATCCTGTCCATGCGGCCGGAGGAACTGCTGGCCCTGCTGGGCGGCTAAGGAAATTGCCCAACAAAAAAGAACGGCTGCAGATGCAGCCGTTCTTTTGATTTTGCAGGGAAGAATCAGATATGGAGCTCCAGCGCTTTGTCGAAGAAAGCAATGCCGAAGGCGCCGGGGCCGGCATGGGTGCCGATGACGCAGCCGATCTGGCCCACCAGGGGTTTGGGCAGATGGAGATTCCGGTCCAGATAGCCCAGGATGGGCTCTACCTCCCGGGGGGAGGTGGAGTAGGCGGTCACATAATCAAAGTCCGTGTTGACGCCGCCCAGGGTGTCCAGCTGTTTGAACATGGCCACATAGGCACCGGGCAGGCCCCGGGCTTTGCCGGCCATGGCGATCTTGCCCTCTTTGACGGTAATCAGGGGCTTGATGCCCAGCATGCCGCCGGCCACAGCCACGGCAGCGGGCAGGCGGCCGCCCTTGCGCAGATACTTCAAATCGTCGATGACGGCCACCAGGTGCAGGTGTTTTTTGGCCTCTTCCAGGGCGGCGACAATGGTCTCAGGGGTCTTGTCGGCGTCCCGCAGACGGACGGCCAGACGGACCAGCAGGGCCTCGGCCAGACAGACGGTTTCGCTGTCCACAAAAAAGACGTTGTCCACATCGGCCAGGTCGGAGCCCAGGTGAGCGGCCTGGCTGGTGCCGGACAGCTGGCTGGAAAGGAAGATGCCGATGACGGTGTCGCCTGCCTCGGCCGCCTCCCGGAAATAGGCCTCGAACAGCTCGGGGCTGGGCTGGCTGGTGGTGGGCAGCTTGCGGCACTGGGCCAGGCGGGCATAATATTCGCTGGGGGTCAGGTCCACACCGTCCCGGATGACGGCGCCGTCCTCAAAGGTAACGTTGAGGGGGATTACGGTAACACCCAGCAGCTCCGCTTCAGCCGGCAGGATGTCAGATGCAGAATCGGTGAGAATGCGGATCATAAAGCAAAACCTCCATAGGCGGGGAACACCCGCAATCAGATGAACGCCGCAGTAAAATTTCGTTCCAACGAAAAGTTACAAGTAGTATAACAGAGCCTGTCACGAAATGTCAATGTTTTGAACAAAAGAATCTCACTCCACTTTTGCCAAAGTTTCACTCTAAGGTCTGCCAGCGAGGAGAAACCGGTTGCCCCCTGCCGCCGGATGTGCTAAGATACCACTATATCTTACATACGATCACACCGAAGGGAGAGAGAAAATTTGAACCAAACCAGCGCCAGCCGCCGGATGGGGGGCGTTTTGTGGGCGGCAGGCTGCGGGCTGCTTTACCTGACGGCGGGGCTGCTGACCGAGAAGGCTCTGGCCCTGCTGGAAGGGGCGGCGTCTCTAAGCCCGGCGGGTCTGGCCCGGCTCCACTGGGGCGGGCTGGCCCTGGGGACTGTTCTGGCGGCGCTTCCGGTGCTGGCGGCGGCCCGGCCCATGCTGGGGCGGATACCGGGGCTGCGGTGGCGCTGGCGGGGCGCTGTTGCGCCGATGGTGCTCTATGTCGGCCTGCTGTTCCCCCTGTCCTGGCTGAGCCAGAAACTGCCCGGGGACCCGGCAGGGGGGATGCTTCTGCCCGCCGACCCTGCCGCCCGGGTCCTGGCATTTTTCCAGCTCTGTATCGTCTCGGCGGTGGTGGAGGAGCTGGTGTTCCGGGGGGCGATCCAGGGCCTGCTGGCCCCCTGCGGCCCGGGGTTCAGCGTTCTGGGACAGGCGGCGATTTTCGCCTCCCTCCACGGCAGCCCGGCCCGGATGGCCTTTGCCCTGCCCATGGGGCTGGTGTTCGGCTGGGCGGCCAGCCGCTGCCACAGCATCTGGCCGGGGGCGGCGCTCCATCTGCTGAACAATGCCATTGTGTTCGCCGGGCTTCTGGCGGGCGGATGACCGAAAAGGGGGATACCGATTTGACCGATTATGAATTGATGGGGGCTGCCCTGGAGGAAGCCGCCCGGGCGGCGGCCCTGGGAGAGGTGCCGGTAGGGGCAGTGATTGCCCGGCGGGGCGAGATCGTCGCCGCGGCCCACAACACCCGGGAGACTGAGAAAAACGCCCTCCACCACGCCGAGCTGCTGGCCATCGACAAGGCCTGCCGGGCCCTGGGGGGCTGGCGGCTGTGGGAGTGCGAGCTGTTTGTCACCCTGGAGCCCTGCCCCATGTGCAGCGGGGCCATCCTCAACAGCCGGATTCGCCGGGTGGTGTACGGTGCCGCCGACGCCAAGGCGGGCTGCTGCGGGTCGGTGACCGACCTGTTCGCCCTGCCCTTCAACCATCATCCTGCGGTGGAACAGGGGCTCCGGGCCGAGGAGGCCCAGGCCCTTTTACAGGAGTTTTTCGCCCGGCTGCGGGCCCAGCGGGCCAGCCGACCCAAGTGGAAGCCCCCGGTCCGGTAAATCCAAGCAAAAAGAGGGAGATCTGCGCAGAAAAAGCAGGATCTCCCTCTTCCATTTTGCGTCGAATTGTGATATTATACTTAATGGATTTTTGTCGAAAGCCGTCCGTATCCCGTCGAAAACGCTGCACTGCCGGAAGACGCCGGCATAGGATGGGAAAGAGCGTTGTTTCACTGAGGGAGGAGGCTTCGGCAGAGCCCGCCGCCGTGCGCTGCCGGCACGGCAGGGCGGTATTTTGGCAGGCAGGAGGGATCGGACTCTTGTGTGAAGATTTTGAACTGACCTTTGACCTGGCCGAGGCGGCACCCGCCGCCAGCCATACCGTGCTGATCTCCGGCGGGGACCGGGGCATCGGCGCGGCGGCGGCCCGGGCGTTTTACCGGGCGGGGTACCGGGTGGCCATTCTCTACCACCAGAACGCCCCGGCGGCCCAGGCCCTGGCCGGGGAGCTGCCGGGCTGTACGGCGATTCAGTGCGATGTGGCCAGCCGGGCCAGCTGTGAGGCGGCGTTCGCCGCCGCTGAGGAGGCGCTGGGCCGGGTGGATGTGCTGGTGTGCAACGCCGGCATCGCCCAGCAGAAACTCTTCACCGACATTACCCCCGCCGAGTGGCAGCAGATGCTGGACGTCAACCTGAGCGGCGCGTTCCACCTGTGCCAGCTGGCCCTGCCCGGGATGATCCGCCGCAAGTGGGGGCGGATTCTCACCGTCAGCAGTATGTGGGGCCAGACCGGCGGCAGCTGCGAAGTGCACTATTCGGCCGCCAAGGCCGGGCTGATCGGCTTGACCAAAGCCCTGGCCAAGGAGGAGGGCCCCAGCGGCATCACCGTGAACTGTGTGGCCCCCGGCGTGATCGACACCGACATGATGGCGTCCTTTACCCAAGAGGATAAAGACGCCCTGGCCGAGGAAACCCCGGTGGGGCGGCTGGGGGGCGCCGACGAGGTGGCCCAGATGCTTTTGTTCCTGGCCGGGGAGAACGCCGGGTATATCACCGGGCAGGTGTTCGGCGTCAACGGCGGGCTGGTCATCTGAAACGGGCAATGCAAAATTCCGCAGGATATCATAGGAAAGGCACTCCGCGTTATAATTATAGGATGGGTATCCCTGCATCCGATCATCCTCTGGAGTGAAAAGGAGAGAGCGAAATGGGCATGACTTTGAAGGAAATGTTGAAGAAGGGCGCTTCTGAGGGGACAGTGCCGGCCAAGGAGGTCAAGGCTCTGGCCGCCGAGTGCGGTCTGGATGTCGAGAGCCTATATACCCTGCTGGAGGAGCGGGGGATCAAGATCCAGAAGGAGGCAGAAGCCGAGGCCAGCCTGGACGTGGACAGCATCATCGCCGAAGTGGAGAACGCTGAGAATAACTCCGAGATGGGCCTTTTGGACGACCAGGAGGACGAACCCATGGAGGAGAACCCCGCCGACCTGAAGGCGGCCATGGATGAGCTGCTGGACGACCCCGTCAAAAACTACCTCAAGCAGATCGGCCAGATTCCGCTCCTGAGCGCCGAGCAGGAAGTGGAGCTGTCCCGCCGGATCCATGCGGGCGCCGAGGCGGCCCACATCCTGCAGGCAGACCGCCAGAAGTACGGCGGCGCTGAGTACATCAAGAAGAACAGTGCCCGCTTCTCCTTTGAGGAGGACGAGCGCTCCCGGGAGTACAGCGACGATCTGGACGGCGAAAACAGCGGCGAGAGCAGCCCCGAGGACGCCGAGGAGAAGGCCGCCGAGGAGGAAGCCCTGGAGGCCCTGCAGAACGGTCCTCTGACCGACGAGCGCCGGGAGGAGCTGCTCAAAGCCCGCCGGGACGGCCTGAACGCCCGCCGCAGCCTCAGCGAGGCCAACCTGCGTCTGGTGGTCTCCATCGCCAAGAAGCATGTGGGTCACAATCTGGCGTTCCTGGATCTGATCCAGGAGGGCAACATCGGCCTGATTAAAGCCGCCGAGAAGTTCGACTGTGACCGCGGCTTCCGCTTCTCCACCTACGCTACCTGGTGGATCCGCCAGGCCATCACCCGCGCCATCGCGGACCAGGCCCGGACCATCCGCATCCCGGTGCATATGGTGGAGACCATCAACCGGATGCGCCAGGCCACCAACCAGCTGGTCTACCAGAACGGCCACGAGCCCACCCCCGAGGAACTGGCCAAGGCCATGGATATGAGCGTGGAGCGTGTGCGGGAGATCCAGCGGATGGCGCAGGAGCCCGCCAGCCTGGAGAGCCCGGTGGGCGAGGAAGAGGATTCCTCCCTGGGCGATTTCGTGGCCGACGAGAACGCCGAGGCCCCCGGCAAGGCCGCAGACCGCGCCATGGTGGCCCAGCAGATCAACCTGGCCCTCAAGAGCCTGACCCCCCGTGAGGAGAAGGTTATCCGCCTGCGGTTCGGCCTGGACGATGGCCGCCCTCGCACCCTGGAGGAAGTGGGCCGCGACTTCGGCGTCACCCGCGAGCGTGTCCGCCAGATCGAGGCCAAGGCCATCCGCAAGCTTCACAGCCGGAAGTGCCTGACCCTGCTCAACGGCCTGATCGAGTGATCATTTAAAAAGCATCGCCCCCGAGGATGATTCCTCGGGGGCGTTTTTATACACAATATTACAGCTTGGAAAAATATTCCTCCCGGGTCATGGCGTAAAACTCGATCTCACAGGGGGCGCCGGTGTGGGGGTCGATGGATGGCTCGGTGTGGGAATACCGCAGCCCGCAGTTCAGCTGGAGCCACCGGGAGGGGGCGTTCTCGGTGCGGCAGCCGCAGACCAGCTTCTGGGCCCCCAGCTGTTCAAAGGCCACCTGCATCAGGGCCCGCAGGGCCTGCCGTCCGTAGCCCCGCCCGGTGTAGGCCGGGCCGAGGGCCAGGCCGGTATCCATGTAGAGCCCTGGTTTGTGTTCCAGCAGCCCTGCAAAACCAATGGCCTGACCGGTGGCGTTCTCGTAGATAGTAAACGCCGGGTGGCTGGCCTGCCAGCGGAGGGTCCGCTCCATCCGGGCCTGGGCGGCCTTGGCAGAGTGTGTGGGTTCCCACTGCATATACCGGGCGCTCTCGGGAAAGGACCAAATATTCCGCCAGAGGGCTTCCCAGTCGGAAAAAGACCCTTTCCCCAAAGTAATATCCGGCATGATAACCACTGCTTTTTCCATGGAACGACCTCCTGCTGCATTACAAAATGGATTGTTCGATCAAATATTACAAATTGTATGCGGCCTGCCCCGGGCTGGACAGAAATGCCCTTGAGATTTCGGGTATAATATGGTATACTAACTTGTACCGTGTGAAAGATTTCCACGGAATAGATCATGCGCCATCGCCAAGCGGTAAGGCAGGGGACTTTGACTCCCCCATCGCAGGTTCGACTCCTGCTGGCGCAACTGAAGGCCCGATGGGTGTGCTGTTGGCACACGGTCGGGCTTTTTGTTTTGCGGGGCTGCATCCATTATAAACAGGGTTTTGACCGGATGCAAGGCAGTCCTGTCAGCCCTGCCCTCCGATGGTTTGTATTATATCCGCAGACAGCGGGTTTGGAATGAAACGCTTTTTGCGCCGCTTTTTCTCGAAAAAGCGGCATCGCATCCCCCAACAAGAAAGGCCCCGCCCTTTTTCCAGGAGCGGAGCCTTTTTTATTGGATTGTGCGCCCGCTTACTTGAGCACCGCGCCCAGGTTGGCGCTGGTGACCATCCGGGCGTAGCGGGACAGCCAGCCGGTCTTGATGTTGGCCTCGGGGGCGACGTACTTCGCCTTCCGCTGGGCCAGAACCTCGTCCGGGACTTCCAGGGTGATCTTGGCATTGGGGATGTCGATGGAGATCAGATCTCCTTCCTCAATCAGGCCGATGGGGCCGCCGGAAGCTGCCTCCGGGCTGACGTGGCCGATGGCCGCGCCGCGGGATGCGCCCGAGAACCGACCGTCGGTGATCAGGGCCACGGTGGTGTCCAGCTTCATGCCCGCCAGAGCCGAGGTGGGGTTGAGCATCTCCCGCATGCCGGGGCCGCCCTTGGGGCCCTCGTACCGGATGACCACCACGTCGCCGGGGACGATCTTGCCGGCATAGATGGCGGCAATGGCCTCCTCCTCGCTGTCAAAGACCCGGGCGGGGCCGCTGTGCTGCTGCATCTCGGGGGCCACGGCGCTCCGCTTGACCACGCAGCCGTCCGGCGCAATGTTGCCCCAGAGGATCTGCAGGCCGCCGGTGGTGCTGTAGGGGTTGTCGATGGGCCGGATGGCCTTCTCGTTCAGGATATGGGCGCCCTGGATGTTCTCGCCCAGGGTCTTGCCGGTGACGGTCATCACGTCCAGATCCAGCAGGCCCTTCTTGGCCAGCTCGGCCTGAACGGCGGGGATGCCGCCTGCCGCGTAGAGGTCGGGCATATGGGTGGGGCCGGCCGGGGCCAGGTGGCAGAGGTTGGGGGTCTTGGCGCTGATCTCGTTGAAGAGGGCCAGGTCGATGGGCACCCCTGCCTCATAGGCGATGGCCAGCAGGTGCAGCACCGTGTTGGTGGAGCAGCCCAGGGCCATGTCGCAGGCCAGGGCGTTTCGGATGGACCGCTCGTTGATGATCTGCCGGGCGGTGACGCCCTTCTTCACCAATTCCATGATGGCCATGCCGGCGTGCTTGCCCAGCTGGAGCCGCTTGGAGTAGACGGCGGGAATGGTGCCGTTGCCGGGCAGGGCGATGCCGATGGCCTCGCACAGGCAGTTCATGCTGTTGGCGGTGTACATGCCCGAGCAGCTGCCGCAGCTGGGGCAGCAGTTGCAGGTGCAGTCCTCCAGCTGGTCCTCGGTGATCATGCCGGCTTTATAGGCGCCCACGGCCTCGAACATCTTGGAGAGGCTGACCTCCTCGCCGCCGTAGCTGCCCGCCAGCATGGGGCCGCCGGAGCAGACCACCGCGGGGATATCCATCCGCACTGCGGCCATCACCATGCCGGGAACGATCTTATCGCAGTTGGGCACCAGAACCAGGCCGTCCAGCTGGTGGGCCATGAACATGGTCTCCACGCTGTCGCAGATCAGCTCGCGGCTGGCCAGGCTGTACTTCATGCCCACATGGCCCATGGCGATGCCGTCGCAGACGCCAATGGCCGGGATCAGAATGGGGGTGCCGCCCGCCATCTCGACGCCCGCTTTGACGGCGTCGGCCAGCTTGTCCAGGTTCATGTGGCCGGGCACGATCTCACTGTAAGCCGAAACCACGCCGATCAGGGGGCGGTCCAGCTCTTCGGGGGTGTAGCCCAGGGCGTAAAACAGGCTTCGGTTGGGGGCGCGCTCCGAGCCTTTGGTCACGTTGTCGCTTCTCATCGGAATAACCTCCTCGAAAAACAAAGCGCCGGCTCCGGCGGCAGATGCGTCGAAGCCGGCGTTTCGCGGGTTGTAAATAGGGGGAGAGCTTACTTCTTCAGCCAGCTCATCATGCTGCGCAGCTCAGCGCCCACCTTCTCGATGGGGTGGTCGTTCTGGATGCGGCGCTGTGCCAGGAAGTGGACTTTCCGGCCGCCCTTATCGCTCATCTCGGTCAGGAACTCGGAGGCGAAGGTGCCGTCCTGGATCTCGGTCAGGATCTTCTTCATCTCCTTGCGGGTCTCCTCGGTGATCAGGCGCTTGCCGGTGCGGTAGTCGCCGTACTCGGCGGTGTTGGAGATGGAGTAACGCATCTTGGAGAAGCCGCCCTCGTTGATCAGGTCAACGATCAGCTTCATCTCGTGGCAGGTCTCAAAGTAAGCCATCTCGGGGGCGTAGCCAGCCTCCACCAGGGTGTCGAAGCCTGCGTGGATCAGCTCGCAGACGCCGCCGCACAGAACCGCCTGCTCGCCGAACAGGTCGGTCTCGGTCTCTTCCTTGAAGGTGGTCTCCAGGATGCCGGCGCGGCCTGCGCCGATGCCGGAAGCGTAAGCCAGAGCGATCTCCTTGGCCTTGCCGGTGTAGTCCTGCTCCACGCAGATCAGGCTGGGCACGCCGTGGCCCTCAATGTACTGGCTGCGGACGGTGTGGCCGGGGCCCTTGGGGGCGATCATGATGACGTCCACGTTCTTGGGGGCCACGATGGTCTTGAAGTGGATGTTGAAGCCGTGAGCGAAAGCCAGAGCCTTGCCCTCGGTCATGTAGGGGGCAACCTGCTTGTTGTAGATGTCAGCGCACAGCTCGTCGGGCACCAGCATCATGACCACGTCGCCGGCCTTGGCAGCCTCCTCGACCTCCATGACCTTGAAGTTGTCGTGGGTCTCGGCGAACTTGGCGGCCTTCTCCCAGTGGCCGGAGCCCTTGCGCAGGCCGACCACCACGTTGACGCCGCTCTCGGCCAGGTTCTCGGAGTGAGCGTGGCCCTGGCTGCCGAAGCCGATCACGGCCACGGTCTTGCCGTCGAGGACGCCCAGGTTGCAGTCGCTGTCGTAGTATTTCTTGATTGCCATAGTGATGATCTCCTTTTTTGCAATTTTATAATTTTGGTGTTTCAAAGCAATCTATTTTTCGGCCCGCATCGGGGCGGAAAATCAGGCTCAGCGGGGGCAGCAGGTGCCGGGCAGAGGCAGCTGGGCCGCCCGGATCTCCTGGGCGGGCTTCTGCATGTGCTGGTGCATCCCGCCCCGCTCCAGGGCGGTGACGCCGGTGCGGCACTGCTCCAGAATGGTGTACCCCTCGAACATCAAGAGGAACGCGTCGATCTTCTGGGGTTTGCCGGTCAGCTCAAAGACCATGCTGTCGGGGGACAGGTCGATGATCTTGGCCTTGTAGATGCTGGCGATCTCCCGCAGCTCGGCCCGGTTGGCCACGGTGGCGGCCACTTTCAAAAGCAGCAGCTCCCGCTGCAGGGTCTTGGCCTCGTCCAGGACAAAGACCTGGCGGGTCACCTCCAGCCGCTCGGTCTGGAGCAGCAGCTGCTCCAGCTCCCGCTCGTTGTTGGCCAGGACAGTAATGGTGATCCGGCTGACGGTGGGGTCGTTGGTGGCCGAAACGGTCAGGCTGTCGATGTTGAAGCCCCGGCGGCAGAACAGGCTGGAAACCCGTGCCAGAACGCCGGACTGGTTATCCACCAAAAGGCTGACCACCTTGCGCTGTACAGTTTGTTGCATGGTTTTCCCTCCCTCAATCCATGATGATATCGTTGATGTCGCCGCCGGCGGGGATCATGGGCAGGACCTTCTCGTCCTTGTCGATGACACACTCGATCCAGGTGGGGCCCTTGCGGGTCAGTGCCTCGGCGAAAGCAGCCTGGAACTCGGCCAGAGTCTCGCAGTGGTAGCCATTCAGCCCGAAGCCCTCGGCCAGCTTGACGTAGTCGGTCTTGCGGTGGGGGTCGGTCTGGGAGTAGCGTTTGCCGTAGAAGCTGGTCTGCCACTGGCGGACCATGCCCAGCACCTGGTTGTTAAAGATAACAGTGATGATGGGCAGCTCGTAGCTGACGGCAGTGCAGGCCTCGTTCAGGTTCATGTGGAAGGAGCCGTCGCCGGTGAACATCACCACCCGCTGATCCCTCCCGAGGGCCATCTGGGCGCCGATGGCGGCGCCGTAGCCGAAGCCCATGGTGCCCAGGCCTCCGCTGGTGATGAACCCGCGGCTCTTGGCGTGGCGCAGGTACTGGGCGGCCCACATCTGGTGCTGGCCTACGTCGGTGACGTAGACGGCCTCGGGGCCGCACTGGCTGCACACCTCGCCGATGACCTGGTGGGGCATCAGACGGCTGGGGTCGGACTTGGGATGGTAGTCGTGGGACTGCCAGTCGTGGATCAGAGCCATCCACTCATCGTGCTGGGCGGGCTCGATCATGGGCAGCATGGCCCGCAGGATATAGGCCGCATCCCCCACAATGGACAGGTCAATGTCCACGTTCTTGCCGATCTCGCTGGGGTCGATGTCGATCTGGATGATGGTGGCTTTCTTGGCGAAGGTGCTGGGTTTCAGGGCCACACGGTCGGAGAACCGGGTGCCGATGGCGATGACCACGTCGGCCTCGTTGACGGCCCGGTTGGCGGTGTAGCAGCCGTGCATGCCGATCATGCCCAGATTCAGGGGGTCGCCGTAGGGCACCACACCCGCCGCCATCAGGGTATAGGTGGCGGGGATGCCGGCCTTGTGGACCAGATCCCGCAGGGGCTGGCAGCTGGCCGCGCTCCGGACGCCGCCGCCAAAGTAGATCAGAGGCCGCTGGGCGCCGTTGATAATCTCGGCGGCCTGGGCCACCCGCTCCTCGTCAAAGGTGGTGACGGTGCGGATCTGCTCGGGCTGCTGGTGGGTGAACTCGCACTTGTTGGCGGTGACATCCTTGGGGATATCCACCAGCACCGGGCCCTTGCGGCCGCTCTGGGCGATCCGGAAGGCTGCCCGCATGGTATCGGCCAGATCCTCCACCCGGCGGACGGTGAAGTTGTGTTTGGTGATGGGCATGGTGATGCCCTCAATGTAGGCTTCCTGGAAGCTGTCCCGGCCCAGCAGGCTGGTGCCCACGTTGCCGGTAAAGGCCACCATGGGGATGCTGTCCATATAAGCGGTGGCGATGCCGGTGACCAGGTTGGTGGCGCCCGGGCCGCTGGTGGCCAGCACGACGCCGGTGCGGCCGGTGGCGCGGGCGTAGCCGTCCGCTGCGTGGGAGGCGCCCTGCTCGTGGGCCGTCAGGATATGGGTGATCCGGTCCGAATTCTTATACAGTTCGTCGTACAGGTTCAGCACAGCGCCGCCGGGGTAGCCGAAAATTGTATCGACGCCCTGCTCGCAGAGCACCTCGACAAAAATTTGAGAACCGTTCAGCAGCATGATCTGTTTCTCCTCTCTCTTTTCGCTGAGTGATAGGGCGGGGAACAGGGGAACGGATAAAGAAAAAAGCCTTCGTCCCCTGCAAACCAAGAGACAAAGACCTTAACAATAAGCTCTCTGCGGTACCACTCTCGTTGACGCGGCGTTGGGCCGCGCCCGCTCGTAGGCCTCAAACAAGGCCCTGCATGGTAACGGATGCAACCGGCTCTGCTTACAAGGACAATGCCCTTCAACAGGCTGCTCCGGGAGGATTTCGCGCACGGCGTGTCTGCTGCCTCGCAGCGCCCGGCAGCTCTCTGAAAAACAGAGGTCATGCGTTACTTTTTCCCATCAGCGCATTTACATTTGTTGCAATTTACTATACTAAAAAGTTCCCGTTTTGTCAATCAATACTTTTGTCAAAGAGAACAAACTACAAGATGAAAAACATTCGTTATCTCTTGCAGGAATAAGGGCCCCGGGATATACTGATAAAGGAACAAACGACTGCCTTTTTGGCGCAAACCTGGATCAAAGGAAGCTGGTATCATGGAACTGAAAGAATGGAACGCCCGGCTGCATGGGCTTGTGATTTTCCGGGGGCTTTTGGCCGACCCGGTGATGGAAAAACTGGTCGCCCTGGTAGATACCGCCGCCCGGCCCGGCTGCACTGCGGCCGCCCTGGCCAGCGCGGCGGGGGAGTTTGAGGCGGCGCTCTTTGAGACGACCCCCAACTGGAGCGAGTATCTCTCAGCGGCTGTTTTGGAGAGCGAGAATATCTGTGTTCGCCGGTGGGCCCACGGCCAGCACCCGGCGGTGCTGGAAGGGGCGCTGAAAAGCGAGCTGGACTTTTTGCAGCAGCTGGGCGGCCTGACCCTGGAGGATCTGCTGGCGGGTTTGCCCGAGGCGGAGCGGGCGGCCCTGGCCTTCCTGCCCCGGTGGGAGACCGCCGAAACCGACCTTGCCGCCGCTTATCTCAAGCGCCTGGACCAGGTGGGCCGCAAGGGGTACGGAATGTTCGCCAAGTACCACGTTTTCACGGTGGACGAGGGCCATCTGGTGCCGGTGAAATACCCCGACCCCCAGCGGCTTTCGGAGCTGCCGGGCTACGAGCGGGAGCGGGAAAAGGTCATCGCCAACACCAAGGCCCTGCTGGCCGGGATGCCCGCCAATAACGTGCTGCTCTACGGCGACGCGGGTACCGGCAAATCCAGCGCCGTCAAGGCCATCGCCAACGAATACGCCGCCGAGGGCCTGCGGCTGGTGGAGGTCAAGAAGAACCAGCTCTACCAGATCCCCGACCTGATGGACAGCCTGGCGGCCAACCCCCTCAAGTTTATCCTCTTCATCGACGATCTGAGCTTTACGGCCAACGACGACAACTTCGCCGCCCTCAAGGCCATTCTGGAGGGCAGCGTGGGGGGCCGGGCTCAGAATATCGCGGTCTATGCCACCTCCAACCGCCGCCACCTGATCAAAGAGACCCTCACCGACCGCACCGGCGATGACATCCACGAGGCCGACACCCGTCAGGAGCTCATGAGCCTGTCGGCCCGGTTCGGCTTGACGGTCACCTTCCAGCGGCCGGAGAAGGCCCGGTTCGAGGCCATCCTCACCGAGCTGGCCAAGCAGTACGGGGTCCAGATGCCTTTGGATCAGCTGCTGGTCAAGGCCGAGGCCTTCGCCATCCGGGCGGGGGGCCGCAGCCCCCGGGTGGCCCGGCAATTTATCGAGCAGTGCATGGCCGGGGTGCAGAAATAACCCCACAAACTGGACCATAAATTCCCATACAAATAACAACGCCCCTGCCGGAGAAATGCGGCGGGGGCGTTGCTTGTTATCTTTGCGTCAAATTAGTTCCGGACGGCGATGCACTCAATCTCGACCCGGGCGCCCTTGGGGATGGCGGCTACCTGGACGCAGCTGCGGGCGGGGTAGGGCTCGGCGAACGCCTCGGCATAGACGGCGTTGACCGCTGCGAAGTCGTTGATGTCGGCCAGGAAGATCACCGTCTTGACCACGTTGGCCATGGTCAGCCCGGCCTCGGCCAGGATGGCCTTCAGGTTGGCCAGGCTCTGGCGGGCCTGGGCCTCGATGGTGTCGGCCATGGTGCCGGTGGCGGGGTCTACGGGGATCTGGCCCGAGACAAAGACCATGTTCCCCAGGTCGATGGCCTGGCTGTAAGGGCCGATGGCGGCGGGGGCGTTCTGGGTGGAAATAACCTTCATGTTTCAGCTCTCCTTTTTATGGTTTTGAAAAAATGGTTCAGGCCCGCTCGGTGACCAGCTGGAACCCGGCTTTGGTCAGCTCGGCCCGGATCTGCTCGATCTGGGCGGCGTCCCGGGTCTCGAGACCCAGTTTCAAAAAGCAGCTGGCGATGGGCATGTTGGGGTCGGAGCCATCGTACTGGACCGACACCACATTGCCGCCGCACTGGGCCACGATCTTGGAGACCAGGGTCAGCTGGCCGGGCTTGTCCTCCAGGGCGATCATCAGGTTGGCTTTCCGGCCGCTCATGACCAGGCCCCGGGTGATGACCCGGTTCAGGATGTTGACGTCGATGTTGCCGCCCGACACCAGGCAGACCACTTTTTTGCCCTCCAGGGGCAGCTTGTGGAAGAGGGCGGCGGCCACAGATACGGCGCCTGCGCCCTCGGCCACCAGCTTCTGGTTCTCCATCAGGGAGAGGATGGCGGCGGCGGTTTCGTCCTCGCTGACGGTGACCACCTGATCCACGTATTTTTCACAGAGCTCATAGGTCAGCTCGCCGGGGGTCTTGACCTGGATGCCGTCGGCAAAGGTGGAGGCGGTGGCCAAGGTCTGGTACTTGTGTTCCAGCAGCGAGAGGTACATGCTGGGAGCCCCGGCGGACTGGACGCCGTAGACCTTGACCTCCGGCCGGAGGGATTTGATGGCGAAGGCTACGCCCGAGATCAGGCCGCCGCCCCCGATGGGGACGATCACGGCGTCCAGGTCGGGCAGCTGGTCCAGGATTTCCAGGCCGATGGTGCCCTGGCCCGCGATGACCAGCTCGTCGTCGTAGGGATGGATGAAGGTCATGCCGGTCTCAGCCTGGAGCTCCACAGCCTTGTCGTGGGCATCGTCGTAGGTGCCGGGCACCAGACAGACCTCGGCGCCCAGGTGCTTGGTGCTCTCCACCTTCATGATGGGGGCGCCGTCCGGCATGCAGACGATGCTCTTGATCCCCATCCGGGTAGCGGCCAGGGCCACGCCCTGGGCGTGGTTGCCCGCCGAGCAGGCGATGACGCCCTTGGCCCGCTCCTCGGCGGAAAGCTGGCTGATCTTGTAATAAGCGCCCCGGACCTTGAAACTGCCGGTGGCCTGCAAGTTCTCGGTCTTGAGGTAAATCTGGCAGTCACTGGCCAGGCGGGGGGCTTCGATCAGGTCGGTTTTGCGGGCGACGTCTTTGAGCACAAAGGCGGCGTGGTAGATTTTATCCAGTGTCAGCATGGTAGTGCAACTTCCTTATCCTGAAAAATAGTCCGGGCGCGGCGCGCCCACCCAATGGGAAAAGCGGCCCCTTCTTTTGGGCCCGTGCGGTCGCTCGCACAGACGCGAAAGGAAAGGCCGCTTGCTCCCGGCGGGTACTGCCGGATGTTTTTTAGTATAAGATACCAAAATTGATTTGTCAAATGAAATGCATTCATCATAAACAGGAGCGAAAGCGGGAAAATCCTCTTTACAATTATATCGGCATCCGATATAATGAAGACGGATATATCGGCGGACGATATAGTGAGAGGAGGGGACAGGATGAGCGAAACTTCGGCGTTGACCGAGGCGGTCTTTTATATTCTGCTCTCGCTGAACCAGCCGCGGCACGGCTACGGCATCATGCAGGAGACAGAGCGGATGAGCGGGGGCCGGGTGCATCTGGCGGCGGGCACCCTCTACGGGGCACTGAACACCCTGAGCGGCAAGGGCTGGATCGAAGGGGCGTTGGGCAGCGCAGACAGCCGCCAGAAAAAATATTGCATCACCCC
>OERZ01000080.1_pt1 | contig 18650 bp, 18 predicted proteins | sample 1540151 | NCBI WGS metagenome assembly OERZ01 (sample SAMEA3891880, study PRJEB23780) | metagenome | biome: terrestrial biome; feature: animal house; material: Caecal content | place: Italy | collected 2015-05-05 | reverse complement strand
ACCAGCAGCAGTCCCAACAGGGGAAGCATAAAGTTTTTCTTCGGTTTTCTTTTGCGGTGGTGCATAGGATTTCCCTCGTTTCTTTTGTTCTGCCTGTTAGACGCCTGACAGGGGAAAAAAGTCAAAGGATGGGGAAAAGAATCTTGTAAATTTTATGTTAACGAATAAGCGGTGGGTTTTTGGTAACGGTTCTGCCATAGGGAATGATTTTGATTGACATTCTCGATATTCGAGTATATAATCATGGTAGAGATACTCGATAATCGAGAATGGAGGGATGGTTATGGCAAGGGAACGCTTCCGCACCCTGACGGAGCAGATGTTTTACACCCTGCTGTGCCTCCGGGAAGAGCGGTGGGGCATGGATATTCTGGACCGGGTGCCGGAGATCACCGGCGGACGGGTGCAAATCGGCTCCGGTACCCTGTATACCCTGCTGGAGCAGTTTCTGGCAGAGGGGATGATTGCAGAAACCCAGGTTCAGGGCCGCCGGCGGAGCTATCTCATTACAGAAAAAGGAAAGGCCATGCTGGAGGCGGAGGTCCGGCGGCTGGAAGCCCAGCTCCGGGACTACCGTCTGTATTCGGGGAAGGAGAATATGGTATGCTGAACTTTCGGGTAAGTCTTCGATTATTTTCCTTCGGAAATCGGAAGGGCATGTGCCGCTATCTGGAAAAAATGGCGGCAAAGGGCTGGATGCCGGAGAGCCTCACAGGAGACGGCCTGTGGATGTTCCGGCGGATTCTCCCCACGGCCCTGAAATATGCTGTGTTCTATGCCCGTCCTGCCAAGGAGAAGGATGCCGAAGCCATGGCAAAGCAGGCGGAGTTTTACGAGCTGTGCGCCCACGACGGTTGGGAGCTGGTTTGCACCAACTCGGAAATCCAGATTTTCTGCAACCGGCGGCCGGATCCTGTCCCCCTGGATACGGATCCTGTGGCAGAACTGGATCGGTTCCACGCTGCTTTCCTGCGGGGGTTTGTGCCCACATGGATTCTGACCTTCTGCCTGTTTGCCCTGTCGACCTGGCAGGAAATCCGATACTGCAACTGGAATCTCCATTGGCAGGAGAGACTGGCAGCCCTGGGAATCTACCGGGAGGAGGCCGCAGCTCCCTGGGGACTGTGGCAGGCGATACCTTGGGGACTGTTCAGTGCCGCCCTTCTGGCAAACATCGCAGAATACTTCTGGTGGTACCGCCGGGCAAAGAAGGCCGCTCAGGAGGGGATTTTCTTCAGCCGTCCCGGAATCCATTGGATTGCCCTGGCTCTGTGGCTGGCGTTTTTCGTATTTCTTTTCTTGTAGGAAAAATCGGGAGCATAGGTCTGTGTACTGGAAAGGAGGAAACCTCATGTCAGACAAGAAAATGAGATTGGAACTCCACGATTTTCTTAACCGGGATGGAATCTGCCGCCATCTGGAGAAAATGGCAGAAAAAGGCTGGCTGTTGGAAAAAATGGGGGGTCTCATGTGGACCTACCGGCGGATTTCTCCCCAGAAGCTGAAGTTTGCCCTGTATTACAGCCCTACCGTCGATGCGGAGAATGCCGAAGCCATGGAGAAGCAGAATGCCTTTTATGAAATGTGCCGCCATGACGGGTGGGAGTTTGCCTGCGCCGATTGGGGGATGCAGGTCTTTTACAACCAACGGCCCGACCCTGTGCCCCTGGAGACGGAGCCGGCTTTGGAGGTTGACCGGATTCACACCACTGCCATGTGCTGGCTGGTACCCTACTGGCTTTTTGCGATTTCATCCTTTGTTCTGGGAATTTATCGGCAGCTGAAACGCTACAGTAACCTCCTGGCCATGGCGGCTGTCCAGGGGGTCGAGATTCCAGGGCTGGATTCTGCGTGGGTGGTAAACAGGGTTATCCTGGGCCTCATGTATCTCGGCAGCATTGCTGCGTATTTTTTCTGGTACTGCCGGGCGAAAAAGGCTGCCCGGGAGGGAGTTTTTCTCAATCCTTCCGGAACCTTCTGGCCTGTCCTGGTGGTGTGCCTTCTGGGGCTGGCGTTTACCTTGCTGCATCCGTGACAACCGGGAATTTTTGTTTGCATCGGCGGGGTTTTTCTGGTACAATGGCTCCAAGTAAGAAAGAAGCTGGTGAAGCTATGCACAGCAAGAAAGACTATATCGGCGTGTTCGATTCCGGGCTGGGAGGCATCAGCGTCCTGCGGGAGCTGGTGAAGGCCATGCCCCAGGAGCGGTTTTTGTACTTCGGAGACTCTGCCAACGCCCCCTACGGGCAAAAGCCTGTGGAAGCGGTGCGGCAGCTGACTCTGGATGCGGCGGAGCACCTCTTTTCCCGGGGGGTGAAGGCCCTGGTGGTGGCCTGCAATACCGCCACCGCCGCTGCCATTGACATTCTGCGGGAGCAGCACCCGGAGGAGATTATCGTGGGCATTGAGCCCGCCCTGAAGGTGGCGGCAGACCGGTTCCCCACCGGGCAGGTGGGGGTCATGGCCACGGAGGTGACCCTCCATGAGGAGAAGTTCCTCCATTTGGCGCAGCTGTACCCGGCTCTGGGCCTGCACGCCATCTCTGCCCCCGGTCTTGTGGAGCTGGTGGAGGCAGGAAAGGGAGAGAGCCCGGCGTGTGAGACCCTCCTTCGGGGGATTCTGGCCCCTTATGTGGGGAAGCTGGATGCCCTGGTGCTGGGCTGCACCCACTATCCCTTTGCCCGGGGTGTCATCGCCGGGATTTTAGGGGAGAGAACCCAGCTGCTGGACGGGGGAGCGGGTACCGCCCGCCAGACCCTTCACCGGCTGGAGGCGGCTGAGCTTTTATCCACCGAGGGAGACGGAGATATACAAATGGAAAACAGCCTGGGAACCCCGGAGATTTATTGCCGGGCCATGGAGCTGCTGAACAAATAAGGAGGAGAAAACATGGGAGATATTCTGGTAATCGGCATTGCCGGAGGCAGCGGCAGCGGCAAAACCACCCTGATGAAAAACCTCATTGACAAATTCGGGGATGTAATCACCGTTCTCAGCCACGACAACTACTACAAGCGCCACGATGAGCTGACCTATGAGGAGCGGTGCAAGCTGAACTATGACGAGCCCGGGGCCTTTGACACCAGTCTGATGATTTACCAGCTGGATCAGCTGCGCCACGGCCAGGCCATTGACTGCCCGGTGTACGACTTCACCGTCCACAACCGGAGCAACGACACCATCCGCATTGTGCCGGAGCGGGTGATTATTGTGGAGGGGATTCTGATTTTTGAGTCGGAGCCTTTGCGCCAGCTGATGGACATCAAGATTTTCGTGGACGCCGATGCGGATGTGCGGCTGTGCCGGAGAATCAAGCGGGACGTGAACAAGCGGGGCCGGAGTCTGGAGTCGGTGCTGACCCAGTACCAGCAGACGGTGAAGCCCATGCACGAAAAATATGTGGAGCCTACCAAGAAGTATGCCGACCTGGTTGTGCCGGAGGGCGGCAAAAACTTAGTGGCTCTGGAGCTGATTGAAGGCAGAATCCGGCGGCATCTGGAGGGATAACTTTGGCAATCGAACTGAACACCCTGTGTCTGCAATGCAACCTGAACCGGAGCCTGGAAAAGGCACGGCAGCTGGGAGACGAGGAAACGGCGATGGAATTTGCCCGGGAGCTGCTGACCTTTTATGCCCAGGCCCCCAAGGGCGCCAGCTCTCCCTATCTGGGGGTGCAGGCCAACGCCCTGCTGAAAAAATACTACCACCTGGAGGACGACCGGTACCGTCAGGAGAAAATCGACTCCAACCGGTTCGTGCTGGAGCGGCTGCCCCAGATTCAGCCCCTGGTGGAAGGGGCTGCCGACCCGGTTCTGGCGGCGCTGCAATTCTCCATTCTGGGAAATTATCTGGATTTTGCGGCCCTGCAGGGAAAGGTCAGCTTCCAGGAGCTGGAAAAAATGCTCCTGGGGGCTCTGGATATGGAGCTGGACATGGACTGCTATGAGGCATTTTGCCGGGAGCTTTCTATGGGCAAGAAGCTTCTGTACCTGACGGACAACGCCGGGGAAGTGGTCTTTGACCGGCTGCTGGCAGAGCAGATTCACAAAAAGTATCCCCAGCTGGAAATCACCTTCTGCGTCCGGGGGGGCCCTGCCCACAACGATGCCACCCGGGAGGATGCAAAGGTTGCGGGAATCCCCTTCCCGGTGATTGACAACGGCAACACTGTGGGCGGCACGGAGCTGAGCCTCCTGTCCAAAGAGGCCAAGGAAGCCATGGACGAAGCGGATGTGATTCTTGCCAAGGGCATGGGCAACGCCGAGACCCTGTATGGCAGCGGCTACCCCATTTTCTATGCCTTTCTCATCAAATGTGCCCATTTCCAGGACTTTTTCCAAAAGCCCATGATGACCCCCATGTTCATCCGGGAAAAAAGGTGATTTTGTCATATAAAAAGAAAAATTTTCCGGTTATACTATGGAGGAAAGGGGTTATGATACCATGATTTATGATATGTTGATTGTCGGCGGCGGCCCCGGCGGGTATACGGCCGCTTTGTATGGAGCCCGGGCAGGTCTTTCTGTTCTGGTGCTGGAAAAGATGGCGGCGGGAGGGCAGATGACCCTCACCTCCCAGATTGACAACTACCCCGGCTTCCCGGAGGGGGTGGACGGCTTTACCCTGGGCCAGCAGATGGAGCAGGGTGCCGCCCGGTTCGGGGTGCAGACCCGGTACACCCAGGTGACAGGTCTGGAACTGGAGGGGAGCGTCAAGACGGTCCACACCCAGGAAGGGGACTATGAAGGCCGGACGGTGATCATCGCCACCGGCGCCAACCCCAGACCCCTGGGAGTGGCGGAGGAGCAGGAGCTCATCGGAAGAGGCCTGGGCTACTGCGCCCACTGCGACGGCATGTTCTACCGGGACAAAACCGTGGTGGTGGTTGGCGGCGGCAACTCCGCTGCGGCAGACGCATTGTATCTGTCCCGGATTTGCAAAAAGGTGATTCTGGTTCACCGTCGGGATACCCTCCGGGCCACGAAAATTTACCACCAGCCTCTCATGGAGACGAAAAATGTGGAATTTGCCTGGAACAGCACGGTAGAGCAGGTGCTCCATGAGGATTTTGTCACCGGCGTGGTGCTGAAGGACACCAAGACCGGGGAGAAGCGCACCCTCTCCTGCGACGGCGTGTTCGTCAGCATCGGAAGAGACCCGGCAACGGAGCTGGTAAAAGGAAAGCTTCCCCTGGACGAAGCCGGCTACATTCAAGCAGACGAAACCACCCGCACCCCCATCCCCGGGGTATTCGCCGTGGGTGACGTCCGCACCAAGGCTCTGCGCCAGGTGGTCACCGCCGTAGCCGACGGAGCAGTTGCCTGCCACTACGCCGAAGAATATTTGACCCAGAGCTAAAAAATCGCCCCTGCCATTCGGCAGGGGCGATTTACTCATAATTAGAGCCCCATTTCCTTCTTTACTTCTCCGAAGCAGGCGATGGCGAAGTCCAGGTCCTCTTTGGTGAGGGCGGCGGACATCTGGGTGCGGATGCGGTCCTTGCCCTTGGGCACCACCGGGTAGCAGAAGGCTACCACATACACGCCCTTCTGAAGCATCCGCCGGGCAAACTCGTGGGCCACCTTGGGGTCGTAGAGCATCACCGGCACAATGGGGTGCTCGCCGGGGAGCAGGTCAAAGCCCAGCTTCTCCATGCCGGCTCTAAAGTACCGGGCGTTCTCATGCACCTTGTCCCGCAGGGCGGTGCTTTCTTCCAAAAGCTCAATGGTGCGGATGGTGGCGGCGCAGATGGCGGGAGCCAGGGTGTTGGAGAACAGGTAGGGACGGCTTCTTTGCCGGAGCAAATCCACGATGGGCTGGCGGGCAGCGGTGTAGCCGCCGGAAGCGCCGCCCAGAGCCTTGCCGAAGGTGCCGGTGACAATGTCGATTCGGTCCATGCAGCCCCAGTGCTCGGCGGTGCCCCGTCCGTGCTTGCCCATAAAGCCCACGGAGTGGCTGTCGTCCACCATCACCAGGGCGTCAAACGCCTCTGCCAGGTCGCAGATGCCGGGAAGGTTTGCGACGTAGCCGTCCATGGAGAATACGCCGTCGGTGGCGATGAGCAGCTTCTGGCAGCCGGAAGCCCGGGCGTCCTCCAGGCAGCGGCGGAGATCTTCCATGTTGTTGTTCTTGTAGCGGTACCGCTTGGCTTTGCACAGCCGCACACCGTCAATGATGGAGGCGTGGTTCAGCTCGTCGGAGATGACCGCGTCCTCCGGCCCCAAAAGGGTCTCGAACAGACCGCCGTTGGCATCAAAGCAGGAGGAGTACAAAATGGCGTCCTCCATGCCGGAGAAGGCGGCGATTTTCTTTTCCAGCTCCTTGTGGATGGACTGGGTGCCGCAGATAAACCGGACGGAGGAGAGGCCGAAGCCCCACTTGTCATAGCTGTCCTTGGCGGCGGCAATCAGCTCCGGGTTATTGGAAAGACCCAGATAGTTGTTGGCGCACAGGTTTACCACGGCCTTCTTGGCGGTGGTGTCAATCCGGGCGCTCTGGGGAGTGGTGATGATTCGCTCCTCCCGCCAGGTGCCGGCCTCCCGGATGGCGTCCAGCTCCTGCTGAAAAGCTTTCAGTGCAGATTTCATGGTGTTTTCCTCCTTATTTCGTCCAGTCCAGAACCACCTTGCCGGAGTTGCCGCTGAGCATGGCCTGGAAGCCCTTTTCAAAGTCCGTGTAATGGAACCGATGGGTAATCACCGGGGTCACGTCCAGGCCGCCTTGCACCATATAGCTCATCTGGTGCCAGTTGTCCATCTTCCGGCCGTAAATGCCCTGGAGGGTCAGACCCTTGGTGATGATGGTGTTCATATCCAGCTCCACCGGCTTGTTGCTGATGCCCAGGAGGGACACCTTGCCGCCGTTGCGCATGGAGCCGATGAGCTGCTGCAAAGCCCTTCCGTTGCCGGACATCTCCAGACCCACGTCGAAGCCCTCGGTGAGGCCCTGGTCCTTCATAATCTGGGGAAGATCCTCCCGGGCGGTGTTCACGGCGGCGTCCACCCCCATCTTCCGGGCCAGCTCCAGTCGGTAGTCGTTCACGTCGGTGATGATGACCCGGCGGGCACCGGCAAACTTACAGATACCGGCGGCGATGATGCCGATGGGGCCGGCGCCGGTGATGAGCACGTCCTCGCCGATGAGGGGGAACATGAGGGCGGTGTGGGTGGCGTTGCCGAAGGCATCGAAGAAGGCCACCACATCCTCCGGCAGGCTTTCATCAATGATAATCACATTGGACTGGGGGATGCACACATACTGGGCAAAGGCACCGTCCCGGTCCACGCCTACGCTCAGGGTGTCCTTGCACCACTGAATGTCGCCGTTGTGGCAGTTGCGGCACCGGTGGCAGGTGATGTGTCCCTCTCCGGAGACCCGCTGTCCCACGGTAAGACCGGTGACGCCGGCACCCAGGGCGGCTACCTCGCCCACATACTCATGGCCTATGGTCATGGGGGGCTTGATATGTGCCTGGGCCCAGGGGTCCCAATTATAAATGTGCACATCTGTGCCGCAGATGGCGGTTTTGTGTACCTTGATGAGCACCTCGCCGGGGCCGGGAACCGGTACCGGCACCTTCCGCAGCGTAAGTCCCGGGCCGGCGGCGGGCTTGACGATTGCATCCATCAGCTGTTCCATAATCTTTTATCCAACCTTTCTTCTTATCGGTTAATGGAGGCGGCCATCCGATGATAGGTGTGGCGGATGCCCCGCACAGCAATGCTGTAGCTTTGAATATTCTCCGGCAGGGCCATACCGCAGTAGCCCGTGTCTCCCAGATGGTGCATATCCGTGCCGGTCTGCTTGCACATGAGGGCAATCTGCCGGATGGTGGCGGTGTCCGCTCCCTCCTGGGAGGTGCCGATGGCGGTGATGGTCAGGCATCCCAGGCTGTGGGCGTACTCCACCAGACCCCTGATATACTCCATGGTAATGCCCGGGACGGTGCCGGGGGCGGGGAGAAGAATGATGTCCGCACCGGCCTTTGCAAAGCTTTCCATATCCTCCCGGGTGATGATGTGCTCGCCCCCCTCGGAGAGAACGCCGGAGGCGTGCATTTTTCCGGCGGCCAGCACCAGCCGGTCCCCCAGCTCCTTCTTATAAAGCTCCAGGGTTCGGACGATGGCGGCGTTGGATACCCCGGTGCCGGGATTTCCCGTGAGAAGAATCATGTTTACACCCATATCCGCCGCTTTCCGGGCGTTTTCCAGGGTGGCGGTTCTGCCGGGGGTCATGGCCCACATCTTATCTTCCTCTTTGGGAAGCTCCTCCACCGGCTCTAAGTTGATGCCGATGGGCCGGCCTGTGAGGCGCTTGAGCTCCCGGACGGTGTCTTCCGGCGGGACCGGGGGAAGCCCCTGAATCAGAGGCTTATTTACATCAAACATATTCAGAAGGAGAATGTCTGCCCCCATGGCGGCGGCAAACTCGGCGTTGGTCACATCCATGAGCATGGGCATGACGGAGCCGATGGTTTCGCAGAGAATGGTGCGCCCTTCCGAGGCGGCAATGGATGACAGCAGTTCCCGGGGCCCCATGGCGGTGAGCTGGGAGCTGAATGCGCTTAAAATACGTGGCATAAAAAAGCCCTCCTTTGTCCGTAGTATACCACACAATGCTCCCCCGGGCAATGGCTATTTCCGGGAAGTTGGGAAAAGCTGCGGATAGATGCTTAACATATTGCACAAAAATATACAGGGAATGCTATGGAATGTGCCAAAGATTCCGGCAGGTAGGCAAAAATTGTTGACAAATTGTAAAATCTTCTGTAGACTATAACTGTAAATAAAGGACAGCAATGGATTGTTACTGGTAAAGCAGGCAAAACCAAGTTCTACAAGTGTGCGCAGAAGGTATGCGGTTTTGTAGGATTTGGTCTTTTTTGTTATAGGGGGACAGCAGTTTTGCGGGTTCTGAAGGCGATTAACAATAATGTGGTCAGCTGCGTGGACGACAGCGGCCGTGAGCTGATTGCCATGGGCAAGGGTCTGGGCTTCCGCTCCAAGGCGGGGGATGTTCTGCGCCCGGAGGATGCGGAAAAGGTCTTTCGCATGGAAAGCGACGAGGAGTTCAGCCGCTTCAAGGACGTGCTGAGCCAGCTTCCCGTGCGGCTTCTGGAGCTTTGCACCAGGATTATCGACCATGCGGATCACGTGCTGGGCCGCCAGCTCAGTGAGTCCATTTACCTGACCCTTACGGACCATGTGAATTTCGCCCTGGAGCGGGTGCACCGGGGTATCCAGCTGCACAATGCTCTGGTGACGGAGATGCGGGTGTTCTATCCCGGTGAGTTTGCGGTGGGGCAGTACGCTCTGGAGCAGATTGCCGCCCAGGAGGGTGTGCAGCTGCCGGAGGACGAGGCCGCCAGCATCGCCATGCACCTGGTAAACGCCCAGTACAACAGCTCCATCAACACCACCATGCACGTGGTGCAGGTGCTGCAGCCCATGATTGACATTATTGAAGGCTGGCCGGGGCTGTGCCTCAACAAGAGCCACCTTTATTATAACCAGCTGATTGTGGATTTGAAATTCATCGCCATGCAGGCCTTTTCCCAGACCCCCAGCGGCTGGGGCTCCTCGGAGCTGGAGGACGTGGTGAAAAAGCTGTATCCCGAGGCCTATGCCTGTGCAGAAGCCACCGCAGGATACCTGTCCCGCCAATCCGGGCGGCAGATTCCCAGGGAAGAACAAGCACATCTGGCCATTTGTATCCGCCGGGCGTGCATAAGCTAAGAAAAGGAAGGAACAACAATGGGTATTTTCAGCAAGCTTTTTGGAAAAGGGGCAGACACCATCTGCGCACCGGTGGCCGGCGAGGCCGTGGAGATTCAGCAGGTCAGCGACCCCACCTTCGGTCAGGAGATTCTGGGCAAGGGTATTGCCATCAAGCCCTCTGAGGGCCGGGTGGTAGCTCCCTGCGACGGCACTGTGGACATGATGTTCGACACCGGTCACGCTGTGAGCCTGGTGGCGGATTTCGGCGCCGAAATTCTCATCCATGTGGGTCTGGACACGGTGAACCTGAAGGGTAAGCACTACCACGTCCATGCCAAGAGCGGCGACAAGGTGAAAAAGGGCGACCTGCTTATGGAGTTCGACCCGGAGGCCATTAAGGCCGAGGGTTACGACATCATCACCCCGGTGATTGTATGCAACAGCGGAGATTACACGGTTTTTCAGCCCCATGTGGGGAAAACTGTGAAGACTGGCGATGAGGTAATTACTCTCTCCAAGTAAAAGTTTTTCGAAAGGAGCATACCATTATGATACAAGGTTCCGGTTTGCCGGTGTTCCCCGGTGTTGCCATCGGCAATGGTGTGGTCTACCGCAAGGCACAGCGTCAGGCTGCGGTGTCCAGCGGCGACCCCAAGCAGGAACAGGAAAAATTCGACCAGGCCTGTGCCACCGCCAAGGAGCAGCTGTCTGCCCTGTATGAAAAGGCGGTGAAGGAGCTGGGTGCGGAGAAGGCCGCCATTGTGGAAGTGCAGATGCTCATGCTGGAGGACCTGGACTATCTGGAGGCTGTGGCAGCGGAAATCGCCGCCGGCACCCCCGCAGCCACCGCCGCTTCCGAGTGCGGCGAGGGCATTGCCCAGGTGTTCGCCGGTCTGGATGACGCCTACATGCAGGCAAGAGCCGCAGACATCCGGGACGTTTCCCAGCGGGTTGCGGACATCCTCTGCGGCGCAGACGGCTTCCGTCTGCCGGAGGGCGAGTTCCTCCTGATTGCAGAGGACCTGGCTCCCAGCGAGACCATTCAGCTCCCCAGAGAGCGGATTCTGGCCTTCATCACCCGGCAGGGTTCTTCCAGCAGCCACACCGCCATTCTGGCCCGGACGCTGAACATTCCCTCCCTGGTGCAGGCCAACATCTCTTTGGAGGATGCCCAGAACGCCCATATCGTTGCGGTGGACGGCTTCACCGGCAACTGGTATATTGATCCCGATGCGGAAACCACCGCCATGCTGCAGAAGAAGAAGGAAGAGGCCGCTGCCGGCCGTGCCGCTCTGGAGGCCTACCGGGGCAGAAAGAGCGTGACCAAGTCCGGCAAGCAGATTCTCCTGTGCGCCAACATCGGCAGCCCCGAGGATGCGGAGCTGGCCATGAAGGGCGACGCCGAGGGCGTGGGTCTGATGCGCAGCGAGTTCCTCTACCTGGGCCGGGACAGCCTGCCCACGGAAGAAGAGCTGTTTACCGCCTACCGGAAGGTGGCGGAGATTATGCAGGGCCGTCCGGTGGTCATCCGTACCCTGGACATCGGCGCCGACAAGCAGGCGGACTACCTGGGCCTGGACAAGGAAGAGAATCCTGCCCTGGGTCTGCGGGGTCTGCGGATCTGCCTGACCCGGGAGGACATTTTCCGTCCCCAGCTGCGGGCCATTTACCGGGCTTCCGCCTACGGCTCTCTGAGCATGATGTTCCCCATGGTGGCTTCCCCCTGGGAGCTGCGGCAGGCCAAGGCCCTGTGCATGGATGTCCGCCGGGAGCTGATTGCGGAGGGCCATCCTGTGGGGGAGGTTCCCATCGGCGTCATGGTGGAGACCCCTGCCGCTGCGGTGCTGGCGGAGCAGCTGGCTCTGGAAGCTGACTTCTTCAGCGTAGGCACCAACGATCTGACCCAGTACACCCTGGCGGTGGACCGTCAGAACGCCAATCTGGGGAAATTCTATGACCCCTATCATCCTGCGGTTATGTCCTTGCTGGGCCATATCGCCAAGTGCGCCAAGGCCGCCGGCATCTGGGCCGGTATCTGCGGCGAGCTGGGCGCCGACCCCAAGCTGACTGAAACCTTTATCAAAATGGGCTACACCGAGCTTTCCATGGCTCCTGGACGGATTCTGGAAACCCGGAAGCTGGTGTGCGAAAGTGAGGTGTAAACAATGAAGGAATTTACCCATGTGATTGCTGACCCCCTGGGTCTGCATGCAAGACCGGCAGGTCTTCTGGTAAAGGCCGCTGCCGCTTACCAGAGCACCGTCACCGTCACCGCTCCCACCGGCAAGGCCGATGCCAAGCGGATCATGGCTGTGATGCGCCTGGCTGCCAAGCAGGGCATGGAGCTGACCGTCACCTGTGAGGGTCCCGACGAGGAGGCTGCCGCTGCCGGGCTTCAGGCTTTCCTGAAGGAAAACCTGTAACTTTGTCCCCCTGCCGTTGTGGGCCGACGGCAAGATATAGGAATCTTTCCTCCCCGGCTGGGGCAGGCGGGCAGCAGCCCTTCCGCCCCGGCTGCCGGAGGCCAAGGTTCCCAAGTGTTTTCTTTTTCATAATATAGGAGGAAAAAAATGAAGAATTTACAGAAATTGGGTAAAGCTTTAATGCTTCCCGTCGCTGTCCTGCCCATCTGCGGCATTCTGATGGGTCTGGGCTACGCACTGGCTCCCGCCGCCATGGGTGCAGCCGGTGCAACTGAGGGCTTCCTGTACGTACTGGGCTTCTTCCTGATCAAGGCTGGCGGCGCAGTTATCGACAACATGGCTATCCTGTTCGCTGTTGGTGTGGCTGTGGGCCTGGCTGACGAGGAGAACGGCACTGCCGCTCTGTCCGGCCTGGTTGCCTGGCTGATGATCACCACCCTTTTGGCTCCTGCAGTCGTAAAAACCATTATGCCCTCTATGATTCCTATGGTAGAGAAAGTTACGGTTGAAATTGTCGATGCAGCACAGCAGACCGTTAAATGGGGCACTGAAACTGTGATGGATACAGCCAGCCAGAACTATGTTGCGTTCTCTAAGATCGCCAACCCCTTCATCGGCATCCTGTCCGGCGTTGTGGGCGCTCTGTGCTACAACAAGTTCAAGGGCACCAAGCTGCCTGAGTTCCTGGCCTTCTTCTCCGGCAAGCGTTCCGTGGCCATTGTTACCGGTGTGGTGGCAATCGTCCTGTCCGCTATCCTGCTGTTCGTATGGCCTGTGATCTTCGGTGCTCTGGTTTCCGTTGGTAACTTCATCAAGAGCCTGGACGTGATCGGTGTTGGCCTGTACGCCTTCCTGAACCGTCTGCTGATCCCCACCGGCCTGCATCACGCTCTGAACAACGTGTTCTGGTTCGACACCATCGGCATGGGCGACCTGACTGCTTACTGGAACCCCACCGGCGAGATTGCTCAGAACGCCAACTGGTCCATCGGTATGTACATGGCTGGCTTCTTCCCCTGCATGATGTTCGGTATCCCCGGCGCTGCTCTGGCTATGGTTGTCACTGCTAAGAGCAACAAGAAGAAGGCTACCATCGGCATCGTGGGCGCTGCTGCTCTGTGTGCATTCCTCTGCGGCGTGACCGAGCCCTTCGAGTTCGCTTTCATGTTCCTGGCATTCCCCCTGTACGTGGTTTACTCCCTGCTGTACGGCATCTTCGCCGCTGTGACCGTGGCTCTGGGCTTCCGGGCTGGCTTCATGTTCTCCGCCGGTGCTACCGACCTGATCTTCTCCGCCTCCCTGCCCGCAGCTGCTAACACCTGGGTGATCATCCCCCTGGGCATCGCTGCCTTCGTGGTGTTCTTCCTGGTGTTCCTGTTCGCCATCAAGACCTTCAACCTGAAGACCCCCGGCCGTGAGGACGACAACGAGGAAGAGGCTAAGATCGAGCTGGCCAACAACGACTACACCGCTATGGCTTCCGTGATTCTGGAAGGCCTGGGCGGCAAGGACAACATTGCCTCCATGGACCACTGCATCACCCGCCTGCGTCTGGAAGTCAAGGACCGTCTGCTGGTAAACGAGGCTAAGATCAAGTCCTCCGGCGCCTCCGGCGTTATCCGCCCGGGCAAGAACTCCGTGCAGGTCATCATTGGACCCAAGGTTCAGTTCGTGTTCGAGGAGTTCAAGAAGCTGGCAAAGTAATTCCATAACCCGGGTTTTTCTGGCCCACGGAAAGACCAATCCCCCGGAAGGAAATTCCTTCCGGGGGATTTTCTATAGTGAAATCCACCCTGGGGGTGGGTGAAATACCGCTTCGCGGTGTGAAATCCGGGCTGCGCCCGGGTGAAATTGCTGAGGCAGTGGGTGGAGGCTTACCGATTTTCCAAGCGGACAATTACTACGGTGGCATCATCCGGGCCTGACTGTTCGCCACGGGAAATCAGCTGGGTGGCAAGCTCTGAGGGTGTGAGGCTCTGGCCCCGGGCGCAGCACTGCTGGGCATCCTCCTCCGGGATTCCGTCGCTCACCAGCACCAAAGACTCTCCCCGGCGGAGGCTCACTTCCTCCCGGCTCTCCTGAATCTCCGTCACGGAAAGGCCGGGAGGGGGTGTGGCGGAGCCTACCTTCCGCACCCCCAGGGAGCCAACCACATAGGAGGGCACAGCCCCCCATTTATACAGGGTGCCCTTGCCGGTGTTCAGGTGCAGCTGCACAAGGTCGATGGTCACCGCCCCCGGCCGGTCTGTGAGCACCAGGAGGCTGTTCAGGCTCCGAAGAGCGTATTCTGCCGGATACCCGGAAGAAAGGAGCTTTTTGAGCATACTCCCGGCGGTGCGGCCGTCCCCCACCGCCCCGGCACCGGTGCCCATGCCATCGCACAAAAGCACATAGTAGGTGTCCTCAATGCCGGGAAACTCCTGGCAGTAGTCCCCGTTTTCCCCCTGGGGGCGGTTGCCGTAGAAAGAAATCACCGGGCGGAACAGGCTGGGGGTTACCTCCCGCCGCCGCCCCAGGGTGTCGGACAGCTCCTGTAAATACCCCTCCAAAAACCGGTACTGCTGCATGACCGCTCCCCGGTACTCCCGCTGCCGCTCCCGGGCGGCGCAGATGGAGCGCAGCTGCCCTTGGCTCCGGCGCAGCTCCGCCAGAAACCGACCGCTTTTCCGGCAGACCACCGGCAGCTCCTGGGAGGAGAGAAGGGGCTTCTGGAGAAGGACGGGAGGCAGCTGGGCCAGGCGCTTGCTGTCCCGGCAGGAGCGGCCGCAGGGGCAGCCCCGGCAGGCGGCTTCTGCCGCCCTTGCCACCAGAGCCTCCCGGTCTATTGGGGTGTCCTCTGCCTGACTGAGGAGCTGCTCCGTCTGGGCCAGTACCCCGCAGACCATCTCCAGCCGCACCTGGAGCACCCCGGTTTCTCCCCGGCGGTGGGGAACGGCGGTGACCATGGGCAGGAACCTCCCAAGAATTCCTCCCAGCACCAGTCCCGGCAGGGGGTAGAAGTCCACCTGTCCCCACAGGCTCATAAGCAGCACATACATAAGCCCCGGCAGCAAAAACAGACCCTGCTTTATGGGAAGAAACCGCACCACATACCCGGCGGTAAGGACGGCGGTCATGGGCACCGGGGTGACCTGGGCCAGATCCAGGGCAAGACCAGCCAGGGCCGCTGCGGGGAAAGCCCCTGCAACCATTAACGCCCCGGCAGCCACATACCCCAGCCCCAGATAGGGAATGGGCATAATCTGGGCCAGCGCCAGTACCGCCACCCCCCAGGACAGCCACATGGCAATGGGGGTGCGTCTTTCCCGCACCAGGGTGAAAATACAGGTGCAGCCCCCCGCCAGCAGTACCTGGAGCAGGTACATGGGCACCGGCGGCCCGGGAATCTGCCAGATTGCCTGCCCCAGGGTGCCGATGGAGGCTACAATCAGACTGCCCAGGGCAGGCATCAGGAGGGGGGCCTGCCGCACCAGCACCGTGCCCCCAAAGGCCAGAGCCATGGACAGGGCCGCCAGGCTCCAGCCCAGACACAGCCGCCCGTAATTGCCCCAGAAAAGAAAATAGCCTATGTAGCTGCCCAGAGCCGCCGCCAGCGCCTGCCAACCGGAGAGCACCAGCACCAGGGCAACGGCAAAGGGCTGGGCATAGCCTGCCAGGGAGGCGGCACTGAGGCAAAAGCCCCCCAGAGCCGCCCCCAGCAGCCCCAGACCTGCCAGCACTTTGGGTTCAGCAAGCCATTTTTTCAGGGTTTTTCCGCCCTGGCTCACATAGGATTGGAGAGTTTCCATTGCGCCATCACCGTTCTTTCGTAAAATTCCATGGGGTTATTCTATCAAAGCCCCGGGGAATTTCCTGTCGGAAGGGGGGAGCTCTCTTGCACAATCCCCGGGGCCGGTGTATAATGGGGAAAAGACAAGGAGGGCGACTATGGCTGCGGAATATGAATGGAAATTCCGGGTAACACCGGAAGAAATGGAAACCTTACAGGCGGCATTTCCCGGGGAGGAGATTGCCATGGAGACCACCTATTACGATACCCCCTCCGGCAGCCTGTCCCGGAAGAAGCTGACCCTGCGGCTGCGGCGGGAAAACGGAAAAACGGTATGCACCTGCAAATCCCGGCTGCCGGATGGAGGCAGGGGAGAGTGGGAGACCCCCTGTATGGACATCCGCCAGGGGGTGGCGCTGCTGATGGGTCTGGGGTGTCCCCGGGAGCTGGGAGAGCTGGCAGAGGAAGGCCTGGTGCCGGTGTGCGGCGCCCGGTTCCGGCGGCTGGCCACCACCATTGCCTATGAGGATGCCCGGCTGGAAGTGGCCCTGGACAAAGGGGTGCTGACAGGGGGCGGCAAGGAGGTTCCCCTTCTGGAGGCGGAGGTAGAGCTGAAATCCGGCTTCCGGGAGAGCCTGGACAGCTTCGCCCGGGAATTGGCGGACAAATACGGCCTTGTCCCGGAGGAGAAAAGCAAATTCCAAAGAGCCCTGGCCCTTGCCCGGGAGGGGTGCTTCCGACAGCTGTTTGACAAATATGACCGGCTGGTGATTTTTGACACGGAAACCACCGGCCTGGACGGCGCCAGGGATGAGATTATTGAGTTTTCCGCCGTGGTGCTGGAGCAGCGGCAGGGCCAGTGCCAGGTGGTGCAGACGTATGACCGGCTCATTACCCTCAGCCCCGGGGTCACCATCCCGGAAAAAATCCAGCAGCTCACCGGCATCACCCCCCAGGATATCCGGGAGCGGGGGGTTCCCAAAACCCGGGTGTGCCGGGACATCGCCCAGATGATTGGGGGAAACACCCTGCTTCTTGCCTACAATGCAGGCTTTGATTTGATTTTCCTGTACTATATGCTCCTGCGGGACGGAGACGCCGCAATCTTGCAGGGGAAGGATAAGCTGGATTTGCTGACGGTGTACCGGGACCGGCGGAGCTATCCCCACAAGCTGTGCAACGCCATCGAAAGCTACGGCCTGCAAGGGCAGGTGGTGAACTCCCACCGGGCCATCGATGATGTGCTGGCCACCGTGGAGGTGATGAAGGCCATGGAGCGGGAAAAGAATGATTTGATTTCTTATGTAAACATATTCGGATATCTGGCCAAGTATGGCTGTGACGGAAAGAAAATCCGGTCTGTCCGGTACCGGCCCCAGGGCTTTGAACCGGGGACGCCGGTGTACCAAAAGGAGGAAGCCTATGTTTAATTCCAAAGCCTATGCCCTGGGGGCAAACCGCTCCTGCATCCGGGAGCTGTTCGAGTACGGCAGAAGTCGGGCGGCTGTGGTAGGGGAGGAAAATGTGCTGGACTTTTCCCTGGGAAACCCCAGCATTCCGGCCCCCCAGGCTGTGGAGGAGGCCATCCGGGAGATCCTTCGGCAGACCCCTTCCGTGGAGGTTCACGGCTACACCCCCGCAGGGGGAGATATGGCAGCCAGAGACGCCATCGCCCGGGAGCTGAACCGGCGCTATGACTGGGACGTAACCCCCCAGGAGCTGTTTCTGGGCTGCGGCGCCGCCCCGGAGCTGATTGCGGTATTCCGGGCTCTGGCGGTGCCGGGAGGAAAGATTCTGGCTATCGCCCCCTATTTTCCCGAGTACGCCCCCTTTGTGGAGGAGTCGGGGCTGGAATTCGGGGTGGTGCCTGCCCAGGAGCCGGATTTCCAGATTGACATGGAAGCCCTGGAGGCTCTGGTGACGAAAAACACCCAGGCGGTGATTGTCAACTCCCCCAATAACCCCTCCGGCGTGGTCTATTCCCGGGAGACCCTCCAGAAGCTGGGGGCGCTGCTGGGAAAAAAGAGCCGGGAATATGGACATCCTATTTATATTGTATCCGATGAGCCTTACCGGGAGCTGGTGTACGATGGGACGGAGGTGCCCTTTGTCCCCGCCATTTACCGGGATACCATTATCTGCTATTCCTACTCCAAGTCCCTGTCTTTGCCGGGAGAGCGGATTGGCTATATCTATGTGCCCCGGAAGGCCACAGACGGAGCGGCACTGTACGCCGCCGTGGCAGGCGCCGCCCGGTCCATCGGCCATGTGTGCGCCCCGTCCCTTTTCCAGAAGGTGATTGCCCGGTGCACCCAGATTCCCCCGGATCTAAATAGCTACGACAAAAACCGCCGTACCCTCTATGAGGGCCTGGTGGCGGCCGGGTATCAGGTGGCAAAGCCCCAGGGCGCCTTTTACCTGTTCGTAAAGGCCCCGGAAGGAGACGGTGAGGCCTTCAGCCAGCGGGCAAAGGAAAAGGACTTGCTCATCGTCCCGGGAAAGGACTTCGGCTGCCCCGGCTACTGCCGGCTGTGCTACTGCGTTCCCTATGAGAAAATTCTCAAAAGCATTCCCATCTTCCGGGAACTGATTGGCAAGGAAAACTAAAACCCATTAGAAAGCAAACTGCGGGAGACCCCAAAACCGGGGCTTCTCCCGCAGTTTTTCCAATATAGAAAGGAAAACCAAAGGAAGCTCTGAATAAATTGGCAAGAGCTGGCAGCGTGAGATTTTTCGTCAGAC
>OERZ01000078.1_pt1 | contig 18712 bp, 20 predicted proteins | sample 1540151 | NCBI WGS metagenome assembly OERZ01 (sample SAMEA3891880, study PRJEB23780) | metagenome | biome: terrestrial biome; feature: animal house; material: Caecal content | place: Italy | collected 2015-05-05 | reverse complement strand
CAGCAGGGTTTCATAAATCCCCAGGACCTGATCAGAATAGCAGAGACCGGGGTTATAGTCTGCCAAGGCAGAAAAAACGGAAGTCGAAGTTTTTGATTACCAAGTTATGAAAAATATTGATGAAAGTGTAGCAATTGGCATCAATAAAGTATTTCTATTAGGAAATGTGTGCTCCGCATTGAATTTTCGACCGGGGTCTAATAAGAACGGGAAAGACTATATAAAATATAAATTGGCGGTCAATCGCAGTGGAAAAAAGGATAAAAATAAGGAAAAAACAGCAGACTATCCTTTCATTGTATCATTTAATCAGGAAGCGACCTCTGCCAGCAAATATCTCAAACTTTCATCGGTGGTATTGGTCGAGGGTGCTGTGCAGGAAAGAGAAATTTCGCAAAAAAATGAATGTCATTGTAGTGTGTGTCATAATGACTCAGCACCTAAAGCGAAATCGATTGTCAGGGAAATCATTACTACAAAAGTAGATTATCTATACAATATCAATACACTTGAAGATATTGGTAATTAAGCGAAGAAACTGCAGTAATAAAATCAGGAGGTGCATAAATGTTTGGCAGAAAAAAACAGGAAGAAGAGTGGCTGATTGGAGATGAGGATTTTTTCGATGAAGTCTATAATGCGGAATGTTCTGCTTCTACCGACAATTCATTAAAAAAAAGAAAACGTGTAAAACAGCCCGCAAATATTTTGATATCAGAACAAGATACGCCAAAAGCAAGATGTAATTTGCGATTTATCATTCCTACTGCTGTTTTTCTTATTTTTGTTCTCGCTTTTATAGGATATATCAATACGGATTTTGATGAACAAGGGAATCCTTATATCGTAACGATGGAACTACATTACGAGAGAAAGTATGTGAAAGAAGCAGATAAATTACTGAATTTGATGATTGAGATAAATGAAACAATCGATAATGATACGCGTCTTTTACCTAGTCAATATATCAGCATTTCATCTGAACTAAGCGATGAAATGAATCAATTAAAAAGCAAGACCACTACCTTTTCGAAATATGTAGGAGTGCCGGAAAAATTTAATTCATATCATGCACAGCTAATCAACTTTTCATTAAGTACACAGGAACTTATCGACAAGTTATTAAAAAACTATAATGATGAAAACTATGAATCTTTTCGTGAGGCTGCTATCAATGATTATTATCAGGCATTTGGAAAGGTAAGACAAGCACGGACCGAAATTGATAATATCATTTTCAGGAATATGGAGGGGAAATAATGAGCTTAACTACAAATGAAGTTGTTGTTCGACAATTGGAAGACCAGTTAGAAAACTGTGAAAAAGAAAAAAAACAGGTTATAGCACAGTTAAAAAAACAGAGAAAATGCATGCAGGCGCTGGCTGAAAAGATATGTGATAGCGAATATGGAGAAAGCCAGTTAAATGGGAAAAATATGGTATCTACTTTAGATGATATGGAGCTAAGAGATTTTATTATCAAAAATGTATTGCGACAACGGATTAATTTTACAAAAGCGATACGTGACCTACAAAAAATATATCTGCAGGAAAAAGAAGAAAAGAATAAAATTGCGATGCAATTATTGAATGAACAAAAGGAGAAAGAGGAATATAAAAAAGCGTATGAGACCCTTGTCAAAGAAGCAAGCGAGAATTCATCGGGAATCTCTCTTCCATTGACACCGAAATCATCTATCATCCCCACTATTTCTGAGTCGGTAGAAAGCGCCGATAAAAATATGGTATATTATGATAAATTACCGTATGATATAAGTGAAATATACAATGCGTTAGATGTGTATCAGTTGTCTATCTTAAAGATTATCGGAGAAAGCGGTTATAATGAAACAAATGATATCATAGACACCTGCGCCACTCATACCGAGCTCGGTAGCAATACGCTAATCCGGGACAATTTGAAATTGATGGTTGCAAACAAAATTCTTGAAACAGAGTCGATTTCTACTCCCATCAGACGGAAATTAATCCTGTATTCGATAACATCTATCGGCGCCGCCATATACAAAAAGGAATATGGCAAGCTTCCGATAAAAGATGAAAAAACGAGAATCAAAGAAATGCATGCTACGCTTCAGCATGGTTATTGTATCAAAGATACGGTTAAGATATTAGAAGACCTAGGATATACGGAAATTAGTATGGACTCGACTAAAAATGCAATAGAGGTTGCAAATAATCGTAGATATGTACCGGATATCATTGCAAATTTTGATGCTAAGACCAAAACATATTGGGAAGTAGAATTAGGTCATCATAAAGACGGGGATTTCTATGAAAAATTGGAAAAAGCCGCAAAAGTTACCAGTTTGGTATATATCGTGGTGAATGATGCACAAAGCTGGGAAAAAGTAAAAAAACAAATAACCGGCTTTCGCTTAAAATTAAAACAGGAGCATCGCTCTATGAAGCTGACCGTATTGCTGGGAACGATGATGCAGTTGTCTAAAAAAGATATTTTCTTTAATAATCCGGAAAATAAATTTGTTCTTGGATAATTGTCAGTAAATTTGTAAAATTTAGTATTAAATTAGTAAAAATAACAACATTTCTAGGAAATATGTGATATACTTTTCTTAAATAAAGGGAAAAGATGGAGGGAACCTTGATGAATTGTAAAAAATATTTTTTATCCTTTTTGACATTACTAATGGTTTGTGGTCTGATGAGCGGGTGTACCGATAAAGAGAAAAAAGAAGATGAAAAGATGGTTGATGTCTTACGGTGCATGCCCAAAGATGCGGACGTTGATGAAACGCTTGCCGGTAATATCATCGATTTTGTTGTAGCTGATGATGGAATAACGGCTGAAAAGATTATTTATCAGGAAGAATTCACAGAAGAATTCATGAAGAAATGGATGCCTGAAGAGATGACCTTAGATGAGTCATATAAGATGCTGGAAACAAATGCTTACAACATCTTGTATAAACATCTGCACGGACATGAGGATGAAGCATGGATTGATGGTAATGTTTATACCGATAGAGAACATTATCATATAGTAATGACGATTATGTTTGATGTAGGCAATGAAGATTTCGAAGTAAATGAAAAAAATATGGAGACTTTATCCTATTATCGCTTCAATCTTTTCTACAATGAAGATGAAAAACGATTCGAGGCAAACGCAGATTTGTTAAAAGAGATGAATCAAAATCTATGGGATTGTTCGATGATTGAAGTAAAATCGAATAAAAAATCGTAGTGAAAAAGCAAGGATATCCTTGCTTTTTTTGGTAGAGCGGAATATTGATTCATCCGTATCGAATGTAGAAATGACGGGATATGATATTAAGAGCATGATTTATGTTGTCCGCAATCAGCAGGTTATGATAGATAATGACTTGGCAATGTTGTATCAAGTGGAAACCAGAACATTAAATCAGGCAGTGAAAAGAAATATAACAAGATTCCCAGAGAGATTTCGTTTCCAGCTAACAAAGGATGAATACAAAAACTTGAAATCACAAATTGTGATGTCAGGTTCAGATGAAGAAAGCAACGGATATGGTGGAAGAAGAACATTACCATTTGCTTTTACAGAACAAGGAATAGCTATGCTATCGTCCGTTTTGAGAAGTGAAGTCGCTGTTCAGACAAGCATCCGCATTATGGATACTTTTGTAGAAATGCGGCGTTTTATTGCCAACAATGCCTTACTCTTCGAGCGTATCAGTAATGTGGAGCTGAAGCAGTTAGAATACCAGAAGCAGACGGATGAAAAGCTGGAGCAGATATTTGAGTACATATCCGAGCATGAAGAAGCCAGTCAAAAGGTATTCTTTGACGGTCAGATTTATGATGCGTTCAGCCTGATTGTCAGCCTGATACAAAAGGCGGAAAAGGAAATTATGCTGATAGACGGATATGTGGATGTGGGAACATTGAATTTGCTATCAAAGAAGAATGAGAATGTGTCTGTGACAATCTACACACAGAAACGGACAAGGCTCACGAAAACGGATGCGGAGAATTTTAATGCACAGTATCCGACCTTAGAAGTGAAATATACGAAGGTATTCCATGACCGTTTCTTAATTCTTGACCGAGAAACAGCCTACCATGTGGGAGCTTCCTTGAAGGACGCAGGTAAAAAATGTTTTGGCATTAACCTCATTCAAGATGCGGGGATTATCAAAGATATATTGCAGAGGTTGGAACTGGAAACAGAAGAATGATGTTTGAGGTTGCAAATTGCGACCTTAAAAAAATATTGTAACTCTGTAACCGCTATGTTAAAATAGTAGCAAGTTAAACGATATGGACTGCGATAAAACAAGCGGTCATATGAAGTTATTGAGAGGTAAGAATTTGACACTGTAGCATTTCCCTAATTACAGGCGGCTTGCTAATTTCCTGCAAAACACAGGCAATAAAACCACCTAAAATTAGCAAGGATACGGAGGCGCGAGATAACTCCGTAATCAGTGAAAAGCCAGTAAATACATGGATTAGATAACATTATAAGGGAGCTGCGTGACCGCACTGGTCGCCACTCCTAAGAAGTATCACTTGCTTATCTTACTGGTTTATTTCATATAAAAGATGCGTTCACGATAATCAGTTATCAGTTTTTCATTAAATGCATCACCACCATCTACATTGGCAGAATGAAAGATCGGTGGTTCTACTCCCATCTCTAATAATCGTTCAACGATCATTATCAGTAAACAATTCACGATTGCCGCTCCTATAATCGTTGAAGTAGGAGCGATTTTTTGCTTCATTCCTGCTAATTGCATACAAGAATCTTCCAGTTCTCCGCAATTATCGATCACGATATCCGCAATTTCAAATAAATTCATACCGCATACATGGCGGCTAGTTACTTGCTTTGAATAGTCAAGACTGGTAATGGCAATGGTAGTGATTCCCATCTTTTTTGCTTCCAGCGCCATATCAATAGCAATTGTATTTCGTCCGGATACCGAGTGCAGGAGCAGCACATCGCCTTTTTGAATACCGCTGTTTTGCAAGGCGATGCATCCATATCCTTCTAGACGCTCCATTTGCGAAGTTTTGGTAATCGGCCGCACATCCAGCATGACCTCTTTGGGGAAGATCGGGTTCACCACAGCCAAACCACCAGTACGATAAAACATCTCCTGAGCCAAAATACCAGCATGAGAGGCACCGAATACAAAAATACTATGTCCTTCTTTGATAGCATCTGCCATCTGCGCTGCACCTTTTTGCATTACCCCCATCTGCTCTTTTTCCAAGCGTTTCAGCAGTTCTTTGATATGTCCTAAATATTGATTGCTATAATCCATAAGCACTCCTATAAATTGCGAATACGATAAAAATATTTATCCACCAGCTTTTCATTATGATCTGCACATACTTCCTTCATGAAAGCCATATGTCCGTTATAATAAACATCCGGTTTTATGCCCTCTTCTACCAATAATTCCACCATCTCTACTAAAATGGCATTTTGTAAAAATACATTTGGAATTGTGCTGGTCGATCCCACTTTCATATCAAATCCATCAATTTCCACAGCCGCATCACCAATAAGCGAACGATTATCCAATACGACATCTGCCACATCTTTCAATTTCACATTGTCTTTGTGCTTCGTATGCAAATAATCACTATAAGCACATGCGGTAATGGCAATGACTGGTATTCCCTTTTCTTTTGCCCGCAATGCCGCATCTACCGGAGCGATGTTATTGCCAGAATTAGAAATGATGATCATGCAGTCATTTGGGGTAATTCGATGATAATCTACAAGCAGCTTGCCGATTCCATAGGTATTCTCGATATGATAGCTTTTGGTAATTTCAAAACTCCCGGTCGCACTTTGCTCTAACAGCGCACAGTAGTTCGCTGGGGTTGCGGCACGCCAAAATGCATCATCGCAAACCAAATGCGAATGACCTGTACCAAACCCATAAATAATACCACCCTTCTTCGTTGTATCCGCCAATATGCGGGCAGCTTTCATAATTGCTTCTTCTTGTGTTTCTAATACATCTTCCACTACTGCCTGCATCGTTTGAAAATAGTTTTGCCAAGCTTTCATCTTTCTTCCTCCTTTATGTTTTACTGTTGTCTAAATTTTCAATCAGGACTTCATAACTCTGATTTTTCGCATAATAGTTGATTCTTGTCTTTTGATCTGCCCAATTCGAGATCAGATGATACATATGATGAACAATTTCTTTATCCGTTTCCGCATTCATATTCATAAAAAACAGATAGCGTACATGATGCTTTTCCCATAGCATAGGATTCTTCAAACTGATAAAGGCTATAAGCGGTCGTTGGGCATCGTAGCGAGAATGCAGGCACACAATATCATTTCCCACTTCATTTCCTAAGCGATAAATTCCTTTTATCAGTTGCTTTGCCTGCTCTTCACTGCCAATCGTTTCCAGCATTTCCTTTAACGTCATAAATACATCCTGCTTCGTTTTGCAGGCGACACTTTCACGGTACAAACATTCCGGCAAATATTCCCGTATAGAATTATTGATGTCGTATTCACTTTTTAACAAGGACAATATTTCATGATAATAATATTCTACCTTTCCCTGTATAAATACCACTGGAGCACTTACACAGGTCATGATCGGAATGGTCGTAATGATAATATCATTGTGCTGAAAAGAAAATGTTTCTAACTCAAAGACATCACATGTAATGATCTCATCAATCAAGCCTTTGAAGTTTTCGTTTAGGGTGTTTAAGGTCATGATCATTTCCGGCCTGCCATAGCCGCTTACCAGTATCAGCCGTTTTTTGATCCGGCTTTGGTAACGATTCCATGCTAGATTAAAATAAAGCACAAGATAACCAAATTCATTATGATCAATTTCAATCTGTAAAGTTTGTTCAATCACATCAACTGCTTCTAATGTTAATTCTACCGCAAAAGGATAACGCCGATTGTTTTCTAAAAGCAGCGGATTGCGCAGAGTCAACTGCAAACGGATGCGCTCTGCCATCGAAGGGATATGAAGTTTTAAGAATTCATAGATTTCCGTATCTTTTTTCAAATGCAAATGAAAGCGTTGCTCTAATCGTGCAAATACTTTTTCCAGTAGGCTGTCCATATGAGATAGATCACCTTTGCGAATATCCTCACTTCCCATGACCGTTTTCGATAAAATGTGCATTGTCAGGTAAATCGTTTCCTGTTCAGGAAGATAAATGCTCAACTGTTCCTCCAGCATCTTTTTTAATGCAACTGCCGCCTCATATGCTTTCAGTGATTTCATTTCTTTGATGATTTCTTGATCAAAAGATACATATTGATAAAACTTGCTTCGGCGCAGAGCAATTACGATATGAATCACCATATTTTGAATAGATACATCAGAAAAGTGGATATTATGTTGATTCAAAACATGTAACAATGCTTCCCTGATATAGCGAATCTCATTTTGATTGTATTCACTGGAAAACATGATATTGTTTTGAACAAAAAAGTCTTTCATCGCATCTTGAAAAAAGAAATCATTGATGCAGAGCCGTTTCTGGATCTCACTGCCTTCCACAATAATGCCGTTATTTGATTGTACAATTGTTAAGTGATAGTTTTGTAAAAGTCTCTTTACTTCTCTGATATCTAAAGAAACGGTATTGCGACTGACATATAATTCATCAGCAAGATCATCCAATTTGATTGGATAATCAAGTGAAAGCAGTTTTTTAATGATATAGATTGAACGTTCTTTTTGCGTATGAGGAAAATGCTTTGATGTCTGATTAGCAATTCGGTTATTGATTGGTAAAAAAGCTTCTTCTGCTATAATATAAAGACGATATCCAACACCGCGTTTAATTTCTAATACGGCTCCATATCCCTCTAGCTCTTTTTTTAGTCCTTTCATTGTGCTTTTGATCGTTCTAACACTGATATTCAGGGCATCTGCCAGTTGTTTGCTCGTCACATAGTTATCTGCTTCTTTTAATATGCGAATAATTTCTTTTAAGCGTTCATTCAGCAAGATCATAAACTACCTCCGATTTCTACAAATAACTATGCTGTTTCAGCCATGCATAGATCCGTTTCATCCCCTCCTCAAGTGTTGCACGCGGGCAGGCGACATTGATACGCTGATAGCTGCTATAAGCTGAGCCAAAACCACTTCCCTCCTGCACCTCCACATGACCTTCCCACTTTAGTCTGCTCGCAAAGTCCTTTGGTACACGCAGTTTTGAAAAATCCAGCCATGCCAGATAAGTCGCCTGTGGAATTGTGAATGCAACCTGCGGCATATACGTTTCAATAAAGTGTTTTAGAAACTGAAAATTCTCATAAATATAAGTACAGCATGCTTGATTCCATTGTTCTCCTTCCCGATACGCACAAATAAGCGCCTCAAAGCCAAAAATATTGATGCTGGAAAGGCCGCTTGCTTTTGCTTTCGCCGCAAACTCTGCTTGCAAGGCGTTATTTTTTATAATTGCATACGATATTTTCAATCCTGCCAAATTAAATGTTTTAGTCGGTGATCCCAGTACGATCAAATGATCATGATAGGATGCATCACATTTCAGCGCACTCACATGATGCTGATTCGGCATGACAATATCCGCATGAATCTCATCAGATATGACCCATACATGATAGCGATCACAAATCGCTATGATACGTTCGATCTCTGCAAGCGTATAGCAGTTACCGGTTGGATTATGTGGATTACACAGAAGGAACAGTGATATAGAAGGATCCTTTTTCAAGTGTTCCTCGAACCCTTCAAAATCCATATGCCAGCCATTTTCATCATGAAGAAGCGGACTATATATGACTTTACGGCACAGGCTTTTCGGCGTGTTGAAAAAAGGCGGATAAACAGGCGGCTGGACGATTACTTTTTCATTTTCTTTTACCAGCATTTCGATCAGAGCATAAAATCCATAGACGACTCCGGTGTTCAAAACGATTTCTTCTTTTTTCACGGTTATGCCATGGCGGCGTTTCTCCCATTCAATAATTGCCTCATATACATCATCAGATGGATCGGTATAGCCGTAAATAGGGTGCTGAAGCCGCTTTGCCATTGCTTCCTTGATTTGTGGCATACATGCAAAATCCATATCGGCAACCCAAAGTGGGATCACATCATGCAGCTGATAGCGGTTCTCATAACGATCCCATTTTGTACAGCTTGTATGTAACCGACTGCATACTTGGTCAAATTGATACATTATTTCACCTGCTTTCTATTTCTTTTTCGATATGGAAGAAAACATCACATAATGTGATGCCTTCCACTTATTGTTTATTGATTAGTTCTATTAGATCATCATCGACATTATCCGGTACTTGTTTCCCGGTTAGTTTTACCCCGCGACGATTTAATTCTCTGCATTCTTCCATTTCCTGTATCGTCATATTGATGCTTTTTTTGATATTGCGCGTTCCTTCCCGCGCCGGAAGATTACCGATATTCACTTGTGTGATAGTTACACCACGATCCATCATTCTTAAAACATCGGCAGGACGACGTACGACTAAAATGACCCGCTGTCCTTCATATTTTCCACTCACTAAATTTTGCGCTGCTTTTTCGACATCTAACAGCGAGGACTTTAAGCCTGCCGGCACTACTAATCTTAAAGCTGCTTTCTGCACTTCATTTTGATACATTTCATCATTGGCAACCATGATTCTGGTCGCATTGACCGCATTGCACCAATAAACTGCAACCTGTCCATGGATCAAACGATCATCTATGCGCACATGAACTAATCCTTTTGTCATAATGATTCCTCCACTAACCTAAAATACCGGCTGCACTGCACGCGATTCCTAAGATCATAACGAAGATGATCGCTTTGAAAGAAGTCATGCCTTTTCGATTCAACAATGTATATACCAATAAGACAAGTAGCACCGGAATCAATCCCGGCATGATCTGATTCAAGATCGCCTGCAGCTCCATCTCTACTTCGCCGCTCTTAAACACAAACGGCACATTAGCACTTACCACACTTGGAATCAGCGCTCCAACCACCGTTAATCCTAAGATACTTGCGGCTTCGGTTACACGATTCATTTTATCGCCTAAATTTTCAATAAGTTTTGTTCCTTCCCGATAACCGATGCGAATGAAATAACCACGCATGATAACACGTACGACGCCCCAGATCAAATACAGGAAGATACCAATCGGATTCCCTTCCAGAGCCATATAAGAGCCAACTGAGAAAAAGATCGTATTGGCAATGACACCAAACAGCGTATCACCGATACCGGCAAGCGGACCCATCAATCCAGTTTTGATCGCCGATACCGCCTCTAGTGAAGCAGCACCTTCTTTTTCTTCCATCGCGATGTCAATTCCTAAAATGATCTCCGCAAATTCCTGATGTGTATTAAAGAACTGTAAATGCGTTTGCAATGCTTTTTTCATATCTGCTTCATCCGGATATAGTTTCTTCAGCACCGGAATCATTGAATAACAGTATCCCAATCCCTGCATTTTTTCATAGTTCCATGCGGCTTCACCAAGCAACAACCAACGATAACGTACTTTTTTAATATCCTGCAATGAAATTTTACTCATCTTCATCCGCTCCTTCCATTGACTTTACCAATTCTTTTTCCCCACTTTTACGATAAGCCATCAAGGCTAATGCTGCTCCGACAAGTGCTATCCCGAGCATCGGCATACTTAGATATGCTGCCAATACAAAGCCGATCAGCAGATAAGCAGTATATTTTTTAGTAGGCAGATACTTTAATAAGATTGCGATTCCGACAACCGGCAACAGTCCGCCTGCTACCTTTAAGCCTGCGCTTAGCCAGTCCGGGAAATAAGCGACAAAATTTTGTACCAATTCACTGCCTAATACCAGGCATAAAAATACCGGAATGGCACGAGATAAGCCCCAGCAGAATACCCCCAACACATTCATGCGTTCAATGCCTTTGATATTAACGCTTTCCATATAGCGATCCGCACGGTGCTGAAAGAAAGTGTTTGCAAAACGGGCAAATACATCAAGCTGCACCAGTAGCATACCTACCGGCACTGCCAAGCCGATACCAAATTCCACTCCTTTTCCGCTGATCGTGCCAAGTGCGGTTCCAATCAGTGCCGCACTCATGAAATCAGGAAGCGAAGAACCACCGAAGGAAGAAACACCAAGCACCATCAACTGCAGTGTTGCACCAACACTTAATCCAAACGCAAGATCTCCCATTACAAATCCGGCAAAACAGCCGGCAATCAAAGGTCTGTTTAATCCGAAATCCATGTGGATCGCATCATTGATTGCGATAAAAGCATACAATGTTAATAATATAATCTGTATAAAATTTAGACTTTCCATTATTTCATCTCCTATTCATCTTCACTGTTTTCTTTTACTTTTAATAATCGTTCATTCACATTTATCACATTGTCTTTCGCGGTTTCGACAAGATGATCCAACACCGTTTGTAAGTCGCTGTTCCTTTGCATATAAGCTTCCATGACCAGTGGTAAATTGATGCCGGCAATCAAATAGCACTCTTTTTTTGCCTTAAATAGGTGCATGATTGCAGTACGGCATGGTGATCCGCTGTAAATATCTGCCATGACAAGCAGCGGTGAACCGCTTCCCCAGTCGATAATGGAAGCAAGCTTATGCTCCAGCTCCTCACTTGATTCACCTTCTTCCAGCGCACAATATGCAAGATTCGGTTCTTCGCCTAAGATCATCTTCATTGTCTGATAATACCCGCTTGCTAAAGCACCGTGTGATAATATCAGCATCTCGTACAAGTATTTCTCTCCTTCCTCTGCCTATTCTTCATTCATTCGCTTGCGCACATTGACAATATCCTCTAAAGCTGCCTGCTTTGCTTTTTCTGCTAAATCCGTAACATCATAAAAATTTCTTTCACGAATCGCATAAATGAGCATTGCCAAGTTTACCCCGCTGACAATCTCAATTTTCCCCCTCGGTAATAAAGTTGCCGCAATCTGGGTAGTAGCAGCAGAAAGCATATCGGTCAATACCAGAACATCTTCCGCTTCTGCTATTTTTTCTTTTAACAAACAACGCAATACTTTTATATTGTCATCTTCAAACAATCCATACCATTCACAATCTTCAATATCCACAAATGAGGCAGCTGTCTTTAACAGCACTTTTCCTAATTGTTGATGTGTCAGCACCAAAATTTTTGTATTACTGCTCATACTCGGTATCACTTAGGTCAATCAGCTGTTCCTTCTCTGCCGGAATTTGTCTGATTTCTAATTTGATTCCTTTGTTTAACAGTTTTTTACAAATCTCAATATCTTTTTTCCGCAAAATGACGAAACGATTGAGCGCAACTGTATCCTGATCTGCTTTATTGCGATAGCCGCCGATATTGATGGAATGAATGGTTGGCAAGATCTCATGTACGATCCATACGTCATAAAAGTTTTCAACGATCACCATGACACGATCATCATTGATCAGCGCTTCAAGCAGTGCATCTTTACAGTTGTCCAATTCGAAAAACAGCAGTTCTACGTTCTTGGGTTTTGCTAAGTTCAGCGTAATCTTAGAAAACTCATCATTTACGATCTCATCATTGATAATAAAAATCTTATCGATCCGATAAAATGATGTCCAGCTCTGTGCAACTTGTCCATGAAGCAGGCGATCATCTACACGCAATACCTTTATCATGTTTTGCCTCCTCAGTATTGATTCGATCCACGCCCCCAAATGTGAATATAGGGAATCTATTTTTATTTTAGAATAGAATACTTGATTGAGATAGGTAAATGATTGCACCAATATTCGTGCAATCGACCATGTTGTTTTTTAGTAAAGCCGTGTGTATTGACGATAAAGCGCATCGTTGACACTTTGATCCGCCAATCCGTTCAAACTCACAAAAACCGGTGGTTCTATACCGAGTGCAGCAATTTTTTCTGCCGCTAATACGCTGATCGCTTGTACGATAAATGCATTGGCAATGGAAGAGGTCGGCATCATTTTAGTTGCACATCCCGGTACACTGAGCGCCGCATCGCCCAGTTCCCCGCAGTTGTCAATCACGACATCTGCTACTTCCATCAGTTTCTTTCCGCTGGGTGCACGTGAAGGAGTTGCTTCACTATGACTACGCGAAGTAATCGCAATCACCTTGGCACCCTTTTCTTTTGCATACTGTGCTAATTCTACCGGATAAGCATTCCTTCCGGAATTTGAAGCGAGCAGCACGACATCGTCTTTTTGAATGTGATAAAGTTTACCTAAGATTGCTGCATAGCCGCTTAGCTTTTCAATATAGGAGCTTTTAGTCGGATGTTCCGTCATCGTCAGCTCTGAGGTCAAAATCGGAACACAGAACGCCAATCCCCCGGCACGACCATAAAATTCTTCACATACGGTATGCGAATGTCCGCTGCCACTCACATAGAAAGTATGTCCATTGACAAAAGCATCAGCAATCAAGTGTGCGCTGGTCTCGATTGCTTTCTGCTGTGTCTGCCTGATCTTGTTTACGACCGTAAGCCCTGTCTGAAAGATTTCCTGATACATATTCCATCTCCTTTCTGACTTTATTTTAGAAAGCAATGGCATGTTTTCACAGATAAAAAGATGCACGTTTTGTTAGTGCAATAAATTTCTTTCATACTTGCACCTTTTTCAAGTGCAATAAAAAGCCCATGCTTTCACATGGACTTCTATGCTGTTTTATTGTCTTTTGCGCGTCGTTTCGTTTCTTTCTTTTCCTTGCGTTCCACCTTGCTCATTCTGAAGATGACGCCATCGCTTGTATTCTCACCGCTGACCGTATAACCGTTGGCATGAACGACCTTTGCCACAATGGAAAGACCTAATCCGAACTGTCCATCCTGTCCCTTTTCAAACGGCTTAAACAAAGCTGCGATCCGCTCTTCACTCATGCTCGGACCATCATTGGAAATCGCCACCTCGTCTTCACGTAAAACGATTTTGATCTTCGACTTTGCATAGCGCAGCGCATTTTCCAAAATATTTTCGATCGCTACCCGCCAAGATTCCTCTAAACCGGTAAAAAAGACTTCCGGCTGTAAATCTGTTTCGATGACCACATCATCACGAATGGCTTTGATCGACAATATCACATTGTCGATGACCACATTCATATCGGTAAGCGCACCTTCGATATCCTGTGATACCAGATATTCCACACGGTTGAGATAAAGCAGAGAATGCACTTTCTTTTCAAGCCGGTCGGCATTATTGATGATGACATCTACGCTCTTTTCCAATGTTTCATACGGATAAATACCGTCTTTTATGCTTTCCCCATAAGACTTGATCGTCGCAATCGGCGTTTTCAGATCATGCGAGATATTATGGATCATTTCTTCTTTGGTCTTTTCCTGTCGCTGCAATTCCTGCCGCATATCGACCAAAGCCCGCGCCAAGGCACCGATTTCATCCTGTCGATTGATCTTTAACTGTGCATCTTCGCCGTTTTTCACCTTGTCGATATAGTTACGGATCTGATTCAGCGGGTGGATCAAAGCAGCCATCCAGATCATCAAGATCACAAAGAATACGCCTACCACCACGACCGTAATATTGACCACACTGCTGAGCAGGCTGTCCTTCAATAATTCCTGATACTTATTATCATTGAGCGTAAGCAGCCATTTATCATCGGTAATCGCCATGATGCGGTAATACGTTGTCGTATTATCGCCATGATATTCAAAAGCTTTGGCATCTGCCCCATCCATCTGGTTGATGCTTTTTTCAATGTGCTTCAACAGATCGGTGCTGATCACTTCATTTGCCTGCTGTGCATTATTCGCTACGATTTGTAACTGAGGATTGCTGGTATTGGCATCAGTGATCATAAAGTGCTGGAAGGTACTTTCCAGACTGCCGTTTAATAGCAGCTTCTGCCATGTCGTATCACTGTTCTCGATCAAGCCGCGAAAGGTTTCCTGCTCCCGCTCCAATGAGCTGTACGCCTGACTTTTGATCACTTCATTGATATTTCCATTCAGATAGATAAAGAAGAAACAACAGAAAAAAGTGATAAATACGAAGATGAGAGAAAAAAGCTGCTGCGAAAGGGAAAGATGTTCAACCCAAGTATTGAACTTTCTCATTGTTTATCCCAGACGATAGCCATATCCATAGATGGTATGAATGTTAAGCTTCGGCAGTTTTTTACGCAATCGCCGCAGTGTATCATCAACGACCCGATCGCTTCCGAAATAATTATCTTCCCATACATTTTCCAAGATTTTTTCACGACTGAAAGCGATGCCTTTGTTTTTGATAAACATCATCAGTAAATCAAATTCTTTGGTCGTCAGATCAATTTCCACTTTATCGTCAAATACTTTGCGCTGTTCTTCATCCAACTCATAGCTGTCAATGGTAATACGGGTATTTTCTGATTTATAGGTACGCTTCATGATATTATTGACGCGAAGCACGAGTTCTTTCGGGGAAAACGGCTTGGTGATATAATCATCGCTGCCTTTTTCCAAACCGATGATGCGATCGAACTCCTTATCACGGGCAGACATGAAAATGACCGGAATTTCAGCGCCCTGATGGCGGATCTCTTCAAGCAGATCAAAACCGCTCTTGTCATCCAACATGATATCAAGGATCCAAAGCTGTACATCGTCATCTCCGACATGAATGCTCGCCTCTTCATAAGTATAGTAGGAACGCACTTCATAGCCTTCCTTGATCAGATACTGTGCCACCAGATCGTTTAGATTTTTTTCATCATCTACAACACAAATTACTTTTTTCATAATCATCACCTCTTTGTATTCATTATATATGAATTATGGGAAAGAAGAAAGAGTATGCTTTTTTTTCATACAATTTCACATTGTTTCTACCGGATTCCTTTACTTTTTTTCAGCTTTTCCATATAAAAGGAATCGATCCTATGCAATCGATTCCCTGTTTTCTCTTATAATCCTTTCGCTTTGATAAAATCAACGATGCGCATGACGTACTGCTCGCATAAAGCATCGGTCTTTGCTTCGACCATGACCCGAACCAGCGGTTCTGTACCGCTTGGTCTAACCAGGATGCGTCCTTCTTCGCCAAGCTCTGCTTCGACTTCACGGATTTTTGCAAGCAGCTCTTCATTCTGTAAAGCCGCATGCTTATCCTTTACCTCCACATTGATCAAAAGCTGTGGATAGATGAACAGATCCTCACTCAGTTCCCGCAGCGACATGCCGCTTTTCTTCATGACCTCCAGCAGCTTCAACGCGCTTAACAAGCCATCTCCCGTATTCATATGTTCTTTGAAAATAATGTGTCCGCTTTGTTCCCCGCCCAGCACAAAGCCGTTTTTCTCCATATTCTCAAATACATATTTATCGCCGACATCGGTTTTCTCATAACGGATCTGACAACGATCAAACGCTCTGTACAGCCCTAAATTCGCCATCACGGTCGTTACTACCGTATTCTCCTTCAAATGACCGCGGTTCTTCAAGTAATTACCGCAGATATAAAGCGTATGATCTCCGGTAATGAGATCGCCGTTTTCATCTACCGCAATCAGACGGTCCGCATCGCCGTCAAAAGCAAATCCACAGTCAAACATGCCTTTGTTTTCCCGCATCAGCTCCTGTAATTCTTCCGGATGGGTCGAACCGCATTTGGTATTGATATTCACGCCGTTAGGAGAAGAATGGATCACTTCCAGCGTTGCCCCCAATTCCGAAAGCACCTGTGCCGCTGTTGCCGTAGCGCTGCCATTGGCAAGATCCAAAGCGATCTTCATGCCGCTGAAATCACAGTTCACACACTCCTTCAAATAGCTTTCATAAAGCTCCAGCCCTTCATGCCATTCGATCGCTGTTCCCAGCGCGTCATTGATCGCATATTCCACTTCGCTTTCACCGTCCATAAAAGCTTCGATTTCTTCCAGCACCGCATCATCCATTTTCTTTCCTTCATGATTGAATAATTTGATGCCATTATCATAGAACGGGTTATGACTGGCGGAGATCATCACACCACAGTCAAACTTTTCCTTTACGACCAGATAAGCCACGCTCGGTGTCGGGCATACGCCTAACAGATAAACATTCGCTCCAGTTGCGGTCGCGCCTGCCGCCAGCGCCATTTCAAACATGCTTCCGGATAAGCGGGTATCTTTCCCGATCAGGATCTTCGCATGGCGCTCCTTGCCATAATAAGCGCCGATGTACTTCCCGATGGCAAGTGCCATATCCAGTGTTAATGTGTCGTTTGCACGTCCTCTGACGCCGTCTGTTCCGAAATATTTTGTCATGCTTGTACCTCCTAGTCCGCTTCGACTACTTTGACTTTGATCTTTGCTGTTTCACTCGTATAAGTTGCAAGATTGTTTTTACCGGCAGCGGTAAGCGTTAATTCATATGTGCCTGCCTTCGTGATCTTGCTCATATCAAAATAAACCTCGATATCTTCGCTCTGGATCGAATCCAGTACGCTTTGCGCACCGATCACCTTGACATTCGCATAAGCATCATCGTTATCCACCGGCGCAACCTTAAACTTTTTCTTATTGTTTTTATAAGCAACCGGTATTTTCTCAAATACTTTTTCCTTGCTGTCTGCCAGCTTGATCGTGATATTGACGCGCTGGGTGCTGACCTTGGTGACACCGCTAGGTGTAATGATCGGCATCGTTACCGTCTTATCGGCAGTCAGCGTGTTGGCCGGCAGCTGGATCGTTACATCATTGATGCTTTCTAATACATCCAGCGGTCCATAGATCGTTACGGCAGAAGCGTCCATCTGGTATGACTCGATCGCTTTCCCGTTTGGCACCTTGCCGACCGGTACCACTGAGATCGGCACATCTTTGCTTGGTGTCGTAACTTCTACCTTCGTTTTCATCGTCGCCGGCAGAATATCGACTTCCACCCGTTCTCCCTGCTGGTTATAAGCAACGATGCTTGCTTCGGTTTCAAAGGTCTTGGTCACATCCGATACATCGATCAGCGCCTTTACAAACGCCACTTCATCTAACGTATCTTCCGATGCGCTGACCACGACTTCTCCCTGTTCAAACTCCGGTGTTCCTAACGCATAGATCTTATCCATCTTATCCGTATTGACGAAATCATAGCCCAGCGTATAACGACGGCTGGTCTTACGCTTGATCGTTACCATCGCCACCGACGGATCAAGCGTTACATCGACACGCTCCGAAACATTTTTCGGCAGCAGCTTCACTTCATGCGTTCCTTCGGTAAAATCCGTTAAGTCCGCCACGACCTGAAAATTTCCCTGTGAATTGACCAAGCTGATGTCGCTTGGATCACCGACCAACGTCGCATTGACCGTTTCCGGTACGCCGCTTACTTCATATACCTGATCGGATATGATCGTCGAAACCGCTACATTGTTCAACGTCGTTGCACTTTTATTCGTCGTAAACAGACTCATGCTGTCATCACCGCCTAAATTGACCATCGCATAAAGCGCAACGGCCAGCGCCAATGACACCACTTTTCCATACTTCTGGTTAAATAACAGCTTATCGACCCAAGAGGACAGCCATCGAAAGAATCGTGTAACCGCATTTTCAACCGATGTATAAGTTTTCGCAACTTTCTGCCCTTTCTCGGCGATCGATTTTGCCAGCTCGACTTTTCCTTCTGAGGAAAGCTCGGTATTTTTCTTCTTTCTAGCCATTGTTTCCCTCCTTCACTTTTTCTTTCGGTGAAGTAGATCGCCGTCTTGGTTTCGGTGTATAGTTCACTTC
>OERZ01000076.1_pt1 | contig 18727 bp, 15 predicted proteins | sample 1540151 | NCBI WGS metagenome assembly OERZ01 (sample SAMEA3891880, study PRJEB23780) | metagenome | biome: terrestrial biome; feature: animal house; material: Caecal content | place: Italy | collected 2015-05-05 | reverse complement strand
ATTCTACCACAGGAGGCCTTCTTTTTTCATTGTCTACTTTTACTGGAGCGGTTCACTCGGAAAGAGGAGCCCCGCCTTTTTATTCGTTTGGGTGTTCCAGGAAAACGCGCTTAGCGCTGGATCCGGCCGGAGCCGTCGCCGCCAGCCAGCTTCTCCACCTCGGAGACGCTGACCATGTTGTAGTCGCCCTCGATGGAGTGCTTCAGAGCGGAAGCAGCCACGGCGAACTCAACCGCATCCTGGGTGCTCTTGCCGTTCAGCAGAGCGTAGATCAGGCCGCCGCCGAAGGAGTCACCGCCGCCCACGCGGTCGATGATCCGCAGCTCGTACTTCTTGGAGAAGCAGTACTCGCCGGAAGCCACATCGTACAGCATGGCGCTCCAGCCGTTGTCGGAAGCGCTGTGAGACTCGCGCAGGGTGATGGCGACCTTCTCGAAGTTGAACTTGTCAGCCAGCTGCTTGGCAACGCTCTTGTAGCCCTCGTGGTTCAGGGTGCCGCCGTAGATGTCGGTAGCCTCAGCCTCGATGCCGAAGACGTCCTTTGCATCCTCCTCGTTGGAGATGCAGACGTCCACGTACTGGCACAGGTCGGTCATGGCAGCGCGGGCCTGCTCACGGGTCCACAGCTTGCCGCGGTAGTTCAGGTCGCAGCTGATCTTGACGCCGGCAGCTTTGGCAGCCTTGCAGGCCTGGCGGCAGATCTCGACGACGTTCTCGCCCAGAGCCGGGGTGATGCCGGTGAAGTGGAACCAATCCACGCCCTTGAAGATCTTCTCCCAGTCGAAATCGGAGGGCTGAGCCAGCTGGATGGCGCTGTTGGCGCGGTCGTAGATGCAGACCGAGCCACGCTGAGAGGCGCCCTTCTCGTTGTAGTAGATGCCCACACGGTCGCCGCCGCGGACGATCATGCGGGTATCCACGCCGTAACGGCGCAGGCTGTTGACGGCGCACTGGCCGATGGCGTGGGCGGGCAGCTTGGTGACGAAGGCGGCGTCGATGCCGTAGTTGGCCAGGGAGACTGCGACGTTGGCCTCGCCGCCGCCGAAGGTGAACTCCAGAGTGCTGGCCTGCACGAAACGCTCGTAGTTAAACGGCTGCAGGCGGACCATCAGCTCGCCAAAAGTAACGACTCTCATTGTTGTATTCTCCTTTTAGTTCAGTGTAAATGATAGCATCCGTTCCGGTGGGGTCCCGGCGGCATGTTTCGGGGTGGTTAGGGCTCAGGCCTGGACCAGGTGGAAGGCGAAGCCGCCGATCTCGTCTGCCAGGTAGCAGGAGATGGTCTTGCCATTCTTGACGTTCTTGCTGTCCAGGTCGAACTTGACGCCGCGGCGGGACAGGTGATAGATGGCGCGGTCCACGTTGTTGCAGCCGATGGCGATGTGGCCATGGGTGCCGCGGCCGGGCTTCTTCATGATCTCGAACTCCTTGTTGCCCACAAAGATGCTGGAGTTGCCGGGGGCGACCTTCATGCTCAGCAGGCCGGCGATGGCATTGGCGGTGGCCATGGCCTCTTCCTCGTTGGCCGAGTTGATGCCGATGTGGACCAGCTTCAGGCCCAGCATGGTGTCAACCGCCTCTTTGCACATTGCAGTGATCTTGTCCCACTGGCCGGCCTTGATGACGTCGCTCTTGCACATCCAGGTGCCGCCCACGGCGAAGATCTGGTCGTAGCCCAGATAATCGTTGACGTTCTTGGCGTTGACGCCGCCGGTGCACATCCACTTGGCGCTCTTGAGGGCAGCGCCGATGTTCTTCAGCATGCCCACGCCGCCGTTGGCCTCAGCGGGGAAGAACTTCAGGGCCTCGCAGCCCAGATTCATGGCCTGCTGCATCTCGCCGGCGCTGCAGGTGCCGGGCATCATGATGCCGCCCTTGTCGATGACGTGACGGCAGACCTCGGGGTCAAAGCCGGGGGCCACGATGAAGGAAGCACCGGCAGCCATGGCGCGGTCGGCCTGGTCCTTGGTCAGGACAGTGCCGGCGCCCAGCAGCATCTCGGGCATCTGCTCGTGGATGAGCTTGATGCACTCCTCAGCGCAGGCGGTACGGAAAGTAACCTCAGCGGCGGGCAGACCGCCGTCGGCCAGAGCCTTGCACAGGGGCAGGGCCTCTTCAACACTGTTAAAGGCGATGACAGGAATAATGCCGATCTGGTAGACCTTTTCAATTACAGGATTCATGACGCATTTCTCCTTTGCTTTTTACACGCTCAATGTACCGGGCGCACCACAGCCAGGGTACGCCCGCACACACTTTGATATATTACTAGTATAAACGAGAACGGGCGCTTTGGTAATACTCAACAAGCACAATATTTCAGTGTGCATCTTGTATACATTGCATAAAATCAGACCGAAAGCCGCTCAAACAGCTCCGCTACGCCGTCGTGATCGCAGTCCTGTCGGCTGACAAGATCGGCCAGAGAGCGGATGCTGGGCATGGCATTGGCCATGACGGCAGCCACCCCGGCCTCCCGGAGCATGGCCCGGTCGTTCTCGCTGTCGCCGATGGCCAGGATCTGCTCCCGCTGAATCCCCAGCGCCCGGCCCAGGGCCAGCAGGGCGCTGCCCTTGTTCACCCCGGCGGCGGTGACCTCCACATTTTCGGGGGAGCCCTGGGTGAGCTCGATGCCCTCCACCGGTTCCAGGGCTTTCAGCGCCTCCTGGGCCTGGTCCACAGTGTCAAAGAACATACAGAATTTTTCCACATCGGCGGCATGGTCCTCCATCCAGGGGGCCAGCTCAGGCAGGATCACAAACCGGCCGTCGTTTTTCTGCTTGGCCTCGGTGGAGCGGAAATCATTCATCCGCTCCATGGTGCGGCGCATCCCTTCCTCGCTCTTGAGGGTCTGCCCCCCGGCAAAGATGCTCAGCTCGCCCTCAAAGCTGGAAAGGATCTGGAAGACGGTCCGGGCGGTGTCGGCCGGCAGGGGCGTATAGAGCAGCCGTTTGGGCTCGGCGGTGGGGTGGTCCCCCGGGTCGCCGTACCGGCTGAAGATGGCGTCCACCGGCTTTTCCCCCAGATCCCAGACGGAGGCGCCGTTGGAGGTCAGGGCGTACCGCAGCCCGGGCATGGGATGGATGGCCACCGGCAGGCTGGACAGGCCCCGCCCGGTGGCGGGCAGTACCACGATCCCCCGGCGGATGGCGTCGGCAATGGCCTCCATGGTGCGGGGGGTGATCTGGCTGTCGTGGTTCAGCAGGGTGCCGTCCAGGTCCAGGGCCACCATCCGGATATCACAGCGGGGGTCGGCGTCGGGGTCATCCCCCAGCACAAATTTATGGATGGCGTAGGCTACGCCGTCCTCGTTGTTGGTTCGGGTGATAAAATCGGCGGCGGCCTTTACTTCGGGGAAAGCGTTCCCCATGGCCACCCCCAGCCCGGCGGCGGTAATCATGGGGATGTCGTTGCCCCCGTCGCCGCAGGCCATCAGCGCTTCGGCGGGCAGGTCCAGGGCCCCCGCCAGAGCTCTCAGCCCGGAACCCTTGGTGACTCCAGCGGCGCTGATCTCCATGTTCAAAGGCAGGCTGGAGACTACTTCCAGCCCCAGGGCCGCCACCTTGGCCCAGGCTTTCTGCCGCTGGTCCTCCGAGAGGAAGAAGAGGGTGAGTTTTTCCAGCCCTCGCTCCTGCTGGGCGATAAAAGCCCGCAGATCAGGCAGGCGCACCCGGCTGTTCAGCACATAGGCCCGCAGGTTCTCGGGCACATAGCGGTCCGCCTGGGCGGCGTTGGCCTCGGTGGTGTAGCCCTGGCCATCCTGGAACAGATCCACCAGACACTCGTATTGGGTCAGCAGATCGTAGACCTGAAGGGCCAGATCCCGGGGGATATAGTCCTCCGAAAGGGCGCGGTTTTCGGCCAGATCCATCACCCGGGCGCCGTTGGCGGTGATGGCATACCGCACGCCGGGCAGAGCCAGCAGCTCGGCCGGAATGCCGGCGACGGTCCGGCCGGTGGCGGGCACCAGGAGCACGCCCTGGTCAGCGGCGGCCCGGAGGGCTCGGAGGCTACGGCGGGAGATCTGTTTGCGGTCATCCAGCAGGGTGCCGTCCAGATCCAGAGCGATCAAACGAATGGGAGAGCTGTTCATATTTCTGCAACGCCTTTCTGCGCCGCGAGGGCGCCGGTTGGTTTCCTTTTTCCTGAAATTCAGACACAGTTCTATTGTACGCCCTCGGGACGATTTGCGCAAGCGGCCCGGCTGTGCTAGAATAAAAAGGAACTGCCCCCGGGCAGAAATACAGGGGAGGAATCTCCCCCCGCAAGACAAAGGAGGATGAATGCAAACGCGCAACAGGCTGAAACTTCGGCCGAATCTCTGGTTTCAGGTCTACTGGATTCTCTATGTGATCTGGTTTTTTGCCCTGGACTGGCTGAACAAAGATCCCAAATACATTATTTATAGTCCGCTGGATGGGTACATCCCGTTCTGCGAGTGGTTTATTTTTCCCTATTGCAGCTGGTTTTTTCTGCTGGCAGGGGTAATGGCGCTGCTCTGGTGGTACGACACCCCTTCTTACAACAAGCTGTGCCTGATGATGTTCTCGGGGATGACCTTCTGCCTCATCGTCTATATGATCCTGCCCAACGGGCTGGATCTCCGTCCGGCGGCTGAGGCGGTGGGCCGGGACAACATCGCCATGCGGATTATGCGGCTGATCTGGAAGGCGGACGCCCCCAACAACGTCTGCCCCTCCATCCACTGCCAGAGCTCAGGCTGCATGGCCCTGGCCTTCTCCAAGAGCAAACTGGCGGAGCGCCGCCCCTGGCTGAAGGTTCTGGCCTGGGGCTGGGCGGGGTTGATCTGCGCTTCCACCCTGTTCACCAAACAGCACTCAGTGATTGATGTGGTCTGCGGCCTGGCGCTGACGGCAGTCTGGTACTGGCCGCTGTACGGGCGGCGGCGGACCGGGGTGAAAGGGGGAGTCTGATGCGGATCGCCTGGTTTATCTCGGACCATGGATACGGTCATATTATGCGGAACACCCCGCTGATTCTGGAAACTCTGACCCGTCCCGGGGTGGAGCTGACGGTGATCAGCGCCGAGAGCCACCTGGAGGTGCTGCGGCGGTATGTCCGCCCCGGCCAGGTGGAGATGATTCCCTTTGAGAAGATGGATTACGGCCTGGAGGTTATTCCCGGCACCCTGTTGATCGACGTTCCCCGGCTGGAAGAAGGGGCGGCGGCCTATATCGCCGACTTTGACCGCCGGGCCGCCTGGGCCGAGCAGCTGCTCCGCCGGGGCGGGTACGACCGGGCGGTGGTGGATATGCCGGTCTGGGCCCTGCTGGGGGCCAAAGCCGCCGGGGTGGAGAGCGTGCTGATCACCAACTTCACCTGGGTAGAGATCTACCGGGAGTATCTGCCCGATGCGCTAGTGGAGCCCTTCCGCCGGGCCTACCGGGCGGCGGACCGGGTACTCTACTATGAACTGTCCAACCCCCAGTACCGGGCGCTTCTGCCCGGCGGGGAGGACTGCGGCCTGACGGCCCGGCCTTTCGACCCGGTTAAAGTGGCGACCATCCGGGCGGCCCACCGGCAGCCCATTGTATTTTGCAGCATCGGTTTTTCCAACCAGGGGCTGGCCAAACCCTTGCAGGCAGGGGGCCTGCCCTATGACTTCATCACTACCGCCGAGCTGGCCATGGAAGGGGAGAACGTCACCCGCCTGGGGCCGGTGGAGGATATGCAGAACTACGCCGCCGCGGCGGATTACTGTATCGCCAAGGCGGGGTGGGGCACCGTGGCCGAGATCCTGCTGGCGGGCAAGCCCGCGGCCCTCATGGGCCGGGACACCGTCGCCGAGGATCGCATGACCATCCAGCAGCTGGAAGAGCGCCGCGCAGCCATCAAAGTGCAGGTGGATGAGCTGGCGGATATGGCTGGGGTGATGGCCCGGCTGGTTCGGTTCGCGGAAAATGGGTTCCGTCCCGGCCATTACCGGAATAACGCTCCCTTTATTGTGGATCGGCTGTTAGCCGGGCATTGACGAGACCGGGCCAAGCGTTTAAAATGATAGAGGATAAGAAGAGGGTAAAGCCGCCGCAGAGCGTCTGCGGCGCACAAGGAGGTTCAAGCATGGCGGCACTCAGCGCGCGGGAAGTAGCGTACCAAAAGCTGCACAACCGCATTATCACAATGGAACTCAAACCGGGCGACTCGCTGAACGACCGGCTTTTGGCAGAGGAGATGGGCATCAGCCGCACCCCGGTGCGGGAGGCCCTGATTATGCTCAATATTGCCCACATGGTCAGCATCAAGCCCCAGAGCGGCACCCATGTGGCGCCCATCGATTTAAAGCGGATGGAGCTGGAACAGTACGCCCGCTATACCCTGGAAAAGGAGATGATGCTCCGGGCCTGTTTGCAGATGGGCCCGGCAGAGATCGCCGCCTACCGGGAGAATATCCAGGAGTATGGCCGGTGCGAGCAGACCCTGACCGGCGCGGAGCGGAACACCCGGCTTTTGGAGCTGGACAACTTCTTCCACCGCAAAGCTTTTGAAATCAACGGGATGGAGGAGCATTTCGACCATATGCTCTCCACCTTCCAGCACATCGAGCGGCTGCGGATGTTCAGCCTGATGATCGACGAGAACAAGTCGGTCTGCCAGGAGCACACCCGGATCGTGGACGCCCTGGTGGCCCAGGACGCCGATGCGGTGGCCCAGGCGCTGGAAGCCCATCTCCAGCGGTACAAGGTATCGGTGGAGTGGGCCCGCAAGACCAATCCGGATTACTTTATTGAGGGCTAAAATGCCCCGACACAACGGCCGTGGAGAAAGCAGGCGCTCCACGGCCGTTGTTTTTGGGGGAAATATACAAGATTTGGCAATAAAAAATGGCTGGTTCGCTACTTGTAAAATGTCAACTGATATATTAGAATATAAACAAGAGCGGCCTGCCTCTGCCCCAGAGCGCAGGCGAGAACCAAAAATCCAATTAAGGGAGGAATACTATGCCAATGCAAATGGGTTTCCGTTGGTACGGCGAGGGCAACGACAAGATCAAGCTGTCGGATATCAAGCAGATCCCCGGCGTCACCAGCATTGTCTGGGCGCTGCACAACAAGCTGCCCGGCGAAGTCTGGGAGGTCGACGAGATCGCTGAGGTGCAGAAGCAGCTCGAGCCCTACGGCTTCAACATGGATGTGGTCGAGTCAGTCAACGTCCACGACGACATCAAGATCGGTCTGCCCACCCGGGACGGCTACATCGCCAACTATATCCAGACCATCCGCAACCTGTCCAAGTTCGGCGTGAAGGTCATCTGCTACAACTTCATGCCCATCTTTGACTGGACTCGTTCCGATCTGTTCCACCCGGTGGGCGACGGCTCCACCGCCCTGTACTACCAGAAGGACATGATCCAGGACGACTACAACGCCATGGCCGACTATATCATGAGCTTCACAGAGAAGTACAACATGACCTTCCCGGGCTGGGAGCCGGAGCGTATGGCCAAGCTGGACGAGCTGTTCAAGGCTTACGCCCCTGTCACCAAGGAGAAGCTGTGGGAGAACCTGAAGTACTTCCTGGAGGCTCTGATGCCCGTCTGCCACGAGTGCGACATCAAGATGGCCATCCACATGGACGATCCCCCCTGGGATATCTTCGGCCTGCCCCGCCTGCTGACCAGCGCCGAGAACATCGACCGCTTCCTGTCCATGGTGGACGACCCCTACAACTGCCTGACCCTGTGCTCCGGCAGCCTGAACGCCGACCCCAACAACAACGTGGCCGACATCGTCCGCAAGCACTGCGACCGGATCGCTTTTGCTCACATCCGCAACGTCAAGCACTTCCCCAACGGCGACTTCTCCGAGGCCAGCCACCGCGACTGCGACGGCGACACCGGCATCCTGGAGATCCTGAAAGCCTACCACGACTGCGGCTACGAGGGCTATATCCGCCCGGACCACGGCCGTCATCTGTGGGGCGAGGGCCCCGGCAATGTCCGCCCCGGCTATGGTCTGTACGACCGCGCCCTGGGCATCATGTATATGTGGGGCGTCTGGGACATGCTGGACAAGCTGGACGCAGAGAAGAAGGGCTGATTCGTTCAGCGTTTTGAGAAGGGAGTTTCTATCATGAAATTGACCGATATTAAGAAGGGCATCGGCCCCGAGTGGGCGGAGAAGGGCTATCAGCTGCCCAAGTTCGACATCGAGGCAGTCCGTGCCAAGACCCATGCCGAGCCCACCTGGATCCACTTCGGCGCAGGCAACATCTTCCGCGCCTTCCCGGCGGCCATCCTGCAGCAGGTTCTGGACTCCGGCAAGTACGACCGCGGCGTCATCGTGGCCGAGAGCTTTGACTACGAGATCATCGACAAGGCTTATCGCCCCTACGATAACCTGAGCCTGCTGGTCTGCCTGCAGTCCACCGGCACCATCGAGAAGAAGGTCGTCGCTTCTGTCACCGAGAGCCTGAAGGCGGATCCCCAGTTCAGCGAGGACTGGGCTCGCCTGGTGGAGATCTTCACCGCTCCCAGCCTGCAGATGGTCTCCTTCACCATTACCGAGAAGGGCTACGGCTTCTCTCCCGCCGATCTGGAGCGGGGCATGAACGCTCAGTTCGCCATGGGCAAGGTCACCGCTCTGCTGTACGAGCGGTTCAAGGCCGGCGCCCTGCCTGTCACCCTCCAGAGCATGGACAACTGCTCTCACAACGGCGACAAGGTCAAGGCCGGTGTCTTCGCCTACGCTGAGAAGTGGGCCGAGATGGGTCTGGTTCCCGCTGAATTCGTCGCTTACGTCAAGGACGAGACCAAGGTCACCTACCCCTGGAGCATGATCGACAAGATCACCCCCCGGCCGGACGCCAAGGTCCAGAAGATGCTGGAAGAGGACGGCTTCGAGGATAACTACACCATCATCACCGAGCGCCACACCTTCACCGCTCCCTTTGTCAACGCCGAGGAGACCGAGTACCTGGTCATCGAGGACAAGTACACCAACGGCCGTCCCCCGCTGGAGCTGGGCGGCGTGATGTATGCAGAGCGTGAGACCGTCGACAAGGTCGAGAAGATGAAGGTCTGCACCTGCCTGAACCCCCTGCACACCGCCATGTCCATCTATGGCTGCATGCTGGGCTACACCCTGATCTCGGACGAGATGGCCGACGAGGACATCCGCGGCCTGATCACCAAGATGGGCTATATCGAGGCTATGCCGGTGGTTGTGGATCCCGGCGTTCTGAAGCCCGCCGACTTCATCGGCGCGGTTCTGAACCGCCGCCTGCCCAACCCCTTCATGCCCGACGCTCCCCAGCGGATCGCCACCGACACTTCTCAGAAGCTGTCCATCCGCTTCGGTGAGACCATCAAGGCCTACCAGGAGAAGGGCCTGGATATGAACGAGCTGGTTCTGATCCCGCTGGTTCTGGCTGGCTACGCCCGCTATATCCGGGGCATTGATGACAACGGCAACGCCTTCGAGCCCTCTCCCGATCCGCTGCTGGCCGAGCTGAGCGCCATCGTCGCTCCCCTGGAGGTCAAGGAAGGTCCCCAGGACTTCAGCTGCCTGAAGGCTCTGTACAGCCGCAAGGATGTCTTCGGCGTGGATCTCTACGCCGTCGGCCTGGGCGAGAAGATCGAGGGCATGGTGGCCGAGCTGTACGCTGGCCCCGGCGCTGTCCGCAAGACCCTGCACAAGTATGTGTCGGCTCGCTGATCGCCTCCTAAATTAAAAATCACAGGATTTCGCCCCGCGTAGCGCTCTGTCGCCGCGCGGGGCGTTTTTTGTGTTTTTTTACGAAAAGGGAATCTTTACACCGGCAGAATTCTCTGTAATAATAGATTCAGTTGAAAAAAGGGAGTACAGACCCAATCAAAGGAGGAGACATCCAATGAAAGTAATGGTGTTTGATGTGGGCGGGACCGAGATTAAATATTCCGTCATGGACGAACAGATGAACCGCACCAGCGCGGGCTCGGTGCCCACCCCCATGGACAACCAGGAGCATTTTCTGGAGACCATGGCGGAGATCTACCGCCCCCACAAGGACGAGGTAGAGGGGATCGCTGTCAGCCTGCCCGGTTTCATCGACGCGGAAAACGGTGTGGTCCGGGGCGGCGGCGCCCTGCTGTACAACATCGGTACCCCGGTGGGCCCCCGCCTGGCCGAGAAGTGCGGCTGCAAAGTCTGGCTGGAAAACGACGGCAAGGCCGCGGCCATGGCGGAGCTGTGGCAGGGCGCCCTGAAAGGCTGCAAGAATGCCTCGGTGTTTATCATTGGCACCGGCGTAGGCGGCGGCCTGATCGTGGACGGAAAGCTGGTGCGGGGCCGGGACTGCACCGCCGGCGAGTTCAGTTTTATCAACACCAATACCTCCGACTGGGAGAACCCCGCCTGCGTCATGGCCAACGAGTGCAGCACCTCGGCCCTGCTGGCGGGCTACCGGGCCCGGAAGGGTCTAGCCCCCGACGCCCCCATGGACGGCCGGATCTTCTTTGGCGCTGTGCTGGAAGGGGAGACAGAGGCCGTGGAGACTCTGGACGCGTTCAGCAAGAAGGTGGCGGTTCAGATCTACAACCTGAATGTCCTGCTGGACCTGGAAAAAGTGGCCATTGGCGGCGGCATCAGCAAACAGCCCATCCTGATCGAGAAGATTCGGGAAGCCTATGACACCCTGATTGCGCACCACCCCTTCGGGCCCATGGGTGCCACCCTGCCCCGGCCTGAGATCGTCGCCTGCCAGTTCAGCAGCGAGGCCAACCAGGTGGGCGCTATGTACAGCTACCTGCTGGCGGAGAAAAACGCCTGATTTTTTGGTTGAAATTTGCACACGAAAGACCGCCGGTATAATCCCCGGCGGTCTTTTTTTTCCGCCAAAGCCATGGGCTTGATTTTGGACATCTGTTGCGAAAAAATGAATTTTTGTGCTGACTGTGTAAAAATTGTGCGGAATATGAATAAAAACATGTAAACATATCCAAAATACGATGCCTATTCTTGGAGATTTTTACTCTTGCGGACTGTTTTAGACCAAAGGTATAATAACCATAGTGATTGCAGATCCCCTGTGACGGGTCTGCCAATTCTGAGTTGATTTAGAATGAAGGAGAATGCTTTATGAAAATGATTTCTCGCCGCGACTTCCTGAAGGCTTCTGCTGTGGTCGGCGCATCTGCAGCTCTGACTGCTTGCGGCAGCTCTTCCAGCTCCACCGCGGCTTCCACTGCGGCTTCCACCGCAGCTTCTACCAATGCTGCCGCTTCCGGCAGCGCCAACATCGGTGTCTGCATCTATCAGTTCGCTGATAACTTCATGACCCTGTACCGTACCGATCTGGACGAGTACCTGAAGGACATGGGCTACAACGTCACCATCGTGGACGGCAAGAACGACCAGAACACCCAGACCGAGCAGATCAACACCTTCCTGCAGCAGGGTGTGGACGTCCTGGTCATCAACCCCGTTCAGACCACTTCGGCCCAGACCATTGTGGACACCATCTCTCCCTCCGGTACTCCCATCGTCTTCATCAACCGTGAGCCCGCCAAGGAAGTTCTGGACAGCTATCCCGAGAAGTGCTGCTACGTCGGCGCCGACGCTCGTCAGTCTGGTACCTACCAGGGCGAGCTGATCCTCGAGACCGAGACCAAGGGCGACCTGAACGGCGACGGCAAGGTTACTTACATTATGTGCAAGGGCGACCCCGAGAACATCGACGCTCAGTACCGCACCGAGTACTCCATCAAGGCTCTGACCGACGCCGGCATGGAAGTCGAGTGCCTGTACGAGTACCTGGACAACTGGGACCAGACTCTGGCTCAGCAGGACGTGGCCAACGCTCTGGCACAGTACGGCGACCAGATCGAGGTTGTCTTCTGCAACAACGACGCTATGGCTATGGGCGCTCTGCAGTCCATCGAGCAGGCTGGCCGCACCGTCGGCAAGGACATCTACCTGGTGGGCGTTGACGCTCTGGCCGAGGCTGTCCAGGCTGTCATCGACGGCCGTCTGACCGGCACCGTCCTGAACGACGATGTGAACCAGGCTACCGCTGCTGCCGAGGCCACCAAGCTGTACGTCGAGGGCCAGCCCGTCGAGCAGTACTACTGGGTCGACTACGTCAAGGTTACCCCCGAGAACGCTGCAAACTACCTCTAAGAAATAGAGTAACTGCAGTTGCAAGGTGCGCAGTTGATTCTGACGGCGTTTTTCCGTTGTTAAGAATATAAAGGGATGCGTGCGTGCGAGAAGCTGCTTCTCTGCGCACGCATTTTCTTGCCGCTGACAACGGCGCGCCAAAATTAACCTGAAAAAAGGAGGCTCTACGGAATGTCAGAATACCGTCTGGTCATGAAAGACGTGGTCAAAACCTTCCCGGGCGTAAAAGCGCTGGACCATGCCCGGCTGGAGCTCCGCCCCGGCAAAGTCATGGCCCTCATGGGCGAAAACGGCGCCGGCAAGTCCACCCTGATGAAATGCATGTTCGGCATTTATAAGATGGATGAAGGCGAGATCGAATACGAAGGGCAGAAGGTCAACATCCCCACCCCCCTGGATGCATTGAACCGTGGCATTGCCATGGTGCATCAGGAGCTGCAGCCCATCCCGGCCCGTACCGTGGCCGAAAACATCTGGCTGGGCCGCTACCCCACCAAGAAATACGGCGTTGTCACCACCGTGGACCACGCCAAAATGTACAAGGACACCGAGGCTCTTTTGAAAAAGCTGAAGCTGGACATCGATCCTCGGGCCAAGCTGGGCTCTTTGAGCATCGCACAGATGCAGATGGTGGAGATCGCCAAGGCGGTTTCGGCCGACTGTAAGGTGCTGATCCTGGACGAGCCCACCTCCTCTCTGACCGAGAACGAGGTCCAGTCCCTCTTCCGCATCATGAACGAGCTGAAGGGCCAGGGCGTCTCTCTGGTCTACATCAGCCACAAGATGGATGAGATCAAGGTGATCGCCGACGAAGTCACCATCATGCGGGACGGCCAGTACATCGGCAAGTGGAACGTGGCCGATATGACCAAGGAAGAGATCATCGCCAAGATGGTGGGCCGCGAGCTGTCCAACCTCTATCCGCCCCTCCAGAACGTCCCCTCCAACGAGGTGGTTCTGAAGGTGGAGGATTTCACCTCCATCAACCCCCGCAGCTTCCGTCATTGCAGCTTCGAGCTCCACAAGGGCGAGATTCTGGGCGTGGCGGGCCTGGTGGGCGCACAGCGTACCGAGCTGATGGAAGGCATCTTCGGCCTGCGGATGCACACCTCCGGCCAGGTTTCTATCAAGGGCCAGCCGGTTGAGATCAAACAGCCCCGGGACGCCATCCGCAAGAGCGTGGCTCTGCTGACCGAGGACCGCCGGGCCACCGGCATCCTGGGTGTTCTGAGCGTGGCGGATAACATTTCCATCGCCTCGCTGGACTCCCTGCGCAAGGGTCCCATCATGCTGGACAACAAGAAGATCCTGGATCTGGTCCAGAGCAACAAGGAAAAGATGGCCATCAAGGTGCCCAGCCCCCGGACTCAGATCAAGAGCCTGTCCGGCGGCAACCAGCAGAAGGTTCTGATCGCCCGCTGGCTGGCCAACAACCCGGATATCCTGATCCTGGACGAGCCCACCCGCGGCATCGACGTCGGCGCCAAGTATGAGATCTACTGCATCATCGCAGACCTGGCCAAACAGGGCAAGAGCATCATCATGATCTCCTCCGAAATGAGCGAGATCATCGGTATGTCCAACCGGGTCATGGTCATGTGCGACGGCCGGATCACCGGCTTTATCGATGGCAAGGAGGCCACCCAGGAAAATATTATGGCCCTGGCCACCCAGTTCGAAACCGCGCCCACAACGGCTGCGGCCAATCAGTAAATAAGGAGGCTGTCGAATCGTGGAAGCTACCAAAAAATTGAATGGCAAGGCCGTGGGCAAATGGCTCGGCAACAACGCCATTATCGTTATGATGCTGCTGGTGTCCCTCATCGTCGGGATCATCCACCCCAACTTCTTCTCCTGGAACAACATCGTCAACCTGTTCAAGAACGTTTCCATCCGTTACATCATCGCTCTGGGCATTTCCGGCTGCCTGATTACCACCGGTAACGATCTGTCCGCCGGCCGTACCGCAGGTTTCGCCGCCTGCCTGGCCTGTATCTTCGCCCAGACTACCGGTGCCGCCGGCAAGTTCTATCCGGATATGGCCACCCTGCCCACCTGGCTGGTGTTCGTTCTGGTCATCGCCATCTGCGCCGTCATCGGTCTGTGCAACGGCCTGGTGGTCTCCTTCCTGCGGGTGCAGCCCTTCATCGCAACTCTGGGCATGCAGCAGGTGGTCTACGGTATCTGCCTGGTCTACACCGGCGGTACCCCCATCGGCTCTCTGGACAAGAGCTTCACCTCCATCGCCATCGACAACTTCCTGGGAATCCCCCTGCTGATCTGGGTCTCCCTGATCGTGGCCGTTGGCTTCTGGTTCCTCTACAACAAGACCCGTCACGGCAAGTACATGTACGCCATCGGCGGCAACGAGTCCGCTGCTGAGGTCGCCGGTGTCAACGTCGCAGCCACCAAGATCCGCATTTACGTCCTGGCTTCCTGCATGTTCGGCCTGGCCGGCTGCCTGCTGGCTGCCAAGTCCGGCGGCGCTTCCGTCAACACTGCTATGAGCTACGAGCTGGACGCCATCGCGGCCTGCACCATCGGCGGCGTTTCCACCACCGGCGGCGTGGGTACTGTCCCCGGTGTTCTGGTGGGCGTTCTGGTCTTCGAGCTGATGAAGGTTGCCCTCCAGTTCATGAACGTCAACTCTTCTTACACCTACATTGTCCAGGGTCTGGTTATCATCGTGGCCGTGGCCATCGATATCCGCAAGTACCTGGCCAAGAAGTAATTTCGTTTTTCCCGGCAGTTGGGGCCGCCCGCCGTTTTTGGCGGGCGGCCCTTTTTTGCGCCGGGTGTGCCCTTGTGCCGGGGCGGGGTTTCCGTTATAATACAAGAAAACAAGGTTCGTCTTATATACACGCAAGGAGGGAATGCGAATGTCGGAAGAACCGACCAAATCCACCGCTCAGCGAGAGGCCGAGCTGGCCGCCCGTGAGGCTGCTCTGGCTGCCCGGGAAGCGGAGCTGGCCCGGGAACAGGCCGAGCTGGAGGCCCAGCGGACTGCCGTCCAGGACGAAAAGCGGAGCTTTTTGAACAACGGTGACCCCAATTTCAAAAACCCGAAAGAGAAGATCTACGACCATTTCCCCCTGACGGTGCATCAGCTGGATATCCTGATCGCCGTTTTGTTCGGGCTGATCGCCCTGTTCCTCTTTCTGGGGGTCAACCACATCCCCTTTTTCGGGCTGTTCGGCGGCTGATGCAAAGACAAAAAGGACCTCTCCCACCAAGCGGTGGGGGAGGTCCTTCTGCGTTGTTTTGGGGCTGTTTTACAGCAGCACGTACTTGAGGATGAACAGGACGGTCAGCACATACATCAGAGGGCTGATCTTCTTCTCACGGGCCTTGCCGGTGAGGAGATTGAGCAGAGTCCAGGAGATAACGCCGATGGCGATGCCCTCGGAGATGCTGTAAGCCAGAGGCATGGCAACGATGGTCAGGAAGGCAGGGATGCCGTCCGACAGGTTGTTAAAGTCGATCTTGGCCACAGCGCCCAGCATATAGAAGCCCACAACGATCAGGGCCGGAGCGGTGGCGAAGGAGGGAATGGTCAGGAACAGGGGGCTGAAGATCACCGCCAGCAGGAAGAGAACGCCGGTGGTCATGGCGGTCAGGCCGGTGCGGCCGCCCTCGGTCACGCCGGAAGCGCTCTCCACGTAGGTGGTGGTGGTGGAAGTGCCCAGCAGAGCGCCCACGCTGGTGGCGATGGCGTCGGCCAGCAGCGCGCCCTTGATCCGGGGCAGACGGCCGTCCTCGTCCAGCATGTCGGCCTTGGAGGCCACGCCGATCAGGGTGCCCAGGGTGTCAAACAGGTCAACAAAGAGGAAGGCGAACATCACGGCGAAGAAGTCCAGCAGGTTCAAGCCGGTGAAATCCACCTTGAACACCTGGCCGAAGGTCTGGCCCAGGGCGGAGAAGTCGAAGCTGACAAAAGAGGTGGGGATGACCGAATACATCCCGGCGGCTGCATCGGGGACATAGAGGCCGCACAGCTCGCAGATCATGCCCAGAATCCAGGTGATCAGGATGCCATAGAGAATGGCGCCCTTGACCCGCTTCACCAGCATCACGGCGATGATCAGCACGCCGATCAGAGCCAGGATGGCGCCGATGCCCACGCTGTGAAAGGTCTCGCCCTTAAAGCTCTGGTAGGTCAGCAGGGTAGAGTCGCTGTTGACGATCAGCTTGGCGTTCTGCAGGCCCACAAAGGCGATGAAGAGGCCGATGCCCACGCTGACGGCGGATTTGAGGGTGGCGGGGATGGCGTTGAAGATAGCCTCCCGCACGTGGGTCAGGGACAGCAGAATGAAGATGATGCCCTCCGCAAAGACGGCCATCAGGGCCAGCTGCCAGGAGTAGCCCATCTCCAGCACTACGGTGTAGGCGAAGTAGGCGTTCAGGCCCATGCCGGGGGCCAGGGCAAAGGGATAGTTCGCCAGCAGGGCCATCAGGGCGGTGCCGATGAAGGCGGACAGGGAAGTGGCGATCAGGATGGCGTTGGCGTCCATTCCGGTGGCAGAAAGAATGCTGGGGTTGACCGCAAGAATATAGGCCATGGTCATGAAGGTGGTGATGCCTGCCATGATCTCAGTTTTGGCATTGGTGTGATTTTCCCGCAGCTTGAAAACTTGTTCGAGCATGAAATTCCTCCTATTTGACTGAATGATTGTTTCGCTCAGCCCGTCGGACCGGGCGAAATGCCATGAATCACAAAGGCCATTCTACCATTTTGGACATAGTTTGTCCATATTTAAGGGGATTAATTTGCGTTCTCATGTGACTTAGTCGTACTTTTGACCCGCTGCGACAGAAGGATAAACAGAAAAAGGGCCGCCCCTCCGTCAGGAGAAGCGGCCCTCAAAGGCAGGATTTAGAACAGGCCCTGAATCAGGATCACCAGAATCAGCACGGGCAGCACATAGCGCAGATAGCGCTTGAGCCAGACCGAGCCGGGCAGCTTGAGGCCTTCGCCGGTGTTGGCCTCGGCCAGGTACTTGTCGTAGCCCCAGCCCCACTTGCTGACGCAGAACAGCAGGTAGACCAGGCTGCCCAGGGGCAGCAGCAGGTTGGAAACCAGGAAATCCTCGATGTCCAGGATCTGGCCGCCGGCAGGTGCGTTGGGCAGCGGCAGCGAGAAGTACCACAGGTTATAACCCAGCACGCAGGGCAGACTGGTCAGCAGGATGAAGATGCAGCAGAGGACCGTGGCCTTCTTGCGGCTCCAGCCAAAGTTGTCGATGCAGCTGGCCATGATGTTCTCAAAGACCGCCAGAACGGTGGTAAAGCTGGCAAAGGTCATGAACAGGAAGAACAGGGCGCCCCACAGCCGGCCGCCAGCCATGTTGACAAAGACGCGGGGCAGGGTCATGAAAATCAGAGAGGGGCCTGCGTCCGGCTGCACGCCGAAGGCGAAGCAGGCGGGGAAGATGATCAGACCGCTCATCAAAGCCACAAAGGTGTCCAGCGCGCAGATCCGAACTGCCTCGCCGGGCAGGGTGTGATCTTTGCTCATGTAGCTGCCGAAGATCTCCATGGCCGCAATGCCCAGGCTCAGGGTGAAGAAGGACTGGTTCATGGCGGCGGTGATCACGTTACCCAGGCCCACCTCGAGGGCACGATCAAGGTCAGGCAGCAGATAGAACTTCAGACCCTCGGCGCCGCCGTCCAGCAGGATGCTGTTGACCGCCAGAACCACGATCAGGGCCAGCAGAGCCAGCATCATCCACTTGGAGATCCGCTCCAGGCCCTTCTGCAGGCCGAAGGAGCAGACCAGGAAGCCCGCCAAAACGATGATCACCATGAATATGCCCATCTCGCTGGGACTGGCCAGCATAGCGCTGAACACGCCGTCGATGGCCTCATTGCTCATTCCCTCAAAGGCGCCGGTGGCGAACTTGTAGAAGTAGTCCAGCATCCAGCCGGCCACGGTGGTGTAGTACATCATCAGAAGGCAGCAGCCGATGACACAGAACCAGCCATGAATGTGCCATTTGCTCCCCTGGGGCTCCAGTGCCTTATAGCCCAGCACCGCACTCTTGCGGCTGGCCCGACCCACCGCCAGCTCCATGGTCAGTACGGGCACACCCATAATGATTAGGAACAGCAGGTAAAACAGCACAAAAACGCCGCCGCCGTTGGAACCGGCCATCCAGGGGAATTTCCAGACATTGCCGATGCCGATGGCACAGCCTGCGCTGACCAGGATGAAGCCCAGCCGTGAACTGAAATTTTCTCGTTTCATGATTTCCTCCTCATTTTTACAGAACCTCCCGTACAGGCTCACTGCCCGGCGCCCCTCTCACAAACCGCCGCACAAGGCCTGCCGGGGGATTACAACATTTTGGACAGGAAAGCCTGCAGACGGGGGTTCTTGGGGTGAGCGAACAGCTCCTGGGGCGGTTCGTCCTCCTGAATCTGGCCCTCGTCAATGAAGATGACCCGGTTGGAAACCTCCCGGGCAAAGCCCATCTCGTGGGTCACCACCAGCATGGTGATGCCGGTGTGGGCCAGCTCCTTCATCAGGGCCAGCACCTCGCCCACCATCTCGGGGTCCAGGGCCGAGGTGGGCTCGTCAAACAGGATGACGTCGGGGTCCATGGCAAGCGCCC
>OERZ01000074.1_pt1 | contig 19509 bp, 16 predicted proteins | sample 1540151 | NCBI WGS metagenome assembly OERZ01 (sample SAMEA3891880, study PRJEB23780) | metagenome | biome: terrestrial biome; feature: animal house; material: Caecal content | place: Italy | collected 2015-05-05 | reverse complement strand
CCCCTCGCGGGGAGCGTGGATTGAAATATCAATACTCACCCCCTCTCAGCTGGCGTTGTCGGTCGCTCCCCTCGCGGGGAGCGTGGATTGAAATTTTGGGCAGTATCGTCTGCTATGAAAACGGAAAGCCGTCGCTCCCCTCGCGGGGAGCGTGGATTGAAATCGCAACCAGTATCTATATGCAGGTTGTTGGTATGATTGAACGAAATCTAAGAAAATAGGATGCACCTGCAAAATTTACAGGTGCATCCTATGCTGACGATACACTAAATCGGTTTTGTTGTCCTTCTGATGGGACTCCTGTGGGGCAGTCTTTTTTGTCTTTGTTCAAATGGTACATCAGGCGTTGGCGTTCTCCCCAAAAAACAGCTTCAGGTCGTCCTCCACAGTACCGATGCCGGCGATGCCGAAGTTCTCCACCAGCACCTTGGCCACATTGGGGCTCAGGAAAGCGGGGAGCGTGGGCCCCAAGTGGATGTTCTTCACTCCCAGGTACAGCAGGGCCAGCAGCACGATGACCGCCTTCTGCTCATACCAGGCGATATTGTAGATGATGGGCAGGTCGTTGATGTCCTCCAGCCCAAAGACCTCCTTGAGCTTGAGGGCAATGACGGCCAGAGAGTAGGAGTCGTTGCACTGGCCGGCATCCAGCACCCGGGGAATACCGCCAATGTCGCCCAGAGCCAGCTTGTTGTACTTGTACTTGGCGCAGCCGGCGGTCAGGATCACCGTGTCCTTGGGCAGTGCCTTGGCAAACTCGGTGTAATACTCCCGGCTCTTGGAGCGGCCGTCACAGCCGGCCATGACCACGAACTTTTTGATGGCGCCGCTCTTCACCGCCTCCACCACCTGGTCGGCCAGGGCCAGCACCTGGGCGGCCAGGGATGAGAGCGTTTGCAAAAGGGCACCTCCTCCGGGAAATCATCCAATTCCCAAAAGCCGGTACGCCCAATAAAGACGCACCGGCCCTTGGGAATCGGGGCAGACCCGCTGGGGAGAACAAGTCTGCCTCGAAGCCGGGGAACAGGGGATCAGAAGACAGCTTTCTCATGCAGAGCGGCGAATTCTTCCTCGCTCATGCCGAGCAATCCTTCGTAAATGGCTTTATTGTCCTGGCCCAGCTGGGGGGCCGGGGTGCGGACGCTGGGTTTGGTGTCCATCAGTTTGATGGCGCAGCCGTTGACGGTGATCCGCCCCAGGGTGGGGTGATCCATCTCCACGAACATCTCCCGCTCCTTGACATGGGGGTCCTCCAGAATCTGCTTGATGTTCAGGATGGGCCCCGCCGGGATGCCCTTGGAGAGCACCAGCTGGGTGGCCTCTTCCATGGTATAATCTTTCAGGGTGTCCTCGATGACTTCCTGGATGGCATCCTGGTTTTCCAGTCGGCCGGTCATATCCACAAAGCGGGGGTCGGTGATCATGTCGGGTCGGTGGAGTACCTCGGTGCAGAGCTTTTCATACAGCTTTTGGTTGCCGGCTGCAATGATGATGACCCCATCCTTGACCTTGAAAGCATCGTAGGGTGAAACCGCTGCGTAGCGGTTGCCCATCCGGGGCGGGATCTGGCCGCTCTCCAGATATTTCAGGGCAGTGTTCTCGGTGGCGGCGATCATGCTGTCCATCAGACTGACGTCCACCCGCTGGCCCTTGCCGGTGATGGTGCGGGCATTGACGGCCGCCAGGATGCCGATGGTGACATGTAGTCCCCCCAGCATATCCCCCAGGGCGCTGCCGGCCCGGGTGGGCTCGCCGCCCCGGGGGCCGGTGATGGCCATCATTCCGCCCATGGCCTGGGCCAGGATGTCATAGCCTGGGCGCAGATGGTAGGGGCCGTAGCAGCCGAAACCCGACACCGCCGCGTAGATCAGCCGGGGGTTGATCTCTTTCAGTACGTCGTAGCCCAGCCCCAGCTTATCCATGACGCCAGGGCGGTAGTTTTCCACTACGATGTCCGCCTTTTTGACCAGCTCTTTAAAGATGGCCTTGCCCTCGGGGGCTTTCAGGTTCAGGGTGACGCCCTTTTTGTTGCGGTTGATGTTGGCGAAATAGAGGCTCTCCCGCTGGCCGTTCAAATTTTTCTCCCGGAAGGGCGGGTAGGTGCGGGTGTCGTCGCCGCTGGTGGGAACCTCAATTTTGATGACGTTTGCCCCCATATCCGCCAGCATCATGGTACAGAAGGGCCCTGCCAGAACCCGGGTCAGGTCCAGGACCGTCAGGTTTTCCAGCGCCATGTGGTCACTCATTAGACTTCACCATCCTCCACATGAATCTTCATCCGCATGACGGCGCTGCCCATGCTCTTGCCCAGGCTATCCAGCCGCAGGCTCATGGTGGCGCCGCCGCCCAGGGCGTGCTTCATCACAAAATTGAAGCCCCCCAGGCTGGGCACTTCATAGCGGGTGATCTCGCCCTTGACCATGTCGCCGAAATAGGCTTTCAGCTTTTCGGGGGTGACCTCCCGCTGGATGATCTTGTAGTATTCCGGCTTGCGTGCGTAGACGCAGACATTGCTGGTGTCGCCCTTGTCGCCGCTGCGGCCGTGGGCGATGTCGTTCAGATAGATTTCAGGCATCTTACTTCACCTCCAGAATATGGCTCTCGATCTTCAGGGCGTCCCGGGGCACGGTGGTGGGCCACAGGGCCATGACCTCCTGCACATGGGCGCGGCCGCCGAAGAAGGAGGCACCCGGAGGGCCGTTCAGCTGCAGGGGGCTGATCTCGGGGATGATCTTGGCGCACTCGTTTTTGTCCTCGCTGAAAACGGCGATTCGCAGCACGCACTCGTTCAGGTTCTTCAGCGCCTCTTCGCTCATGTCCGCCACGCCCAGGTGCAGGCTGTTCAGGCCAATGTAGCTGATGTGGATGTCGTCGGCCTTCATGCCCCGGCGCTGCATCTTTTTCATGATGACCTCGGCGCAGTACTGGGCCTTTTCGTAGGCGTCGGGCCAGGCAAAACTCAGCATGGAGACGGTTTTCCAGCCCTTGTGGTAGCCCACGCAGAGTTTGAGGGTATCGGGGCGGGGTTTGCCTTTGATGCCTCCCACCCGCACCCGGTTTTCACCGATCTGGGTCAGAGTGGCATGGCTCACGTCTACGTCCACGTCGGGAGTCCAGTAGTTGGCGGGGTCGTGGACCTCGTAGAGGAACTGTTCCTTGACGCTCTGTTCACAGATGATGCCGCCGCAGTCCGGCGCTTTGGTGATGTCCATGGTGTCCTCGGTCAGCTCTGCGATGGGGAAGCCCAACTCGTCCATCCGGGGCACGTTCCGCCAGTCGTACATGTAATTGCCGCCGGCGCCCTGGCCGCCGCACTCCAGCAGGTGGCCCGCCATAATGCCCCGGGCCAGGTTGTCCCAGTCGTCGGCCGCCCAGCCGAACTCATATTTGAGGGGCGCCAGGAAGAGGGCACTGTCCGCGGCACGGCCGGTAATAACCACATCGGCCCCCTCGGCAAGGCACCCCTCGATGCCCTCGTGGCCGATGTAGGCGTTGCAGTTGTAGATCTTGTCCACAATGCTGTTGAAGTCGCCGTCATAGTCGAAGTTGGGGAAGGTCCAGCCCTCTTTCAGCAGCTGGGGAATCTTCTCTTTGATGCTGTCGCCGGTGACGTAACCGATCTTGTATCCGCTCATCCCTGCGCCTTCGGCCCAGTTCTTGATGGCGTCCACACAGCCGGTGATGTTCATGCCGCCTGCGTTGGTGCAGATGCGGATCTTCTTCTGCCAGGCTTCTTTGCCCGCCTCCTTGAGGATGCGGGTGACAAAATCCGGTGCAAAACCCTTAGAGGGGTCCTTGAGCTGCTGCTTTGCCATGATGGAGAGCGTCAGCTCTGCGAGGTAGTCGCAGCCCATGTACTGGATGTCTGCGTTTCGGATCATGTGGATGGCCGCATCCGGGCTGTCGCCCCAGAAGCCCTGGCCGCCGCCGATTGCTACTTTTTTCATTACAGTCCATGCCTCCCTGGATGATGTGGCGGAAAATCCAACGTTAGTTTAACGTTAGACTGCGTCGTTAAACTAAAAATACACGCTCTTTTCTGGTTTGTCAAGAGGGAGAAGGGCAAAAATGGCTAAAACGTTAAACTTTTTCTGTCAAAATGCCATAATCCAGCGGCTGAAGCGGGCTTGTGCGGTTGCGCCCAGCGGCTAAATTCGGTATAATAAAAGAAAAACTTGCCGGTCTGCCCTCAGGGGCAGATCGGCCAAAAAACGCCGGAAACGAGCTATGACGCAGGCCGGCGGGAAAGAGACGGTACAGTATGGTCACCATCAAGCAGATCGCCGCAGAGGTGGGCATCTCGGCAACCACGGTCAGTATTGTGCTGGGAGGAAAAGCAGAGGAGCGTAAGATCAGCGCCGCCACCCAGAAAAAGATCTTTGAGACAGCCAACCGGCTGGGCTACCAGCCCAACATTGCAGCCCGCAGTCTAAGGGCTGGCTTTGGGGCGGACGAGATTCGGGTTGCGATGCTCTGGGCGGAGGATTTCCGGGCCAGCATGATGGTGCGCTTTTGGGATGGTCTGCGGGCTGAGCTGGCCCAGTTGGACCGCAAGATCCGGCTGGTGATCTATCCTTATACCAACGATCACCTGGATGAGGTGCATGCCCTGACCAGTGCCAGCGACTGCCACGCGGCCATTATCTGCAATGCTTCGGATGCAGATCTGGAGTTTCTGCGCCGAACCCAGCTGGCCATTCCGGTGGTGTTGTACAACCGCACCTGCCCGGGTTATTGCAGCGTGAACGTGGACGATGCCCTGATGGGGGCTCTGGCAGCCCGGGCTCTGAGTGACCAGGGCTGCCGCCGCGGAGTGGTACTTACCGGCGCCCCAGTCTTTGCCGGGATGGAGGTCCGCGTCCAGAGCTTTTTGCTGGAGGGGGCCCGCCACGGCCTGGAAGCCCGGGTGGCACCCTATTGTGACAGCAGCGCCCGGGGCGGATATGAAGGAGCCCGGGCGCTCTGGTCGGCAGAATCGGGGGAATACCCGGATGCGCTGTTCTGTGGTTCCTCTCTCATTGCGCATGGTGCACTGCGGGCTCTGCGGGAGCTGGGGCTGCCCCAGCTGCCTCGGGTGGTGGCCATCGGCAACGGCGCTCCCGAGCTGGACGAGCTGTCGGTGCCCAGCCTGAGCGTGGTCTACCTGCCCATGGAAGAGATGGCACGGGAGTGCCTGCGGCTGTTGATGGACTGGATGTCAGACCGGCTGTCCAGCCCTGCCAGCCGTCTGTTGGAAGCGCGTTATATCCCGCGGGAGAGCTGCGGGCCCATTGCAGACCAAGAGCAGAAAACAATTGACTAAAACGTTAAACTGATTTTTGTAGAAAAATACAGTTGACAGTGTTACGTTAAACGTGGTAGTATAATGTCACGCAAGTGGCTGTAACCGAAGAGGGCATTCCGCTTGCGGGCTGCTTCCCATGTTGATGCCGGCCTTTTTGTGATACAGCAGACCGGGAGGCGAAAAGATGCTGAAGGCTTTCCACAAAATCAACAACAACGCCGTCATCTGTCGGGATGAAACCGGCCGGGAGCTGGTGGCGATGGGCAAAGGGCTGGGGTACGAGCGGTTGCCGCGGGTGCTCTCGCTGGACGATGTGGAGCGGACCTTTTACGGCATCGATCCCAAGTACTACCAGGTGCTTCAGGATCTGCCCACCGATATGCTGGATTTCAGCGCCCGGGTGCTGGACATCGCCCGCAACGAGCTGCCCTATGAGCTCCGGGCGCATGTGGTACTGACCCTGGCGGACCATCTGGCCTTTGCGCGGGAGCGGGTGCTGAAAAATATCCGCGTCCATATGCCGCTGGCCTACGACGTCGAGCAGCTTTACCCGACGGAGTATAAGATCGGGCAGTACATTGTCCGCCGTTTCCAGAAGGAGTTTCATATCGGGCTGCCGCCGGAAGAAGCAGTGGCGGTGGCCATGAACCTGCTGAACGGGCGGGCCGCTGACCAGCCCGAACCGGATGGGGCAGAGGAAGCAAAACTGCGGGAGGAAATGCTGGAGGATATCACCGCCATCGTGGAAAATCACTTCCGGTGTATTGTAAACCGAAGCGGTTTCAACTACTCCCGCTATGCCACCCACCTGCAATATCTCTTTGTCCGGATCCGCACCGGGCAGGCCATCCAGAGCGAAAATCTGGCCATGTACCACACCCTCCGGGAGGAATACCCGGATGTGGCCGCTTGTGTGGCGAAAATCGCGGATCATATCCAGCAGGAGTGGGGCTGCACCCTCACCGAGGAAGAACAGCTCTACCTGATCCTGCATGTAAACCGTATCTGCATCAAAGAAGGACTGTAACCCGTCAGAAGGGGCATTTCCTCCACTGTGCAGGGCGTCTTGTACGCCTGCGCTGTGGGGGTTTTCTTTTTGGGAATTGCAGCGGTGCGCGCCCGCTGTTTTTCATACGAGTTCCCGTTTATTCGAGACCCCTGGCATCTTTTTCAGAAAAGGAGAGAAAACATCATGGCAGTTCGCAACGAACAGATTGCAAAAGACGTGCTGGCCGCTGTGGGCGGCAAGAGCAACGTGACCTCCGTGACCCACTGCATGACCCGCCTGCGCTTTGTCCTCAAGGATATGGGTCTGCCCAAACAGGACGAGATCAAGAAAATTTCGGGTGTCATCGGCGTAGTAGTGGCTGGCGGCCAGTTCCAGGTGATTGTCGGCCAAAATGTGCCCAAGGTCTATGAAGCCCTGTGCAAGGAGGGCGGCTTCCAGGAGCAGGAGGCCATCAACGAAAATCTGGACGCTCCCAAGGAAAAGCTGACCCCCAAAAAGATCGGCAGCAATATTCTGAATTACCTGGCCGGCTCTATGACCCCGTTGATCCCCATCCTGATGGCAGCCGGTATGTTCAAGACCGTTACCACCATCTGCGGCTCTACCATGCTGAACATCCTCCCCGCAGAGAGCAACCTCTATATCCTGCTGGACTTTTTGTATGATGCAGGTTTCTACTTCCTGCCCATCTACATCGGCTATACTGCCGCCAAAAAGATCGGCGCCACCCCGGTGCTGGGCGCCTATATGGGCGGTATCCTGATCGCCCCCGACCTGCTGGCCCTGGTGTCGGCAGGCGAACCTTTCAGCATCCTGGGCATCCCCATGAAACTGGTCAGCTACACCCAGTCGGTGCTGCCGATTATCCTGTCGGTGGCGGCCCTGTACTATGTGGAGCGCCTGTTTAAAAAGATTGTCCCCGACGCGGCGGCCATCGTCTTTGTGCCCACCTTTACCATTTTTGTCATGTCGCCCATCGCCCTCTGCCTGCTGGCGCCCCTGGGTTCCATCCTCAGCAACTACCTGGCCATTATCCTGAATGGCGTGGCAACCTATGGCGGCTTCCTGGGCAAGGCCATCATTGCTTCGGTCTGGGAGTTCCTGGTCATGACCGGTATGCACACCCCGCTGGTTCTGCCCGCTATGACTACTCTGATGGAAACCGGCGTCGATCAGCTGATCTTTGTCTGCGGCAAATGCGCAGTCTACGCCACCATCGGCATGTCCATCGGCGCCTTCTTCCGGCTGCACAATGACGAGCGCTCGGCCAACGTGGGTTACCTGATCTCGGCTGTTCTGGGCGGCGTCACCGAGCCCATCCTCTACGGAATCGGCCTGCGCTACCGCCGGCCCTTCCTGGGCATGATCGCCGGCGGCCTGGCGGGCGGCGCCTATGCGGGCCTGATGCATGTGGCCGTTTACTCCATGTCTCCCTCCAACATCCTGAGCTTCACCGGTTTTGTGGGCGGGAGCACTGCCAACCTGGTCAACGGCATCATCGCTCTGATCATTTCCACCGCTGTCTCGGCGGTCGTGACCTATTTTGTGGGCGTGGAGTCCAAGCCCAAGGCCAAAGCCTGATGGAAGGAGATTGGACCCGATGAAACAACTGCTTCTCCGCGCCGACGACCTGGGGTACAGTGAGGGCGTCAACTGCGGCATCGCAAAATCGGTTCGGGACGGCCTGATCGGGAGTGTGGGCGTCATGCCCAGCATGCCCGCCGCTGCCCACGGCCTGGCCCTGCTGGAGGGCTGCCCGGTCTGCCTGGGCCAGCATACCGATATCTGCATGGGCCGCCCTGTCAGCGACCCGGCCCTGATCCCCAGCATGGTAGACGAAACAGGCTGCTTTAAAAGCAGCCGGGTGTATCGCGCCGCCCACGCTCGGGGCGAGGATTTTGTCCAACTGGAAGAGGCCATCCTCGAGAGCGAGGCCCAGTACCAGAAGTTCCTGGACCTGGTGGGGGAAAAGCCCCATTACTTCGGGGGCCATGCCGTAGCCAGCGAGACCTTTTTCCAGGCGATGGAGATTGTGGCGGATCGCCACGGGCTGAAATACTGTCCGCCCTCCTTCGCCGTCCGGGGCCACCGGGTGGGGCAGGTGCCTGTCCATATCTGCACCATGCACAGTATGGACCCTGACTATGACCCGCTGGCCAGCTTGAAAGAGGAGCTGCGTCTTGCGCCGGAGGATCGGCCCGCCATCTTTATCTGCCACCCCGGCTACCTCGACGACTTCATCCTGCGGAACTCCAGCCTGACCATCAACCGCACCCGAGAGGTAGAAATGCTGTGCAGCGAGGCCCTGCGCAGTTGGCTGGCGGAGGAAGAAATTCAGCTCATCACCTACGACGATATCTGACGCGAACCAAAAACCGGCAGGGCCCCAAGGCTCTGCCGGTTTTTCTGCATAGTGGAGGTCAGTCTGCTTTTTCACGGATGCAGAACATGGTGAATGTGCCGTGGAACAGCAGCCCGCCCTCTGGCTCCCGAATCTCTACCTGGATCAGGCAGACCCGGCGGCCCCGGTTCAGGACAGTGCCCCGGGCAGTGAGACGCCCGGAATCCACGTTGCGGATGAACTGCACCGAGGCGTCCTGGGTCACGTACATCCGTCCGTCCAGCCGTGCAACCCGCCCGGCACAGCAGTCCGCCATGGTGAACAGGGCGCCGCCATGCACCAGGCCATAGGGGTTTTTGGATTCCTGTACCACATCCAGATACATCTCGGCCCAGTCTTCACCCGCCTCCCCGGGGCGGATCTGGTTGTGAAGCATGAAGAAATTCTCGCAGATAAAACGTCCTCTGCCTGGTGCTGCGGACTTGTCCATAAAAAGTTCATTCTCCTTTTGTAAAACGTTGTACTTTCTGATATTATACAGGAGAGGAGCCCTTTGCTGCAACTCTTTGCAGAAAGATTCGGAAAGGAAAGTTGTCTGCCTATGAAAGACTTTAAACCCAACCCCCGGCTGCACTCCCTCAAACGGCAGCTTTTGATAATCTTTGCCGGTGTTGCGATCCCGGCGCTGCTGGCGGCCCTATTCCTACTTTACTCCGCCTCTGAGGAAGGGTACAGCCGTCTGGCCCAGGCCATGCAAAGCAACCTGGAACTGTTCACCCTGACCCTGAGCGAGCAGATGGAGTCTGCTGAGAGCTACATGCTCAACCTGTCTCTGAACGATCCGGCCTTCCGCCGGTTGGCCGATCGGAGCAATCAGACCCAGGCGTATCTGGATCTCTATCAGGTGAAACAGGCCCTGCCGGCAGTTCTGCTCTACAACGACGCTTTGGCGGGTATGATCCTTTGCAGCCCGCCCAACAACTTGTATGTAGGGGAATATGGGGCGCTCTACGGTTCGGCCGAGCAGCAGCTGTGCCAGAAATTGGCTCTGGAAAGCCATTTCATGCAGCTGACCCTTCTGCAAACCCTGAACACCACCGACTGGTACCAGGAAACCATTGGCGGTCGGGTGTATCTGCTGCGCAGCGTAGCATACCATAACGTCCATATCTCCACCGCCATTGATCTTTGTCAGGTGTTTGAAGATACCATTCAGAACTATGGAATGGATGGAACCATTCTGGTATATGGCAGTCAGGGGGAGCTCCTGGTAGGAGACCCGGCCTGTAACTGGCGGGATCAGATCCGCTGGAGTAACCCAAGGTCAGGGCGGCTCCAGGTGCAGGGAACATCCATGATGGCGGCCCGGGCCTGGCTGCAGGAGCTGGAGATCATCTCCCTGCAGCCTTATGATCCCAAGGGGCTGCTGGCCGGAAAACTGGAGGTTTTCACCATACTGGCTACAGTTTTGGTGCTGCTGAGCATCCCGTTCCTGTTGTTTTATATGAACGGTGTGGTGTTCCGGCCCATGAATATCCTGGTGGATACCATGAAGCGGATCGGTGAAGGGGACCTGAAGGCCCGGCCCAGCGGCACCTACCACAACGCCGAGTTTGTCCAGGTGAACGAAACCTTCAACCAGATGATCGACCAGATAACCCGACTGAAAATCGACTCCTATGAGCGTCAGCTGGAAGCGGAGCGGAGCGAAATGGCTGCCCTGAAGTTCCAGATACGACCCCATTTTATCCTGAACTGCCTGAAAAACGTCTACGCCCTGGCCGAGACAGGTTCGGTGGAGGACATTCAGGAGCTGGTGCTGCTGCTGGGGCGGTATCTGCGGTATATTCTGTCCTATAAGCAAGACACCATTTCCCTTCAGGAAGAAGTGGAGCAGTGCCGCAACTACGCCCAACTGTCCAGTATTGGCCAGCCGGAGCCGGTGGGCTTTTTCCAGGATATTGACCCGGCGCTGCTGGAAATGCGGCTGCCATCGGTTTCCCTGCTGACCCTGATGGAAAACTGCATCAAACACGGCCGCACCGCCGATCGGGCACTGAAAATCGAGATTACCGGACGGCTGCTCCATACCGAAACCGGTCCGGTGGCGGACCTGTGCGTGGCGGACAACGGGGCGGGTTTCTCGGCGGAAAACCTGCGCCAGCTCAACCAGGAACCCGCCCAGGGGCCTGGCGGCCACCATGTGGGGCTTTACAATGTGATCCGCCGGCTTCGGCTGCAATATGGCGATCAGGTGGCTTTTGCAGCCACCAACGGAAGAGAGGGCGGCGCCCGGTTTGAGGTGTTTTTGCCCATGAAGCGAGAGAAAAGTGAAATAGGGGCGCCGGCCAGCCCTGACGAGGCAGCCGGAAACAGGGAGGAACGAGAATGAAACTTTTGATCGTGGACGATCAGGCCAGCGTGGTGCGGGGCCTGGTAAAGGGGATTGATTGGCAGGGAATGGGCTTTGATATAGTGGACACTGCTCTGAATGCCCTGGATGCTCGGGTCAGTTTACAGCGTCAAAGAGCGGATGTCATGCTCTGTGATATCGAAATGCCGGTGGAAAACGGGCTGGACCTCCTTAAATGGATGCGGGAACAGGGGATGGAAACCCGCTGTATCTTCCTCACGGCCCACGCCAAATTCCACTATGCCCAGGAAGCCATCCACTACGGGGGATTCGACTATATTGTTCAGCCGGCACCCTATACCCAGATTGCCCATGCGGTCCAAAAGGCCGTGAACGATGTCCAGTCCTCCCAGATGGCCCAGGAGCTGCAGCGCTGGGGTGAAATTTTCGACAAGCGCCAGAGCGGCATCGCAGCCAACTTGTTGCGGGATCATCTGGGCGGAACCGTCCGGCCCGAGGATCTGGAGTCCTTCGAGGAGCTGGGGCTCGTGCCTCTGCGTACCCAAGACGCCTGGCTGATCCTGATCCAGCCCCTGCGCTGGGAGGAGGAGTGTAAACCGCTGGAGTGGAACCTGCTTTCGTATGCCGTGGGCAACATCTGCGGGGATGTTTTTCCATCGGAAGAGGTACTCTCTCTAGTTTGCGCCATGCCGGAGACCCATTATCTGGCATTGGCGCTCCAAAGCCGCACCCAGGAGGGGCTGGACCAAGAGGCCCTGGCCAGTCGGTTGGCTTATCTCCAAAGTGCCTGCAAACATTATCTCCACTTTACCTCGGCGCTCTACCCCGGCGGGCCGCAGCCTTTCCGGCGGGCGGCCGGGCTGTGGCAGATCTTGACGGCCCGGTGCGGCGCCAATGTAACCCTTCAAAGCGGTATCTTCTGGGCCGAACCCCAGCAGGAGGCAGAGGCGGACCCGCCCTTCCATAACACCCAGATTGCCAGCTGGCAGCGTCTGCTCCAGGAGGGCTATGCCTCTGCCGCTGAGCAGGAGGCGCTTCAATTGCTGGATAGCCTGGCCGCGGCTGGTCAGCTGAACCGAGCCACTTTGCAGTGCTTTTACCAGGATTATATGCAGATGCTTTTTAATGCGCTGAAACAGGACCGGGAACGTCTCCACGCCATGTTCCAGGAGCCGGAGGCTCTGGAACTTTATCGCAGCGGGATGAAAAATGTCCACACCATGCGGGCGCTCATCCGTCATGTGACCGCCGCCCTGAACAGCGCCAGTGCCGAGGAGGAACACAGCGTGGTGGAGCAGGTCTGCCGTTATATTGCCCAGCATCTGGAAAGCGAACTCCGCCGGGAGGAGTTGGCCCAGGTAGCTCATCTCAGCCCGGATTATCTGACCAGAATTTTCAAGCGGGAGACAGGACAGACCCTTAAAGAGTATGTGGTCCGGCAGAAGTTGCAGGAAGCGCAGTCCTTGCTGCGCACCACAAGCCTTCCCATCAGCCTGATCGCTGCTAAGGTGGGGTACAGCAATTTCTCCCATTTTTCCAATTCATACCGCAAGGCTTATGGCCGCAGCCCGCAGGAGGAGCGCCAGAACGATTTATGAAACTTTCCAGAAGAAGCTTTTTGGGCCTGGGGCTTGCCCTGGCGATCAGCGGCTGTGCCTCCGGAACTACAGCCCCCGCGTATTCGGGGCCCGCAGTCTCTTCAGGCAGCGAGCCTCTCACTTTAATGATGCCCGGGCCCTCAGGGTCGTCGGCCTGCGCCCGGATCTCCCAACGGCTCAGTGCTCTGACCCGTCCTCAGCTGGGATTTGAGATCCAGCTGGAACAACAGCCCTTTGCTCGGTACGAGTCTGCCCTGTGGCAGCGGCTGATGCAGAAACAGGCGCCGGACCTGTTTTTCCTCTCGGCGGCCCAGACCTTGGCAGCCCATGTGTACGAAAACAACGTCTACCCGCTGGACACCCTGCTGGAGCGGTACCCCACTCTTTATGGGGCGTTTAGCCCCACTCAATGGGACAGCAAGCGGAAATACCGGCGGATCTATGCAGTGCCCAGCGGAACCACCGACTGCTATTGCGGCGGATTTCTGGCCCGGCAGGATCTTCTGGATGCTCTGGGGATTCAGACCGAGAAAGTTCGTACCTTAAGCCAGCTCCACTCTTTGCTTTTGCAGGTGAAAGAGGAGCTGCCGGATGTGCTGCCGGTGGTACCGGACTATGGCCGGATGAACCTCTCTCTGGGGGAGGATCCTTTGGACGATCAGCTGGGGGTCTTGCTCCGCGGGGAGGGTACGAGGGTGCAGAACCTCTACGCCAGCGCTGGATATGCCGGGCTTTGTCAGGAGATGTACCGCTGGCGTCAGGAGGGGCTGATCCTCCAGAATGCCTGCCTGCGGTCAGAGCCGGCGGTGGATCTGATGCGGGTATGCCGGGGGTTTGGCTTTTTCTGCCGTCTCAACGCCGATACTCTGGACTGCTATTCTAGGGCTTATGGCGAGTCTCTCGCGGCCATTCCTCTCAACGAGACGATCCAAAACAGCAGCGGCCTGCCGGATGGCTGGGGGCTGCCGGTACAGCCCAGCAAAAAAGAGGAGGCTCTGGCCTTTCTGGAGCTGCTCTGTATTGACACGGAAGCTGCCCACTTGTTTTTGTACGGAGAAGAAGAGGATCAGGATACTGCCTGGGCAGACCGCTGGTGCAATGCGAACTGCTGTCTGGGGGTCAGGGCGGCTGAGTCTGCTCCGCTCCCGGAGTCAGGGAAAGCGAGGGTTTCTCCGGCTTATGGATTCTCGGTGAATGCATCGGAATGTATGGCAGAGATGGATAGCTGTTCCGCTGTGGTGCGCTGCTATAACCATGCACTGCTCGGCGGTTGTCTGGACCCAAATGAAGCCCTGCCTCTTTTCTTGAACGAACTGAACGAGGCCGGAATTAAAAAGGTGATTGCCGCCAAGCAACAGCGTTTGGACAACTGGCTGAATGCGCGGTGAAGGGGTGCGGCGCCCATTCGGGGCGCCGCATTTTTTGCATCCAGGGGACAGCAGGACGGATTTTTAAAACCGCAGAACGGAAAAATACAAGTGTGGGATACAGCCCTGCAAAAAAGTACGAAAAATGAAAAAATCCCCGCTGTTTTTTGGTGGTAAGGAATCAAGATAAACGTTAAACTTAAACCAGAATCCCGGCAGACAAAACCGGACGGAATGGATGTTACCCCCCTAGAGAACAAGAAAGAAGAAGGAGAGACATGTTATGAAGAAGATTTCTCGGCGCAATTTCCTCAAAGCAGCTGGTCTGGCTATGGCGGCTGTTGGCCTGACTGCATGCGGCAGTTCTTCCTCCAGCTCGACAGCGGCCTCTGCAGGCGGTGCCGCCAGCGCCGCACCCACCTCCGGCCCCAAGATGGGCGGCACCCTTCGCTTTGCCTATGGCAGTCCCATTGCCACCCCGGGCTATACCCCTCGCGCCAGCGGCAATGCGGCGGTGTTCTATCTGAACCTGGCCTATGACAACCTGTTCACCTATGATGTGGACGGTAACCGGGTGCCCCGCCTGGCGACCGAGTGGGTCTTCGACGAGGCCGAGCCCAGCATCACCTGGACCCTGCGGGAGGGTGTCCAGTTCGCTGACGGCGAGCCCTTCAACGCCGAGGCGGTCAAAGCCAACATCGAGGAGTATCAGGCCAACAACCGCACCGAGGTAGCCAACATCGCCAGCTGCGAGGTGATCGACGATACCCACATCAAGATGGTTCTGGCTCAGGTCAACTCCTCCACCCTGGAGTCCGTCGGCTTCTTTGTCTACTATATGAGCCCCAAGGCCATTGCCAACCCCTCCTCTCTGGACGCGGGCACCTGCGGCACCGGCCCCTTCCAGCTGAGCGAGTTTGAGAACAACGCTTACGCCATCTACACCCGGAACGATAATTATTGGGAAGAGGGCAAGCCTTATCTGGACAGCGTCGAGATCACCGTCATCTCTGAGCCCACCACCATGAGCACCGCTTTCCAGGCGGGCGAGTACGACATCATCTCGGTGGGCGATATGAGCCCCATGATTAAGCAGGAGCTGACTGGCGCCGGTATCTACATTGAGGAGCGCAACACCAACGGCGTGGGCATTGAGACGGTGGGCCTGATCCCCAACAGTGCCATCGACAGCCCCTGGGCCGACGCCCGGGTCCGCCGCGCCATGTGCTATGCCATCGACATGGACGCCATCAACGCTGCGTTTATGATGGGTACTGCCCAGCTCACCGACCAGTGGGCTGTCCCCGGCTCGGTGACTTACAACGACGAGCTGACTCACTTCACCTACAACCCCGAGCGGGCCAAGGAGCTTCTGGCGGAAGCCGGTTATGCCGATGGTTTCGACACCAAGATCAACGCGATCAGTTCCCTGTCCGACATGATGACCGCCATCGGCAATATGCTCACCGAGGTGGGCATCCGCTGCCAGATCAACCAGGTGGATGCCGCCACCCAGAACCAGCTGATGCTGGAGGGCACCTGGGAGGGCCTGATGCCTCACTACGCCACCGTTTCTCCGGATCTGGGCCTGTATATGGGCCGCCACCTGGACGCCAACGGCGCTTACTACGCCCCCGGCATCCAGCACCCGGAAAAAGAGATGGAGCTGCTGGAGGCTATTCGTGGCTGCGTCGATGAAACCGAGAAGCATGAGCTGGAAAAAGAGCTCCAGGCTGCGATCTACGACGCCGAGACTGGTTCCTGCCTGTTTGGCCGCCCGCTGTTCATCAACAGTGCCTCCAGCTTTAAGTACGATTACGTCATCGACGATTTCTCCCGGATGTCCTTCAGCGCCTCCTGGGATCTGTCCGGCTGCTGGCTGAACCTGTAATCTCTCCTATTTCTCCTTCATCCATAGAATCCCACGGTTGGGCTCACGGGGAGACTCTGGCTTTGCCGGGGTCTCCCCGTGAAGTTCCAGCCCAATCTGTCCAAAGAATGGAGTGAAATTATGCCAAACCTCTTGAAAATGATCGGCAAGCGGATCGTTCAGTCCTGTATCACCATCTTACTGGTCACCCTGTTTGTCTTTTTCCTGATCCAGCTGGTCCCCGGCAACCCGGTGGCGAACTACTTGGGCGCCTCGGCAACCCCGGAGCAGATCGAATACTACACCCATCTGTATGGTTACGATCGCCCGGTGATCGTCCAGTATCTGTCCTGGATCGGCGGGCTGTTCCGGGGCACCATGGGGCAGTCCATCAGCTACCAGTCTGAGATCGCCGATATCCTGCTGCCCCGGTTGATGGTCACCCTGTCTATGGTGGTGCCCGCTTTTATCATCGGCACGGTCACCGGCGTGCTGCTGGGCATTGTCTCGGCGCTGAACCGTGGCAAATGGCTGGACAGTGTCATCTCCTTCTTCGCCAATATCGGCGTTTCGATGCCTATGTTCTGGCTGGGCATGATGGGGATGCTGGTTCTGGGCCTGCGTCTCCACTGGCTGCCCACCTCCGGCTATGTCCCCATGGAGCGCGATTTCGGTCAGTGGCTGAGCCATATGATCATGCCCATTCTGGTTATGAGCCTGGGTGTCAACGCCGGGTTCCTCCGTCTGACCCGCTCTTCCATGCTGGAGGTTATCCGCCAGGACTACGTCACCACCGCCCGGGCCAAAGGTGTGCCCAAGAATGCCATTATCATGAAACACCAGCTGCGCAACTCTTTGATCCCCATCGTCACCGTCATGGGCAGCCGTCTGGGTACCATGGTGGGCAGCACGGTTCTGATCGAGAACCTGTTTGTTATCCCCGGCCTTGGCAGCGTAATGATGAACGGCATCAGCAGCCGTGATTTTATGCTGGTGGCAAATGGCGTTCTAGTCATCTCGATCTTTGTCGCCCTGTGCAACCTGGTGGTGGATATCCTGTACGGCATCATCGACCCGCGGACGCGCTAAGGAGGAAAACGGATGGAAAACACAAAGAAAAAGGGCCTGTTGGACCGGCTCAAATCCTCGCGCGTGCTGCGCGTTATGTTCGGCCGCAAGATCATCGTCATCTGTGCGGTGCTGATTCTGGTGATGGTTCTGGTGGCGATCTTTGCCCCGGTCATCGCGCCCTATGACCCCAACAAGGACGATTTGTACAATGTGCTCAAGGGCTGCTCTGCAGAGCACTGGCTGGGCACCGACTCCAACGGCCGCGATGTGCTGAGCCGGATCATCTACGGCGCCCGGGTCTCCTTCACCGTTGGCCTGGTGGCGGTGCTGATCTCCAGCGTCATCGGCATGGCTCTGGGTCTTATCTCGGGCGTGGCCGGCGGCGTGGTGGACTCGGTCATCATGCGGATTATGGACGCTATGATGGCGGTGCCCATGCTGATTCTGGCACTGTTCCTGGGGGCTATCCTGGGGCAGGGACTGTTTAACGTCTGTCTAGCCATCGGCATCTCCATGGTGCCGCAATATGCCCGCATCACCCGGGGCCAGGTGCTGAGCGTCCGCAACGCCGACTATGTGACAGCCGGCACCCTCTGCGGCGCATCCCGGGTGCGGAACACCCTTGTACATGTATTTCCCAACTGTCTGTCCGCAAACATCGTCACCATGACCGCCAGCCTGGGCGGCGCCATCCTGGCCGAGGCCAATCTGAGCTTCCTGGGCATGGGCATCAGTCCCCCGACTGCCAGCTGGGGCGCCATGGTCAGCGGCGGCTATAAATATCTGTCCAACCAGCCGGTCATCGCCATCGCGCCCGGCATCGCCATCATGATCGTGGTGCTTTGCTTCAATATGTGCGGCGACGCGCTGCGGGACGCACTGGACCCGAAGCTGCGCGGAACCCTGGGCAACGGCAGCAAAAAGCGCCGCAAGGCAACGAAAGGGGTTTGAAGGCCATGAGCGAGAAGGAAAAACTGCTGAAGATCCAGGATCTCAGCGTAGAATATGACACCGAGATTTCCACGGTCTATGCGGTCAACGGCCTGGATATGGAGCTGGGCTACGGCGAGACTCTGGGCCTTGTGGGTGAGACCGGCGCAGGCAAAACCTCCACGGCCCTGAGCATCATCCAGCTTCTCCCCGAGGGGATCGGCTTTGTCACCAGCGGCAGCATCCAGCTGGACGGGGTGGATATGCTCAACACCCCGGAGGAAACCATCCGCAAAATGCGGGGCAGCACCGTGTCCATGATTTTCCAGGATCCCATGTCGGCCCTGAATCCGGTGATGACGGTGGGCGCCCAGATCATGGAGGTGCTGAAAATTCACCACCCCGAGCAGAGCCGCGCCCAGCTGGAAGACCGGGTGGACGAGATGATGGAGCTGGTAGGCATCCCCGCCAAGCGGAAAACCGAGTACCCCCACCAGTTCTCCGGCGGCATGAAGCAGCGCCTGGGAATCGCGCAGGCAGAGCTGAATGATCCGGACATTCTGATCCTGGATGAGCCAACTGCCGGGCTTGACCCGAAGGAGCGTGTTCGCTTCCGCAATATTATTTCCGACTTCGCCAAAGATAAGATTGTGATTCTCTCTACCCATATCGTTTCGGATGTTTCGTACATTTCGGATATTATCTTGATGATGAAACAAGGAAAAATCCTGCTTCAAGGGCCTATGGAAACTATCACGAACAGTATTCAAGGCAAAGTGTGGGAGATTATGGTTGATGAACGCAAAGCTGCTCAATATAGCCGGAATCTTCATGTTGTCAACCTGCACCATGAAGGAAATTTGGTTCGTTTGCGGATCGTAGATGATGCAGCACCTGCGCCGGACGCCAGTATCGTGGAACCCAGTTTGGAGGATCTGTTCCTGTATCACTTCAGCGAAGATGCGCAGGACGAAAGGAGTGGTGATGATGAAAACCTTGATTAAGTACGAGTTTCTAAAGGTCTTGCGCAAAAAATCCACCTTGATCGCAATGGCGGTCAGTCTGCTCATAACTGCTGTTTTCTTCGCCCTGCCGATCACACAGTTTCAAATTTATAATCAAGATGGCGTCCTCCGGGGGCTGGAAGGTATTGCATACGAAAAAGAACAGTATGCGAACATTTCTGTTCCCTTAACGAATGAATATGTTACGGAGGCCATTCAGGATGTGCAGGCACTTTTCGAAAACCCCGACAATATAGGCTATGACGGGAATGAGGAGTTTTTGATTGAGGACGCATATTGGAACGGGATTGCTCCGCGGGAAAACCTGCTGGGCTTGATTGCAAGGAACTATGCAGCGCCTAATGAGAGTGTCGGGTACAATGCACTCACTGGTTTAGATGTTTCGGATGGCGCAGATTTCTACCAGGCGCGCCAGGACAAAATCGAAACCATACTGACTACCCCTTCTAATGGTCTGTCGGAAGCAGAAAAGGACTTTTGGCGGAATATGAATAGTAATGTAGAAGAACCGTTCCAATACGGCTACTTCGGCGGATGGGAAATCATTATTTCTGCTTTTGAACTTTTCATGTTTGCTATTTTAGCTATCTGCATTGTGATTGCGCCCGTTTTTGCCGGTGAATATCAGGCTGGGACGGAT
>OERZ01000073.1_pt1 | contig 19655 bp, 18 predicted proteins | sample 1540151 | NCBI WGS metagenome assembly OERZ01 (sample SAMEA3891880, study PRJEB23780) | metagenome | biome: terrestrial biome; feature: animal house; material: Caecal content | place: Italy | collected 2015-05-05 | reverse complement strand
CAAGCAGCGCCAGGGTAAGGCCCAGGGCGTAAATCACCACGAACAGCAAAAGCTGCCCCAAAGGCCGCCACAAAAAGGCCGCGCCTCCCAGAACCACTCCCAGCACCACGCACGCAAGCTGCTCCAAGGCAAAGCTGCCGAAAATCCCATAAGCCGGGGTTCCCATGGTGCGCATGAGGATAATCTCCTTCTTCCGGCTGCGAATCATCAGAAAGCCTACAAAAAAACTGGCTCCTGCGGCAAGGACAAATACCAGGACTGTGCAGATTTGATTCATCAAAATGCTGTTTTCCATGGTTTGCGCCGCATTTTTCAGTTGAGAATCATCAATTTTCAGAGCAAATGGGTAATAGCTGTACCAGGAGTAATCCCATGGGGTCTTCTCTGCTTTCAGGTTCGGCTCAGCAAACCAGCTCCGGGCCATCTGCCGCACGCTTTCCAAATCATTGTTATCTTTCAAGGTAGCAGAGGCGCAGTCCACGGACAGTTCCCTTCCAATGGCACTGCAAATATTTTCCACCACGGCATAGGGCAGAAACACCTGATCTTCCTCCAACTGGTGGGTTCCCACCACCTGCAGGGAAATCTCCTTGGTCTGTGTTACCCCCGGGGGCGGGAATGCCTCTGTATGGGAAAACACCATGTCCACCGCCCCGGAAAGTTCTCCATTCAGCCACCCTTCCGGCACCACGCATACCATCTCTGCCGTACCAAGAACCTCCTCACCGTATCCGGGAAACCAGGTAATACGCCTGGCTTCGCTGGCGGTAAACCGGGAATCTGCCTCCAGTTGGCTCAGCCCCACTGCAAAGGCCACCGACTTTTCCTGACCGTTTACCGTGACATTCCGGGCATCCAGGGTCATTTTCAGTTTGACATCCTTTATGTAATCCTCCAGGGTATCATTGGCCGCATAAGCGCCGGAAAACACATTCACCGCCCACCGGGGCAGCTCCAGTTTGTCGGTTTTTACCCCTGTTAGGTTGGTCGCCGTCAGGGTGACGGGAACGGTGCGGTACGCCTGTTGGTAGTTTTCCACCTCCATACGGTTGGCGTAATCCAATCCGCACAGGGCAAGGCTCAGCAGCAGACCGAAGGCCAGCACCCCGGCTGCCAGCTTGGGCGCTCTCAGGGAGCGTTTCCAGATTTGGCTCAGCATTTCCCCACCTCCTAACTGCGGTCAGAAATTCCACGGCTGCGGCTCTGGGAAATCCCCACCAAAAGCACCAGCAGGCTCATCGCTGCCAGCTGTACCGCCGCAACCACCGCCAAAATTTCCATTTCCATCTCCACCGCCAGGGTGCTTTCCCCAGAGCGGAGCAGGGCCTGCACCACCCGGCTCCACAGAAGGGCTCCCGCTATGGTTCCCAGTACCGTCCCGGGAAGCAGGATTCCCAGGCTGGTCATCTCCACCCAGGCAATCCGCTGCCATCGGTTAGCTCCCAGCCGCTCCATGGCCACCAGGGTTCTTCGCTGCTGACCGGGATACAGGAGTAAAAACAACAGGGCCAGAATGCCATACACTGTCAAACCGATGGCAAATACTCGCCCGGCAATTTGCTCATAGCTTTTCAAGCTGTCAGCCACCGCCCCGTAGCCGTTATCATAGTACATAAACGATTCCTCGTCCCCCCGAAGGGCTACGGCTTGGAAAAGCTGCTCCATGTTGCTTCCTTGCAGCAGTATGGTGCGGAACAACCCTCGGTACTCCTGGGTCTGCCAATCCGGCAAAGCTGTTTTCGGGGTAAAGATGGTATTGGGTGTAAAGGAATAGAGATTTTCCCCCACATCTCCCCATGGGGAATCCTGGCGGTACAGTCCCACAATGGTATAGCTCTGTTGGGGTTCCAACCGGGTAGTGCTGCTATGGTACAAAAAGGCCGCCGGGTTTACCACATTGGTTGCAAACTGCCCGGGAAGGGACACATCCTCCGGAAACAGCTGGACGGACAGCGTGTCGCCCACCTCCAGTCCATTGGCCTGTGCCAGGGATTCCGAGAGGATACATACTTTTGCTCCCGTTTCCAGTTCCTCCTGGGTGAAATTCCGTCCCTGGACAATGTCCGCCGTTCCCCGGAGAAAATCCGGGATATATTCCAGCTTCTCCACCCCAATCATAGGAAAGCTGTGGTTTTGGATTTGTATATCCTCCAAAGCGCTCTTCCAAAGCTCTCCTGCTTCTCTGGTGAGAAATTCCTCCGCCGTTCCATCCAGCCGCACAATGGTGGGGCTGGCATACATGGCCCTGTATTCCTCCCAGGGCACGGTTACCGTTTCACCCCGGGCATTGGTGTAGGTCTTGGTTGGAGACAGGGTTTCCGTAACCGGGTAAACAGGGGTGGGATTTTCCGGGTCCGGGCGAAATTCGTAATACCCCTCGTATGTCTGGGGCGAGGTGAAATGCTCCGTATCCCCGGGAATCAGCTGCCCCGGCAGTTCCCCCACCGGCTCCTCATTTTCCCCTAACCGGTAGTCGGCATCCCGGATTGCTGCCAAATTCACCACAGAAAAATGCACACTGCGGACCGCAGCCACATCCTCTACGGAAAGGCCGTGTACCCAGTTTCCAAAGTCATAGGTCCCGCCCAAAAGGACAGAGCCGTTGTGCCGGGGGCTGTCAAAAACCGTCAGCTTCTCAGGATCAAAAGCCCCAAACATGGGAATCTCCAGCTCCCGGCTGAACTGACTCCGCAGAAGCCAGTCGTCCATATAGTCGGCAGTATATACAAGATAGGCTTCCCCAACAGACAGCTCCAGCGCTTCCAGGTCTGTCATTTCCGGTACGGTAAGCTGAATATTTGCAGTATACCCCACAGGGGCGGCATAGCCCTCCTGCAAGCCAATCACCCCTTCCACCGTTCCCTGAAGGGATAGGGTGACGGTGGATTCCGTTTCGGGAGCCCCCTGCCAGAACCGCCCCTGCTTGGTTGTCATAATTTCTCCCAACAGCCCCACTGGCCGGTTCTCCACGGGCTCCCCAATCTCCGTCAGCCGCACCACCAGCATAGCTGTGGAATACTGCTGACCCATGGGTGCAGGGAGCAGTTGGGAAACAATGTCGCTCACCGCAAAGGCGTGGCCCGTATAATTATCCGGGTTCAACTGCGGGATATACCCAGAGGCCAGGCCGGCGGCCGCCACCCTCTGAATCACCTGTGGATTTTCCCGGGCATAATCCCAAACCCATTGGTCCAACGCCTCTGTATAAGCAGCAGCGGGAAAAGCCGCTGTCTGAAAGGTACTGTTGAGCTTCTGCTCCGTCCGGTGGGCGGCAATGGTCTGCCCGACTGACACACACAGCACTGCCACCGCCAACGCCACCGTCAAAATCCCCATAAGGGTCTTCATGGCCTGGCGATATAATTGCCGAAATATCCTCATAACCATCCCCCCCAGATATAACAGTCGTCATTGGTACATATCCGGCCCACAAATGTGGGCCGGATATGTTGCCGATTCATTATTTTACTGCGCCGCAGACACACTGTTGAACAATTATGGTTGAGCCTCCAACATTCACCGGTTTGTTTTGATAAGTATGTGCCTCCCATTTATAGTTATATAACTCATCCCACACATAACCGCAATCAGAGCAAATATGACGATAGTAAAAGTTATGAAGATGGTTCGAGCCGAAGTTCTGATATGTATCATGGAACGAAATCGTGCTAATAGAGTGATTACAAGAAGCGGCTGGACTTACCACTCTCTCACTTGTGTATGTATTGTATTGAATATTTGCATCCGTCTTTTCTGCCAAGGCAGCCATAGGCATCATCATAGTAAGAATAAGAACCAGAGCAAATACGAAACAGCTTCTCTTCACATTATTTTTCATCATGATAAACCTCCTTGTTACGAACACACTACTTTTATCCCACTTCAAGATTCAACTCCGCATTGGAAACACCTCCCACAAATAATATTCAAAGATTGTCCTCCCGATAGGAGAAACAGTCCCATAAAAACCGTTTGGACGCCCTATTCCCAGCTTTATTCTTTTCTGCGAATAAAATTCTAAGGTTATTATAGCAACTTTAACTGCTGATTGCAATATAGAAAGCAAAAATACAGCATAACAACCAAAAAGAAACATCCTATGCAAGCAGGTCCTTCTCCCCGTCATCCCCCAGAGGCGTTAATCCACGGGGTTCATTTATTGAAAGCTGCCGTCTTTCATTTGCAGGACGGTGTCCGCTTCTTCGGCGACTGCCGGGTCGTGGGTGACGATGATGACGGTGCAGCCGTCGGTGTGGGCCAGGTCTTTGAGGATGGCCACGATGTTGGCGTTGTGGAAGGCTAAGGGTTTAGAAATTCTTAATAAAATTATAATAATTTACATGGATTATTTCAAGCTAAAACAAGAAATTTGGCACAGATGCCCAAAGAGGGATTGCCAGGCGGCAATCCCTCTTTGGATTATTGGGCTTTTTTCCCCTGGCGGTACAATTTCAGCACCTCCTGGGAGGGAGCCTTGGTGACGAGGCTCACAAGAATCGCTGCCAGCAGCCCCAGAAGGACGCCGGGGATAATCTCGTAAACCCCTGTGCTCTTGAAGAACACCAGCCAGCCAATGTCTCCCAGAGCCCCGGCGGTGATGCCTGCCAGTGCACCGGCAAAATTCAGCCGTTTCCAGTAAAGGCTCAGCATAATCACCGGCCCGAAGGCGGCGCCGAACACGCCCCAGGCGTTTTCCACCAGGGCCATCACCGTGCCGGAGGCGGGGTTGGCGGCGATGGCCACCGCCACCAGGGCAATGATGACTACTACAATCCGTCCCGCCCAGAGCATCTCCCGGTCGGAGGCCTTTTGGCGGAACACCGGCTTATACACATCGCTGGCAAAGGCGGAGGCGGAGGCCAGAAGCTGGCTGTCTGCCGTGGACATGGCAGCGGCCAAGATGGCAGAGAGCAAAATCCCGGAAATCACCGCCGGAAAGACTTTCCGCACCATGAGGATGAACACCGTGGAGCTGTCCTCCAGCTCTCCCAGGAACATCCGCCCCACCACGCCGGTAAGCACCGACATGAGAAGAATCAGCACCGTCCAGCTGATGCCGATGACGCTGGATTTTTTCAGCTCCCGGTCAGACCGGAGAGACATAAACCGAATGATGATATGGGGCATTCCAAAGTACCCCAAGCCCCAGCCCAGGCCGGAGACGATCTCCTGCCAGGAGGTGTACATAGAAAAGTACCCCTGGGGCAGTGCCGCCGGATTCAACTCCCCGGAAAACACCGTAAGCACAAAAATGGGGGCAATGAGCAAGGCACCCAGCATTAAAAGCCCCTGGAAAAAGTCCGTCCAGCAAACTGCCGAGAAGCCCCCCATGAAGGTATAGCCCACAATCACCACCGCCGCAAAATACATGGCTGCCTGGGCATCCACCCCCATTACCGTATGGAAAAGGGTACCGCAGGCCTTGATGGAGGAGGCGGTGTAGACCGTGTAGGCCACCAGGAAGATGACCGCACACAGCAGCTGCAAGGCCTTACTCCGGGACAGGAACCGGTTGGTCAGGTACTGGGGGATGGTAATGGAATCCCCGGCGGCAATGGAGAACCGGCGCAGCCGGGGGGCTTCCAGCAGCCAGCTGGCGGCGTAGCCCAGTCCCAGTCCCACCGCAATCCAGACCTTCCCCAGTCCGGCAACAAAGACGGAAGCAGGCAGACCCATCAGCACCCAGGCACTCATATCCGATGCTCCGGCGGACAGGGCTCCTACCCAGGCTCCCATCTGCCGGTCGCCCAGGAAGTAGGCCTTTTCTCCCCCGCCCTTGGAACGGAGGAAAAAGAACACCCCGATGCCCAGCATAAACACAAAGTACAGAAGAAAAACCACCATTTCCGTATACACCATAACCTCTCCCTACCTTTCATGCGATTTTTTCATGTTTCCATGCGGTTTTTAGGTTGGTATGATTATACACCGGAAAAGGGCTCTGCGCAAGGGTTCTTTTCCCATTCCCCGGGAGAAAAAGGCCTTGCCAAGATCCAGTCTTTTATGCTATTATTTACAAAACAGCATTAGTTTTTCGCATGAAAGGAGAATGGCCCTATGAGCCTACGGAAATATCAGGCTTTTGTGGAGACCGTCCGGCTGGGAAGCCTCACCCGGGCCGCCCAGTCCCTGGGCTCCACCCAATCCCGCATCAGCCACATTCTCTCGGATTTGGAGGAGGAATTTGGCCTTCCCCTGCTAAACCGCAGCCGCAGCGGCATCCAGCTGACCCAGGCGGGAAAGCTGCTGCTTCCTAAAATGCAGGCCATTTTGCAGGAGGATTCCGCCTTGCAGACCCTGGCCCGGGACATCCGGCAGGCGGATGCCGGCACCATCCGGCTGGGGGCATTCACCAGCGTGGCAGTCCATTGGCTGCCGGGGATTATCCGGGATTTCCAGGCACGCCATCCCCGGGTGGAGTTGAAGCTGTTCAACGGCGACTATGCAGACATGGAGCGGTGGCTGGAGAAGGGGGAGATTGATGTGGGCTTCGTGACCCTCCCCGCCCCCGGTCAAGTGCGCACCATTCCCCTGGCACAAGACCCTCTGGTGGTAATCCTTCCCCGGGGCCATCGGCTGTGCGCTCTGGAGGCCATCCCTCCGGAGGAGCTGCGGGGAGAGGATTTTATCAGCCTGCTGCAGGACTCCGCCCATGACACCCACCGGGCTTTGGACGAGGCGGGCATCTCCCCTCACATCAAGTTCACCACCAAGGACGATTATGCCATTCTTGCCATGGTGGAGCAGGGGCTGGGCATTGCCATTGTGCCCCAGCTGCTGCTGAAAGGCCACCGGGAGGATCTGGCGGTGCGGCCCCTGACCCCCGGCGTCAGCCGCACCATTGCCCTGGCTCTGCCCCACGAAGGAGAAATTCCGGCGGTGGAAGCCTTTTGCCGGAGCGTCACCGCCTGGCTCCGGGAAAATCCCCAATAAAAAAGGGGCTGCCACGGCAGCCCCAACATAATTATCATATCATACTTATCCCGAAGATACAAGAGGAAATTATCCAAATTATATACATTCTGCCTTTTATACAAGGAGGAATTGTCAGGTTTATACAACATTCCCTATTGCAAAATCCCACCCCCTGTGCTATCTTATAGTCAGAAAGGGTGATACCAATAAAGAGGTAAATCCTTAACGGGAATGAGAATTTCCCGGTGGTGCAGTTCCCAAAAAGAGATCTTCAAAAATCGTATCAACAAGAAGTTTTGGTCGTTGTGAAGAATCTTAAAAATCCCAAAAATCTGTAAACAATCCATTGTAAATCCAGAAAACCCAGAAGAAAACCTTTTGCAAACGCAAAACCAATTCATAGCGTAAGGTCAGAAAATCCTTTTATTTTCATTCGGTTCGAAGTGGGTAAGGAATAGGAAGGAAACAGATCTCAGGAGGGAAAAAGGCACCATAAACCGCAGAAAGGCAGGTTAACCAATGATTGAACCCAAGCATTCAGGGAATAACCCTTGACGAGCAAAGTGAGTGGTTGCATCGTCAAGGGTTATTTCTATGCCTTCTCCCTCCTGAAGCGGAGGGCTTTTTTATTGCAGCCGGGAAAGGTCTGTGGTATAATAGCCCCGAATTACGAAAACCAATGAGGAGGAATTTCTATGGTATTGGAATGGGGTCGGCCCAGTGACCCCGCCGGGCGGCTGGAAAAGGAAATGCGGGTCTATGATTTTCTGGACGGTCTTTCCATACAATACCTCCGGGCTGACCATGCCCAGGCCATGACCATGGAGGCCTGCCGGGAGGTGGACGAGGCCTTCGGTGCACCCCTGTGCAAGAATCTGCTCCTTTGCAACCGGCAGCAGACGGAATTTTATCTGCTCCTGATTCCCGGGGACAAGCCCTTCAAAACCTCCCAGCTGTCCAAGCAGATTGGCTCCTCCCGGCTGTCCTTTGCCTCCGGTGAGGCCATGGAAGCCCTCCTGGACATCACCCCCGGCTCCCTGACCCTTCTGGGGCTGATGAATGACCGGGAAAAGAAGGTACACCTGCTCATCGACCGGGACCTGGTGGAGGCGGAGTACTTCAGCTGCCACCCCTGTATCAACACCTCCTCCCTGCGGCTGACCACCCGGGACGTGTTGGAGGTACTCATCCCCGCCCTGGGGCATACACCCCAATATGTCACACTGGATTACCCCCAGGAGTAAGGAGCTTATTATGGATTTTCAATCATATTTTCCCATGTGGAATCAGCTGACCCGGGAGCAGCAGGATCAGCTCTCCGGCCGTGCTTTCCAGCGTTCCGTGCCCAAGGGTACGGTGCTGCACAACGGCTCTGCCGACTGCACCGGGCTTTTCCTCCTGGTGACCGGTCAGCTCCGGGCCTATATGCTCTCCCCGGAGGGGCGGGAAATCACCCTTTACCGGCTGTTTCCCATGGATATCTGCCTGTTCTCCGCCTCCTGCATCATGCGCAGCATCCAGTTTGAGGTCATCATCGAGGCGGAAAAGGACACTTCCATGTGGGTGATTCCCTCTGAAGTCTACAAGCAGGTGATGACCCAGTCCGCTCCCCTGGCCAACTACACCAACGAAATCATGGCCAGCCGGTTTTCCGAGGTCATGTGGCTGATTGAACAGATTCTGTGGAAGAGCCTGGACAAGCGGCTGGCAGGATTTTTGCTGGAAGAGGCGGCTCTGGAAGACACCCCCAGTCTGAAAATTACCCACGAGCATATCGCCAACCACTTGGGCTCCGCCCGGGAGGTGGTCACCCGGATGCTGCGGTACTTCCAAAGCGAAAACCTGGTGCATCTGACCCGGGGAACGGTGGAAATTGTGGATTCCCATAGGCTTTCCCAGATTGCCCAGGAATAAATAAAAAAGCGGCCGCTGCATATGCAGCGGCCCAGTGAAAAAGAGGAAAGAAAATGAAGAAACGATCCATGCTTTTCCCGGCAATCCGGGGGATTGGGGCGTTTACTTCCCCAAATCCAGAAATTCCTGGGGGTCAATGCTGGCGCCATCCAGGCTGACGCTGAAGTGGACATGGTGGCCCAGGCTGCTTTCCAGCATGGCACTCTTCCCTACACAGCCAATCTCCTGGCCCAGCTCCACCTCATCTCCAGGCTGCACCTTCACCTCCTGGTCCAGGCTTGCATACTTGGTGGTGTAACCGTCCTGATGGCGGATAACCACGGTCATGCCCATGGTCTCGTCCTCGTAGACAGTATACACAGACCCAGCTGCCGCAGCCAGGACGGGGGTGCCGGCCTCAGCGGCAATGTCAATGCCGCTGTGGACCCGCCAATCTCTTGTGGTGTCGTTATACACCAGGCAGTCCATGGCATAGTCCGTGATGGTCTCCCCGGACACCGGGGCGCCGGTTTTCAGCGGCTCCGGTTTTTCCGTGGGCTGGGTGGGATTGGTGGTGGAAGGCTCCGTGGCCTCCGTTCCCGGGCGGGTAGCTACCGCCGGCACCGTCCCTTCCTGGGGGTTCTGGTAGGAGGAGGGATCCTTGGACATGCTCTCCTCCTGGTTGGCATTTCGGTAATACAAATAGCCGGAAATCCCGATGGCAGCTGCACACAGGATCAGGGCTATGTAGTAGCCCTTACCGCTCATGCTGCCGAAGAATTTGTTTTTGCTCATTTCAAGCACCTCCGAGGTACAGTATCCCCGGATTTTCCCAATCTAAACATTCCCTGGAAAAATTTTTGGAAAATTTCCCCCGGAAATCGAAAGATTCCCGGGGGTTCTTTGTTATTGAGGCTTGGCGTTGAAAATCACCCGGCTGCCCGTCCAGAGATTGGACAGGAACTCCACCTCGATGACCGTGGCGTCCACCGGAACCTCGAAGGTAACGGTGCCGGAGGTTTTCCGTCCTGAGGACAAGGTGGCGCTGAGCATATCGTCCCGGATATAGCACCCGCCGCAGCTCAGGCCGTCGGCATAGCAATCAAAGTCATACACCGTAATATACTGGTCAGAGTCGCTGAGATTCTCAAATTCAAAGGTACAGGTAATGTACTGATACCCATCCTTTGGCTTCACAAACATATTGTCGCTGGTATAAATCTCGCAGCCCTTGTAAGTGATCTTCATATTGTCGGATTCCACCACATCCCCCACCTGGTGCGCATCCTGGGACGGCGTGGTATCCGGCTCATACTGGAAGCCCGAATCCTTCTCTCCCTCAAACAGGAAGTGGATTTTTTCCGAGCTGAGGAAGAAATTGGGGGTGTACTCCACCTCGATTTCCTGGGCGTTCTCCGGCACAGCAAAGCAGATATAGCCGGTGGTGCTCCGTCCGGGGGACAAGGTAGCGGAAAAATCCTCCTCATTCCAATAATGGGTTTCCGCTGCGTAGCCGTCGGCGTAGCAATCAAAGCTGAAAGAGGAAATGGAAATGTCCCCGGATTCTCCCCGGTTGGCAAAGGCAAATTGAAGGAAAATGTACTTCTCTCCCTCCTCCGGCTGAAGAATCTGATTTTCTTCTATGTAGTCTCCGCTGGCGATATAGACAATCTCCAAATCCCCATCCCGGAGAATGTCCCCCACTACATACTGGGTTTTCTCCGGTGAGGTGGTCTGTGTGGGCTGCGTTGTGCTCTCGTTTTCCGGGGAAGTCTGCCCCTGGGTGGTGCTCTGGGAATCGTCTACCTCCCCCACCTTCCTGGGGTTATCCTGGGTGGCAACAGCAGCAATAATCACCGCCACAATTACAGCCAGCACAATCCACTTTCCTTTTCCGCCCTTCACCCGTTTCCGGCAGTTGGGGCATACCTTGGCTGCATAGGGAATCTGGGTTTTACAATGTTTACATAATTTCGTTTCCGGTGCTTCTTTCATGTTCAGCAAATCCTTTCTTTTTTATTTTGGGCCTCTCCCCTGCATTATAGGAAATATAAACAGCCTTTTGTTATGCTGGCGGCATAACAAAAGGCTGGAATTTTCGGATATTATGCAATAGAACCGAAGATGGCAAGGCCTATGAACAAGGATACAATACCCAACCCCCGGAACAAAATCTTCTGACTTTTCCGGGAGGCATACCGGGTAAAGGGGAAACGCTCCCACACATTCAGAAAATTGTGAAAGCAGAAAAATGGAATCACGGTGCTGAAAAGCACCGAAACCGTGTGGACTGCATAGCCCCAGGGCGGCGTTTTCAGGCTCATATAGGACTGCACCACAGCCATTCCTGCCAACAGGTACAGCAGTACCGCTCCAAAGGCCTGACCGCCCCTCCGGCTGCGAAAGCCGGGCAGCGTATCCAGCACCGTTTCCAGACCGGGCACACCACTTCCGGACAGCTGGTTCATCAGCTGGTCAATGGAGGAAAACCGCTTTTGGGCGTCAATTTCCACGCACCTGCGGACCACCGTCCCCAACTTCCCCGGCGCCAGCCGTTCATTGGGAAACCGCCCCGTAAGCAGTTGGTTCAGAAGCACCCCAACAGCGTAAATATCCGTCCGGGCATCGCTCTGCAAAAAACCAAACTGCTCCGGAGCCGCATAGCCCGGCGTACCCATAATCACCGTATCCCTGTTTTTTTCCTGTGTGAAGGAGCGAACAATGCCAAAATCGATTATTTTGACAACATTATCCGAGGAGATTATAATATTATTGGGATTGATGTCCCGGTGTACCAATCCCCGGCGATGAAGCTCCCACAATCCGAAACACACCTGGGTGCAGATGTCCCTGGCTTCCTCCTGGGAAAAGGTCTTACCCTCCTGGAGGAGTCCGGCAAGGCTTTGTCCCGAAACATATTCCGACAGCACGAAGGCAGTATCCCCCTCCTCCGTCACAAAAAGCACCGGAGCCAGGTTTCGGCTGTGGATAGACGCCAGGGTGTGGTAATAAGACGCACAAGCCTGGGGAATCTCCTTTTTCACATACAGGGTATTTCTGGGGGGATAGATACACAGCCAGGTTCCTTCACTCAAGGCTGTCAAGGGTTGGAGATTCTCATAAATGTAGGCATAACGCAGCTGTGGATTCAAAATTTTTCACCCCCTGGGAGGTAAGATGTATGACCAAATCTACAAAGGATTTGCTGGAAACCATGGAAAAAAGCAGCAGCTATCGGGACTATCTGAAAGAGAACCAGGATCACCTGGAAAAGAACTTTATGAAGGTAGACCGGGTACTCTCCGCCCTGCTTCAGGAACGGCAGGCAAAAAAAGCGGATGTAATTGCCCGGGCCGGAATCGAAGTCCACTATGGCTACCAGATTTTTTCCGGCAGCAAGCTTCCCAGCCGGGACAAGCTGATTATGCTGTGCTTTGGATTTTCCCTCTCCCCGGAGGAGGCCCAGCAGCTGCTGAAACTCACCGGGTATCCCCCACTTTATGTGAAAGTGGAGCGGGACAATGCCATTTTGTTTGGCCTGCAAAAAGGGCTGGATATCATCAGCATGAACAGTCTTTTGTATGAATTGCATTTGGAGCTGCTGGTTTAATGCTCTCTTACGAAAAACGCCGTCCCGAAGGACGGCGTTTTTATTGGTGCTTTAATTACAGCAGGGTGGAGAAGTGCTTGATGGTGCGGACCATCTGAGAAACGTAGGAGTTCTCGTTGTCGTACCAGGAAACAACCTGCACCTGAGCCTTGCCGTCGGGCAGAGCGCACACCATGGTCTGGGTGGCGTCGAACAGGGAGCCGTAACGCATGCCGATCACATCGGAGGAAACGATCTCGTCCTCGTTGTAGCCGAAGGACTCGGTAGCAGCAGCCTTCATGGCAGCGTTGATCTCGTCAACGGTCACAGCCTTGGACACCACAGCGTTCAGGATGGTGGTGGAGCCGGTGGGGGTGGGAACACGCTGAGCAGCGCCGATCAGCTTGCCGTTCAGCTCGGGGATAACCAGGCCGATAGCCTTGGCAGCGCCGGTGGAGTTGGGAACGATGTTCACAGCGCCAGCGCGGGAACGACGCAGGTCGCCCTTTCTCTGGGGGCCGTCCAGAATCATCTGGTCGCCGGTGTAAGCGTGGATGGTGCACATAATGCCGGACTCGATGGAAGCCAGGTCATTCAGAGCCTTAGCCATGGGAGCCAGGCAGTTGGTGGTGCAGGAAGCGGCGGAGATGATGTGATCGTCCTTGGTCAGGGTGTTGTGGTTTACGTTGTAAACGATGGTGGGCAGGTCGTTGCCAGCGGGAGCGGAGATAACAACCTTCTTGGCGCCGGCGTCGATGTGAGCCTGAGCCTTAGCCTTGGAGGTGTAGAAGCCGGTGCACTCCAGCACGACATCCACGCCCAGCTCGCCCCAGGGCAGCTCGGCAGCGTTGGCCTTAGCGTAGATGGTGATCTTCTTGCCGTCCACAACGATGTGGTCCTCGCCAGCCTCAACAACATGGCCCTGAGCAGCGTAATTGCCCTGGGTGGAGTCGTACTTCAGCAGGTGAGCCAGCATCTTGGGGGAGGTCAGGTCGTTGATGGCAACAACCTCGAAGCCCTCAGCGCCGAACATCTGACGGAAAGCCAGACGGCCGATACGGCCAAAACCATTGATAGCAACTTTAACAGACATTATGATTTCCTCCATTTTAGTACTTGCCGCCGAGGCGGCATGATAGATTGGAAAACGCAGGGTTTTAATGCCCCATACAGCCATATTATACAATAACAAAATCAGGATGTAAAGAGGCTGTTTTGGAAAAAGTGGGGTAATTTGAAAATAATCCTTAAATCCCAGGGAAAATCAGGGAGCGACTTTCCACCCTTCCCGGCGGAAAAAGGCAGCAATTTCCTCCTTGCCTGCCGGGACATTTCCCTGGTACCAGCCGGGTTTTCCGCCCCCTCTGGCTCCCAGGTTTTCCTTCAGGGCTTTCCCCAGGGCGGTGGTCACCTCCGGCTGGGCCGTCAGGCACAGGCTGTAGCCGGCGCCCTCCTCCCCGGAAGCCACCACCGCCTGGGGACAGGTCTTTCCCAGCACCTCACACAGCTGCCGCACCTGCCCCGGCTCCAGATTTTCGGCAAAATAAAGGACAGAAGATTCCCCCTGATACTCCCGGGCGATGGCGGCAAACACCTGCAGCTGGAGTCCATTGGCACGGAAGCGCGCCTCCTCCAGCTGGCGGTTCATCCGCCGGGCTGCCTCCCCCGTTTCCAGGAGCTTGGCGGAAAAGGCCTGGGACACCTGCTTGTTCTGCTCATAAATCCGGCAAAGGTACAAAACCGCCCGGCCGCCGCAGAGAAGCTCCATCCGCGCCCCCTGGTGGAATTTTACCGGGGAGAGGAGCACCACCAGGCCAATCTCCCCGGTGAATGCCACATGGGTGCCGCAGCAGGCGCAGCTGTCCACCCCCGGCACTTCCACAATCCGCACCGGCCAGGGCAGGGCCTTTTTGCTCCGGTAGGAAACCTGGGGCAGCTCCTCCGGGCTGGGGTACCAGCACTTTACCGGCAGATTCTTCCAGATGGCGGCGTTCACCTCCTGCTGGATGTCCGGCAGGTCTTCCGGGGGGATGGGGCCGTCAAAATCAATGGTAATCACGTCCGCCCCCATGTGAAAGCCCACATTGTGGTAGCCGTACCGCCGGTGAATCACGCCGCTGACCAGGTGCTCTCCGGAATGCTGCTGCATCAGGTCGAACCGCCGCTCCCAGTCGATGGTGCCTGTCACCTCCGCCCCCGGTATCAGGGGGGCGTCACACAGGTGGAGAATCTCCTCCCCGGCTTCCCGAACCGACAGCACCCGGGCTTCCTCCAGGGTGCCGGTGTCGCTGGGCTGGCCGCCCCCTTCGGGATAAAAGGCAGTCTGGTCCAAAGTCACTTCCCAGCCCCCCTTCCCTTCCCGGCAGCCGGTGACCCGGGCGGTGAAGGTTCTTTGGTGGCAGTTTTCATAATATAACTTTTTTACTTCCATATTCCTACTCCTGGCTTGTTTTCCCCATTGTACCACAGATAACGGCAGTTTGCAACGAGGCAAAAACAGGATAATGTCGATGAGTTTTTCAGGACTCATAGCTTATTTCGTGGTTTTTCTGAAATTTTTAGAAGTAAAATTACCATACAAAACCACCAAGGAGGCAGGCCCATGCAGTGCCAGAAGCTAAAAACCTATATGGAGACGGGACGGGTGGTATTTTTGCCGGCCAAGGCCATTTTGCCCAATCCCGCTCAGCCCAGAAAAATTTTTTCCGAGGAGGCGCTGGAGGATCTGACCCAGAGTATTCAGCGCCATGGAATTCTCCAGCCCCTTTCCGTCCGGCGGGTGGGGAGCAACTATGAACTGATTGCCGGGGAGCGGCGGCTCCGGGCCGCCCAGCAGGCAGGTCTCAGCGAAGTGCCCTGCCTCATTATGCGGATGGACGACAAGGAATCGGGGCTCACCGCTCTGGTGGAGAACCTGCAGCGGCAGGATTTGGATTTTATCGAGGAGGCCCAGGGCATCCGGTGTCTTATGGAGCGGTGGAACTTCACCCAGGAGCAGGCGGCCCGGGCTTTGGGGAAAAGCCAGAGTGCCATCGCCAACAAGCTGCGGCTGCTGCGGCTGGGGCAGGGGGTGCTGGAGGCCATCCGGGAAGGGGGACTGACGGAGCGCCACGCCCGGGCCCTTTTGAAGCTGCCCACGGATGCCCAGCGGATGAAAGCCATCTCCGTGATTGTCCAGCTGGGGATGAGCGTAGCCCGGACGGAGCGGTACATAGAGGGACTTCTGGAGGAGCCCCAGCCCCCCAAGCCAAAAATCAATGTAGGGGCGTTTTTGTCCAATCTCAATCAGTCCCTGGCTAAAATCCAGCTCTCCGGAATCCCGGCGGTTTCCGAGCGCCGGGAGACGGACAGCCAGATTGTGCTCACCATCACAATCCCTAAAAATGGTTAGTTTGCACAAATATTTTCTTGACACCCCTTTATATTCTGTTATACTGAATATAGAGGTATCCATAAAGAGATGTGGAGGTGTCCTATGAAAAAGTCCGTGAAAATTTTGATCGGTATTCTTATCGCCATTGTGGTGGTTGTGGGGCTTTATTTTGGCCTGAATGCCCTCTTCCCCCAGCCCAAACAGGTTTCCATGGAGCTGGAGGCCGTCATGATTCTGGAGGACGGAACGGAGTATCCCTGCACCGTGACCATACGGGGACGACTGTGGGAGAAAAGCACCAAGGGTGTGGCCGCAGGCCTGCACACCATAGACCCGGAAACTGATGGGATTTACATTGACGGGGCATTTATGACCGGTTACTTCCTCTTCTACCCGGAGGAGGACAACGGCTGGGTGCTGGGCTGTGATAAGGGGCTTTTGTATCTGAACCGGGACTTTTCCCAGTTCGGGGCAGAGGTGGACGCCCATGTTATCCGCCAGGAGCTTCCCCGCCAGACCGCCCATGTGTTCCTAAAGTCCATGACCGAGGCGCAGCGGCAGGAAGTACTTACCCTGTTTGCCCGGTAATCACAAGTCCGATAAAAAACATGGTCCCGGATTGGGACCATGTTTTTTACACATTTCTTCATAGAATCGGGAATAAGGCTCCCTTGTCAAAGGGAGCTGGTACCACAGGCATCTGAGGGATTCCACAGCAGACACTTTCTGAAAGTACAGCCCTATGTGGAAAGCTGGAGGCCTGCAAAATCCCCCCGCCTCGGCCGAGCCCAGGCACCCCCCTTTTGCAAGGGGGGCTTTGGGTGCTATGCTTTTCGCTGGTACAGGCACATCTGATAGGAAATGCCGTTTTCCTCACCGGTTTGTAGCACCTGGGTCAGCTGCCAATCGGGGCTTTCTTCCAAATTGGGGAAGAAGGTGTCGCTTTTGGGGCAGGTGCCTACCCGGGTGACATAGGCCCGGGTGCAGTAAGGGAGCAGCTGCTTATACACGCTGCCGCCGCCGATGACCATGGCTTTGTCTGCCGTGGCTGCAAGCTCTGCCGCCTCCTGGGGGCTGTGGCAGGTGACCACCCCCTCGATAGGGTCGGGGCTTCGGGTCAGCACCACATTCACCCGGTTGGGCAGGGGCTTGCCCCCGGGGAAGTCCGCCAGGGTTTTCCGGCCCACAATCACCATGGCCCCTTTGGTCATCTCCCGGAAGAATTTCCGGTCTGCGGACAGCGCCACCGGCTGGGTGCCGTTGCAGCCGATGCCCCAGTCCTCATAAACCGCTACAATCAGTTCCATAGGCTCACCTCAGATTGCCATGGGAATGTCAAAGGGAAAATCGTGGTAGACATAATTTTCCACCTGAAAGCTGTCCTTGGTAAAGGCGTAAAAGTCCGTAATGCCGGGGTCCAGGGTTACCTTGGGAGCCGGGAGGGGTTCCTTTTCCAGCATGGCCTTCACCGCCGGGATGTGCCGGTCATAGATGTGGCAGTCGGCAATCACGTGAACCAGCTCGCCCGCCTTCAGCCCGGACACCTGGGCAAACATCATCAGGAGCATGGCATACTGGCACACGTTCCAGTTGTTGGCGGTGAGCATATCCTGGCTGCGCTGATTGAGGATGCCGTTGAGGGTGTCCCCGGTGACATTGAAGGTCATGGAGTAGGCGCAGGGGTACAGGCTCATATCGTGCAAATCCTGGAAATTATAGAGGTTGGTGAGAATCCGCCGGGAGGCGGGGTTGTGTTTCAAATCAAAAAGCACCCGATCCACCTGGTCAAACTCTCCCTCCGGGTACCGGTGCTTGATGCCCAGCTGGTAGCCGTAGGCCTTGCCGATGGTGCCGTCCGGTCTTGCCCACTCGTCCCACACATGGCTGCCCAAATCCGCAATCCGGTTGGACTTCTTCTGCCAGATCCACAGCAGCTCGTCCAGGGCGGACTTCCAGTAGGTGCGGCGCAGGGTCATAATGGGAAACTCCTCCTGGAGGTTGTACCGGTTCACCACGCCGAATTTCTTGATGGTATGGGCCGGGGTGCCGTCCTCCCAATGGGGGCGGACCTGCTGGTTTTCGTCGGAATAGCCGTGCTCCAGAATCTGACGGCAGGTTTCCATATACAAAATATCTGCCTTACTCATGGGGGTTCTCCTTTTTTGATATTTTATTTAGGATACCACATTTTATAAAAATTTCAAAGTGCTATCTTGAAAAAAAGCAGCAAATGGGATACCATAGACTCACCAACAAAAAGGAAGGAAAGAACAAATTATGCCTGACTATATTGTAAATCTCTGGGACAAGCTGGCCCATTTTCTCGCCAGCGAGCTGCTTCCCTGCCTGCTGCTGGCACTGATTGGCATTGCGGTGGTGCGGCTGATTCTGAAATTCGTAAGCAGGCTTCTCGCCCGCACCAAGCTGGAGCCTGCCGCTGCCCGGCTGGTACGCTCTGTTTTGCAGGCGGTATTGTACCTGCTGGTGTTCCTCATTGCCGCCCCGGTGATTGGGGTGGATGTGACCAGCCTGGTGGCTCTGACCAGTGTGGTCACCCTGGCCATTTCCCTGTCCCTCCAGAACGCCCTGACCAATGTGATTGGCGGCTTTAACCTGCTGTATACCAAGCCCTTTGTGGTGGGGGACTTCGTGGAAATCGCCACCAAGTCCGGCACGGTGCTGGAGGTGGGCCTGACCTACACCCGGCTCCAGACGGGAGATAACAAAATCATCTCCATCCCCAACAGCGCCGTGGTAGCCACGGACATTGTGAACTACTCCGCCGCCGGTACCCGCCGTATCGACATCTCCGTCACCGCCTCCTACGATGCCCCGGCGGCAACGGTGAAGGAGGCACTTCTGAAGGCCGCCCAGGTTCCCGGAGTGCTGGAGGACCCGGCTCCCATGGCTGCCCTGGAGAGCTACGGCGACAGTGCCATCGGCTATGTGCTGAAGGTCTGGTGCCCGGTGGAAATCTACTATGACACTCTGTACCAGATTAACGAGAACATCAAGCTCCGCTTCGACGAAGCCGGCGTGGAGATGACCTATCCCCACCTGAATGTGCATCTGGATAAGTAAATGAAAATGTCCGGATGAGGTTGCTCCTCATCCGGGCAATCTTTATGGGTTGCAGACGGAATTGAAGAAATGGTACAGGGGCCGAAGCTCCCGGAAGAGCTCTGCCACCCGGTCTTTCAGCTCCGGGCCGAAAACCGCCTCGGACATGGGAATCTGGGTGTCGCAGGCGATTTTGCTTTTGAAGGCCAGGTAGGGTGCCAGTTCCGGAATGTCCGTCTGCACCTTGGGGCGCTTGTAGGGGGTGGCAGTCAGCTCCAGGCCGGTATTTTCCCGGAGGGTCTGCACCATCTCCAGGAAAGGCCGGGGCTCTGCCAGCAGGCGCTGGCGGTAGACCTCCTGGGTGGCAGGCTTGGGCTTCCACAGAAAGAAGCCGTAGCTCACCCGCTCCGGCACGATCTCAAAATACAGGCAGGGATTCTCCCCCTCCCAGGGGCCGGGGCGGCGGATGCTCAGCCACAGCCCTTCCTTATAGGGCAGAGGGTGGTGGAGCCGGGCATCCCGGTAAATCCGGCTGACCTTCAGGAAATTCCCCGGTTCCTGGGCAAAGGGCTGGAACAGCTCCGCCCCCAGGGCCTTCATGGGCTCGTATAGATACTTTACATAATCTTCCTTGTGAGCGGTGAACCACTCCCGGTTGTTATTCATCCGGATTCCCCAGAGAAAATCCACGGTTTCCGGTGCAAAGCCTTGAAACATTGTATTGCCTCTTTCTTGGTATATTTCCTATATCATACACAAAATCCCCGGAAAATGCAATGGAAAAACCTGCCCCTCATAAAGGGACAGGTTTGAGTTCCATGAAAA
>OERZ01000072.1_pt1 | contig 19727 bp, 23 predicted proteins | sample 1540151 | NCBI WGS metagenome assembly OERZ01 (sample SAMEA3891880, study PRJEB23780) | metagenome | biome: terrestrial biome; feature: animal house; material: Caecal content | place: Italy | collected 2015-05-05 | reverse complement strand
TAGAAAAATCCAGGACGATACTTCCATCGTCCTGGATTCTGCTATCGGCTGTATTCGGGTGTTTTTAAGCCTGAATCGGTGGCCTAAAATAAGTCACTATGGGTTCCTGTGCGGGTCAGATACAGAATAAGCGTTTCCTCAACCACTTCATAGATGAGCAGCCAGTCGGGAGTGATATGACATTCCCGACATCCTGCATAATCTCCGGAAAGCTGGTGGTCTCTGTTTTTCTCCGGCAGCGGCTCTCCCGCAGCCAGCTTTTTCAGAATATCCGTCAACAGAGAAATATCCAAGCCACGCTTTTTAATCCGCTTCAAATCTTTTTGGAATTTGGTGGTTGGTCTTATGTTATACATCGGCAAGCAGGTCCTCCATCATCTCATCCACATCGGAGTAGGTCTTGCCCAGACTCGGGTCGGCTTTCATCTTCTTTACTTCCTGGATGGCCTCCCTTGTTTCATCGTTCGGAACATCTCCGCTGATTTCAAAGGGTATCCTATACTCCCGTACTGCCTTACGAGCAAACACATTGAAAGCGGTGGTCATGGTCATTCCCATATCGGCACAAAATGCCTCAAACTGCCGCTTCAAGTCTGCATCCATGCGAATGTTGATGTTCGTATTTGCCATAATCGCAACTCCTCTCAATTCTATGATTGCCTGTTTTAGTATATTCATTGTATACCTTTTTATTTACAATGTCAATATATTGTTCGTGTTTTTCGAGGGGCGATTGTGAGGTTCTGCTTGGTTACTGTGCTTTCGGGGGTTCCGGGGCGGTAACCGTTACCGTGCAGCTGGCCGTTACCTCGCCGCAGCGTACTGTGACAGTAGCAGAGCCGGGAGCAACGGCGGTGACGGTTCCATCTGCGCCCACGGTAACGATGGCGGTATCAGAGCTTTCCCAAGTTACCTGCTTGTCCGTGGCGTTCTCCGGCATGACCACAGCTGCCAGCAGCTGGGTATTGCCAACCTTCAGGTTCAGCTCAGAGTGGGACAGGACCACTTTCTCTGCCGGAACCGTGACGGTAACGGTGCAGCTGGCTGTGGCCTTTACTCCGGTGACAGTAATTGTGGCAGAGCCGGGAGCCACGGCGGTGACGGTTCCATCAGCCCCTACAGTAGCGATGGCGGTGTCAGAGCTTTCCCAGGAATAGCTTTCGTTGGCTCCTTCCGGAAGAGCCGTGAGGGGCAGTACCAGGGTCTTTCCAACAGATACCTGGTAGGATTCCTGGTCAAAGGCAAGGGAATCAGCCGGAACCGTGACGGTGACAGCGCAGCTGACAGAGGCTTCCCCTCCGGACAAAGTGAGTGTTGCCTTTCCGGTTTTCAGAGCGGTTACCAGGCCGTTCTGGTCAACAGACAGTACAGAGGGGTCAGAGGATTCCCAAACCAGCTGAGGCCGGGTGGCTTCTGCCGGTTCCATTTCCATGGTGTATTCCATCAAATAGCTTTGGCCAACGGACAGAGATAGTTCCTTGTTACCGAAAGACAAAGAAACACTGGGGTTATTCCATTGGCGCTGCTGCTGGATGGCCTGCTCAGCGGCAGCATTGCCGGAGATGACCGGCACAAAGGTGTAATTTCCCTCCAGAGCCAGATACACCTCCAGCTGCTCCTGGGTGACCAGAAGCAGCAGACTGTCCTGGGATACGGCGCTCACCCGAACATAGCGCAGAGCCGGGATGGGGCCGTCCTGGTCGTAAAACCGGACAACATCACCAGGCCGCACATAGTCACAAAGTACCCGGTCAGCAGGAACAGACAGGGCCAGCTCCCCTTCAGAGGGGGAGATCTGCTTGCCGGCAAGCAGGGCAATCAAAACAAGCACCAGGACGATGGTGACAAGGGGGGCACCGATATAAAGAAGCAGACGCCTCCTTGCTTTGTCAATCTCTCCGTTCCGCATATCAATTTCTTGGTCCCCTGTGAGGGGCTTTTTCTTTTCCAGGGCCAGCCGAAGCAAGCTGCCCCGGCAAATAGATGTGGTTTTTCTCATAATTAGATTCCTCCTTTGTCGTAAAGGGCTTCCAGCAGCGGCTTGAAAATATCCAGCAGGCCGGGCCGGAAGGGTTCCGGGGTATAGCGTGTCAATGCGGTCTGCCTGGGCGTGGATGCCTTCAGTAGAATTTTCTCGATGTCCTGCTGGGCCACCTGATTTGCACCAAAAGTAATCATTATAAGGTCAGCCATCCCCCCTGCATCCACGATGGCGTTGGTAGTCTGCACCAGCTCCCAGCGCTTGCAGCCTACCACCAAAACACAAAGGTCTGCGTCTGCGGCGGCCTCTTTGCTCACCTCATCGATTACGCCCCAGTCCCTTATAACACAGTTGTAATCACCGGTGTCGGCATTTTCGGAAACGAACACCACACCACGGATTTTCACCATATCGTCATATGGGGAATTTTCCAGAGCTGACAGTTCGTCCAACCAGGCGGCGTTTGCCACAATCGCTGCCCGGTAGCCGATGGCAGTAAAAAAGTACCATAGCTGGATGGCCTGGGTGGTACAGCCAATGCGGGATTGGCTCCCCAACACTGCAACGGAGATAGGACGGGTTGGCGTCACATGAGGCAGAGGCAGAGGTGTGTGCGGCTTGTCTGTTTCCTTTGCTTGTGCCGGTGCAGCTGCAGCAGGCTGTAAATTAGAAGCCGCTTCCTCCAGGGATTCATAGCAAGGGATTTCTCCCCCTTCCGGAAGGTTGCCTTTTACCACGACCAGGGGAACCCCGGCTTCCCGGAGCAGATCGGCAGCGGCCAGGATGTGTTCCAGGGACCAGGGGCAGCTTTTCCGGCAGTCCAGGACAATGTTGTCCAGGCTTTTGTTTTCCAGCTGTTCCATGGCAATCGCCGTCAGGGAGGGGACAGCAGCAGGGGACTGCTGCTGCCCATCTGCGGGCGGTATGGATTCTGTAATCCAAAGGGTCATCATTGCATATCCTCCATTTCTGTTCTATAAGTTTTGACCTCACCGGCTATAATCTCATAACGGTAGCCTGTTTCTTGGTAGTTATTGGTGTAGATTCCGGTGAGAAAAAGCCAGGCTTCACAGATTCGCCGTCCGACAAGAGCCGGGAGAATCTCCCCTCCTGCGTGGCATATGCGGGAGAATACCTGTACCAGCTCATTGGGTGACTGAGGGTCGGCAATTACTTGCCGCAGAGAGGCATAGGCACTGCTGGTCATCCAGCCGATTCCGATGTTATAGGAAAGACTGACCAGGGCGTTTCTCTGTGCTGGGGTCAGCTCTAAGTTGTTCCGTGATATGTAGCCGTCTACAGCGGCTTCAAACTGGATGATATATCCCTGCAAAAGTGCTTCCGCTTCATCTTCTGGGATACCGTTTTTCTGGTATTCCTCCAGTTTATCATCCGGACAGCGGGTGCCATATCCTACGGACCACTGGGCATAGTCCCAAATAGGGTATTTGCAAAATCCCTCAAAGCCCTTAATCATATCTACCAGAGCTTGTGCATCGGGATAGGTGATTCTGGCAAATCCCCAGATAGCTGCTCCGCTGCGTGTCTGCCCGTATAGCTCCGTGTAGGTATGCTCCCGGAGCTGGTCCCCTTCCGGCTCTACCACAGTAAGCCCGGCGTCGCCGTATTCGGTTACGATTCCGGCGTGGCAGATTTCTGGATAAGGAGGCAACACATCGACGGAGCTGCCGCCGGATGTGGCATACCAGAATACAACATCTCCGGAACAGGGGATATTGTCACCCAAGGCGAAGATAAGAACATCCTGGTCTGCCAATCGGCTGAGCAGCTCTTTTGGGTCATTGGTGTATTCACCGAAAAGTTCTTCTTCTCCTACCAGGCCAGAACGGTCGGCACAGTAGTAAAGATACTGCATATACCATCCGTCTGTGTCGGTGTCTGACCATTTTTCAATGTACTTTTCCCGGGAGCCTCCGTTCTCCAGTTCTTCCTGGGCTGTGCCGGTAAGAGGACCGGTATAGGCAACACCAAAGGAAGCTCCAGGAACGAAGGAGGAGCCGGTAAGGGTAAAGCTGGAGATAATCAGGAGAAAAATGCAGACACCAATAACCGCAGGTGTGCCCTTTTTCATGCTACTGTCCACCTCCCCTGCCCATGAGGTCCAGCTTGTATTGAGGCAGGTTGAAAACGGTGCGGATGTGGTGGGTGTTTCCGACCAGACACAGGGCGTTTTTCCGTTCCAGGACTGCCAGGAGCTTGGATTCAGCCGGGGTCAGCCGGAACAGGTCCACTGTATCCTCCAGATTCTTGGCTTCACAACGGAACAGCAGACGGTAAGCCGCATTGTCAACAATGGCCTGACCGGACATTCGGATAGATTCGTGGAGCATATCCGCAGAGGACTGAGAAACGAACCACAGGCCGCCTTCATACTTGCGGATACGCTTGGCCAGGTTCCGCAGATACAAGCCTACCTCCGGAAGCCGGGGGTCCAGGGCAATGTGGCCTTCATCCATAAACAGGATGATACGCTCGTCCCGGTTCCGGGAGATAATATCCCAGCACAGGGACAGAATATTGAAATAGCAGGAAGCCTGGGTGGCCTGGCTGAAATTCAGGAGCTTGTTGGTATCGAAGCACACAATCTGATTATTGCTGTCAATGTTGGTTCTACCATTCCAGAGAAAGGCATCGGCACCGATGGCCATGGATTTCATGAGAATTGCCAGGTCTGAATATTTGGAGTCTGTCTCGCTGAGCTGAACCAGCAGGTCATACCAGTCGGACATTTGGGGAAAGGAATCTGGATTCAGGTTAGAGATGTCGGTGTCAAAGTCCATCCCAAATTTTTCGTAAAGCTGCAAAAGGCTTGCCTCCAGCAGACTGCATTGAATGTCTGTCAGCTCCGGGTACTGAAGTCTCAGCCGTACCAGCAGGGTTTTAATGTGCATGGACATGGCGTTGGCACAACCGGTGTAGAGCTGTTCTTCCTCATCGGGGGTATCTTCCGGTGCTGCCCGGATGTCCAAGGGGTTGATTTTGGCAAAACCTCCACCCACGTCCAGCCAGGCACCTCCCAGATTCCGGCACAGGTCCCGGTACTCCCGTTCCGGGTCGATGATAAGGATTTTTACACCCATCATATACATGGATTCCAACAGGTGCTTCATGGCGGTGGACTTGCCGGAGCCGGAAGTTCCAAGAGTAACCATGTTGCTGTTGGTGCGATCCCGGTCACGGTAAAAGAGATTGACACAAATAGGAGAACCGTCCGTAGTCTGCCCAAAGTAAATACCGCTGTCATCCCGAAGAAGGGTGACGGTCATAGGCTCGCCGCCGCACAGGGTATTCAGGGGAATAATCTGCTTGAGCATATTGTCTATCCGGGTCTGATTGGTGTAAAACGGAGAAATATGCCGGAAGGCATCTGCCTGGAGATTTGCCAGACACTTCATCTTCAGGTGGGCTCCGGCACACAGAGTTAAAGTTTTCTCACAAACTTTGGTCAATTCCTCCTCTGAGGAGGTAAAGGGCATCACCACAATGCTAATATGGCCTACGGTCATATTCCGGGCATCCAAAGCGTCCAGCATTTTATCGGCTCCTTCAATTCTCCGCAGCATTTGCTTTTGTTCACGGGCGTTCTTAACTTCCGTGGCACGAATTGCAGAGTGCTGGATGGATTTGGAGAGGGCATCCCCCAGCTCCACGGAGGAGCCGGGGTAGAAGGTGATGCAGGTAATTGCCTCCAGGCTTCCCATCAAAGGCACCAGCCAGCCATAGGGGACCTCAGAGGGATACTTCACAGCCCCATAACAGCGGGCACAGACGGAGCCAATGAACAGGGAATTGTGCCGGAAAACAAAACCGCCTGCCGGTGCAATGTCATTAAGCAGAGTGGAGATTTGGTTTTCTTTTACCCGTTTGGTCATGTGTCTGGGTTGCCCGGTAATGATAGGAATATCCGTGCTTTGCTCTGTCTGGGAAATAAACTGGTCCAGATTGGTGTAGAGGCAGCACAGCCATTTTACTTCCGGACTGGTCAGAACATGAGCAGCTACACGGCAATCCGCAAGCCGCAGGGCCAGATTCTGCAAGCGGCGTTTTAGCCGCTGGTCAGCTCCGGCTGCGGCTTTTTCCCATAGCTTCAGTATGACGAACGGCTCTTTTGCTCCGTCCTCCATGAGCTGATTCATGGCGTGGATCTCGCCTTTCAGCAACTGCACCAACGGCTGCTGGTTTTGGGGGTCTGCCGCTGTTTGCAGGTTTTCCAGTCTGGCTACCATGTCTACTACATCCACCGTTCGTGGTATGGAGATAATTTGATACGGCGTACGCTCTTGCTCCAGTACAGTGGCCAGCTGCCGCATTGCGGATTCCCGTCCCAGCTTGTCCAGCAGCTTCTGATCAGGGCCGTGGACACAGAGAAAGCCAATTACATGGCGGTCTGCGGTAAAAATCAGGCCGCTGTCAATGCTTTCAGTATTGAGAAACTGCTGTGCTGCCAATTTCTTCTGGTTCTTCTGTTTCAAGTATAATCGCCTCCAGTTGTATGTTGTCAAATTGCTGCTGTTCACGGCTGAAGTGCCAGGCGTATAAGAAATAATCAAAAATGGAAAGGTTGTAGGACTGCTTCATAAAGAGACCTGCTCCAACAAAGAATCCTATAATGCTGGTAAATAGAGCAGACAGTATGCGTATAGGATTGGTGCTGAGTTGGGCGTACAGAATTGCACCCACAACGAACGGAGCGGCCACAATTAAGGTGCGCCAGGCTTCCTGCATACCGAAGCCCTTGAAGATTTCCCACCGGAGAGGGATGTTTTCCGGGATTTCCAAAAACTCGGATGTTTGCTGTTCGGACATGGTATCACCTCCTAAAGATTGAAGTAACCGGCAAAGATGTAAACGAGAGTCATAGCGGATTCAGCCAGAGCCAAAAAAATCAATCCGTTTTTCATGCGTTTTTTATAGGACGCTCCATCATCCGGGTTGAATATCCATCCGAGCAGGCAGCGACCCAATGCCAAACCGGTCCCTACCGGTATGAAAATGAGCAGCAAGGCGATGAGGGCCTGAATATCATCCATGGCGCCGACCTCCAAAAAGCTGCCGCACCATCAGGGCAGAATGAAGTTTTTGTCCAAGTCCGCCCCCGGCCTTTTGAGGTGCCATAAATTGGGAAAGAATAACTGGCCCCCGGAAAGCTGCACCGATAATGGCGAGTCCCAGAAAAATATGACCCAGTTGGAAATCTATGGCCACATAAAAGGCAAGGTAAAGAGCAATTACCTGGAAAACGGATGTGGCAAACTGGCGGAAAATCATCTGCACATAGGAATGGGTAATGCCGCCATCGGAATCCAGATACCCTACAGCGGCGAAGGGAAAACCCCAACGCAGAAACAGCATTTCGACGCCCCGGCCCAGGAGCTGAATAAACATTACGATGTAGAGAATCAGGAAAACCAGCATAGCTATAATCCCCGCCAGATTGAGGTTGGCAGTAGCATCTACGACTTCCTGTGCCGATTGGGCGTCCAGAAATACTTTTATGATTTGAACGGAGAAAAGTGGCTCGTTGTTTTCGGGCAGAAGAAAATAAGCCATTAACTTCACAATCAAGTCCACATCGGGGGCGGCCAGCACCGCCCTTTCAAATTCCGTTGAGGTCAAAATTCCCTGCCCAGGGTAGGTAAGCGCAAACTGTTCAAAATATTGGTTCCAGATAGCCTGCGCCTTTATGCCATTTTCGGACCATTCAAAATTAGGCCGACCGAACCAAAGTTCGTTCAAGGTGCCCCGAATGCTGTCGGCCAGACTGATTGCAACATTGACACCGATTCTATAAAGGGTAGGAAACGCTACTGTTGCAGCTACGGCAATACCCATTCCCACCAGCGTATTGAAGGGGCTGACCTCTGAATCTCCATCTCGCCACAGTATGTAGACGTTTGTGCCTTTCCAGAGAAATTTCAGCACCATAAGCGCAAATACGAAGCCATAGATGGTGAGAAAGACCTGGTTAATCATTTCAGTTGAGATGGGATTATTGGTTATCCACGCTGCGTTCTCGATACAAAGTGAGGTTTCCAACATCCAGTCGGTCATATTGGAAATCCACAACAGCATTTCGGTGACTATGCGGACTAAAAAATCTCGTATCGCATTATACAGCATTGGAGCTGACCTCCTTTTTTGTTAGGTATAATAGCTGGAAATCAAGGCGATAATACCACCGACCACACCAACGGCCACACCACAGACACCGGCGGTAATCGCTCGATTCTTCCACATCTTTCCGTCGGTTTCGTCCGCAAAAGCTCGGCGAACCAGGCAGTAACCGGCGGCCAGGCCACCAGCGATAATACCAATTCCAATGAGCCAGCCGCTCGCATCTTCCAGCAACCGTTTGGTTCCGGTGGCAAAGGCTGAATTTGCAAAGTCACCGCCGGGGGTAGTGGGGTCGTCTGCATAGGCGGTGAGGGCCAGTACAGGAATGAGGCAGAGGGTTCCCCAGACTTTACGGAAAAAGTTTTTGATGGATTTTACGGTTTTCATAATTTTTGTCCTCCTTGGCAAATAGCCACATATTTATCGGGTAAATCCCAATAGCTGATTTTTTGAGGCAGCTCCCTGGCGGTTTTCAACTGCCGCTCCAGCAGCTGCCGGTTATGCTCCGGGCTCCCCATTCCCAGGAGCCGGTTGAAGGGGGTTTGAGAAATGTCCGGGGCGAACATGATTTTGTGACGCCCGTTCCGTCCGGACACAAGCTGATAAGGTCTGCCAATTTTGGCAATCTCCTCCGGCATCAGCAGCCGCCGACCGGTGAGGCCGTATCCACCGGAGGAATTGCCGCCGGTGGAGGAAGAAGTGTTGGGGGAACGGATGGTGTAGTTTCCCAGCCGCTTGGACAGCTCCTCCAGGGTGTCCTGATTGTAGGACTGCAAATAAATCCAGTTCTCACAGTTGGAAAGAATGGTCTGCCCAGGCAGTTTCCCATACTTTTCATAAATCTGGGAGGTGTCCTGAACATACAGATTGAACCGCATTCCCCGGCCTCCGCCAACCGTGATGAACTTGTCAAAGTCCGGGATTTTTACGAAGTTACCAAACTCATCACAGTTGAAATTAACCCGGATGGGAAGTCGGCCTCCTCGCTTGTCTGCTGCCTGCACTAGAGCCTGGTACTGCTCATAAACAAACAGGGCGGCAAGGGGATAGTAGGTGCTGCGCTCATCCGGAAGAATCAAAAAGATTGCCCGTTTTTTATCTCCGGTCATACCATAGTCAAAGTCTGTTACAGAGGTCATGCTGTGGATGTAGGGGTCTGAGAACAATTCCAGAGTGGTCAGAGCAGAGGTATAGAAACTGCCTCGCATTTTCTCCGGTGCGATTCTGGCAATACCCATAGCCATGTGCAGAGGGCTGTCCTTGGGAAGCCCTTGCAGATACGCCTCCAGAGGCAGTCGCCCGTGGGGACCGGTTGGAGCACACATCTTCTCCATGAAAGCCTTTGCGTTGGACAGATTGTGCTGTAAGGGATGCTTGCATTCAATGCACACAGCCAGGATGGACATGGTTAGTGCGGCCCTTTGTCCGTCTGTCCAGATAGGGTCTGTATGGCTGTTAGCTCCCTCCGGCACCAGCATGGAGGATATATCTCTGGCCCTCTGCACCGCCAATGGAAGATTCCCCAGCAGAACCGCATCCACCACAGGCTGAAGGAAGTTGTATCTGGCAGACTTTTGGGGATTTCTGAAATCCACAGCTATCACCTCATAGCCTCTGGATACCAGGAAATCCTTGGTGTAGCCCCAGAGTTCTGCCTTGGGGTCTACGGCGATAACGCTCTCCCCAGCCAACGCCTGAAGGCAAATGGTTGGCAGGACATTGCAGCGGGATTTACCGCACCGGGTTGTGCCAATAACCAGAGTGTGAGAATCCTCTGTCTGCACATAGGCACGACGGCATTTCTTATCAAGATAGCCCAGCAGCACACCCCCTTGTGGATTGGTCATAATTTCACCTCATTTCTTTCAGTAACTTTTTCAGCGGGATAACCTTCCAGCATTTCCTCGCCTCCCGGGAGCTGATAAACCGGGCGGTGCCAAACTCTCCATGACCGGCGGCCATAGGGGTGTTCAGTCCAGGCACAATTTGTCGGGTAGCATTTTCAGTTTTCGTTGCGGAGCTGCTGGCCATAGCCGCAAGGATGAACAGGAAAACCGCTGCCAGAAGAAGCGAGGAGAGAAGCTGCACCTGGCGGATAGCCAGAAGCGGGATGATGTCCGCCATCTCCCAGACAAAGGTGCCGCCAGACAGCAGGCTGTGTAGATTTGCACCTCCCAGCAAGCACAAGGGGATTGCCAGAAGAAAAACAATCACAGCCGCAAGGATACGCCTTTTCAAAAAAATCACCTCTTTCAAAGTTCAAGATTATTGGGTTGATTGGAACCCTGCCGCCGCTTTTCCCGGTAGTCTGCCATAGCCTCCCGGGACAGGTCGTGCTTTTTGGACAGCTGGGCAGCTCTTGCACTCTGCTGTCCTCTTTGCTGGGTCAGAGAAGCGAACAGCCGTACCAGGACACCCATGGTATGGGTGTGGACACATTCTTCCTCCCAGCCGGTATCGGCCTGTACCTGCTGTAAAAAAGCCTGCCGGACAGCCTTGCGGAAATCTGCCATGACCTCCTTTTCCGCCGCTGCATTGCCGTCTTGAAAATTCGTGCCAACTTGGCACGAATTTTCGTCCTGGGCAACGGTTTTGGCGTAGCCTTTCAGCTGCGCCCGGATTCTGGCATCACTCATTACGGCAGAAATGACATGACCTTCTATACCCCGGTAATCTTCCCGGTCCCAAAGCTGGGGATGCCGGTTTCGGGGCAGTCCGGCAATGAAGCCGGCGTATTGCGCATCTCCGGCAATGGTATTTGCAACAGCTTTCTTTGCCAGGCTTTGCAGCTCCGGCGGGGCAGATTCTGCCTGGGCTTGCAGGTCCCGGAGAATGTTCCGGACACCTGCCATGATTTCGTTTCCCAGTCCGCTGCGGACTTTCTCCAGGGCTTTTTCCCGGTTCTTCTGGGCAGTATCTTTACTGTTTCCATACAGGTGGCTTACCCGGTCTGCCGCAGATAGATAATCGTCCAGGAGCTTCTGGATTTCCGGGAGCTGTAAAGCCTGATGAATAACCTGGTTGACCTTCTCTTTGTAAGCCGGAGGCAGGTACTGATATTTCAGACTTCCGGACTTGGGAGCATCCCTTGCCAGATTGGAGATGGCCAGGGATAGGAGCTTGACCTCCTTAGAGGTCCACATCTTGTCCGGAGGGGCTGCCGTGGGATTGGCCTCCGGGCATATGGCACACAGCTCCTGCCGGATTTCCTTCAGCATTTGCTTCTGGGAATCCTGAAGCTGCCGGATTTGCTCCCCATAAACCTGGTAGCTGAATCCTGCACGGATTCTCTCGGTGGCTCTCTGAAAAACAGGCTTTGGCATGACAGCCTGCCGGGGTTCGTTCCCACCATCCCAGAAAAGAATGTGGGTGTGGGGGTGTCCGGCCTTGCAATGCATGGAGGCAACCCACCGGATGTTTCCGGGGTCAATGTGCATTTCCCTGGCGATGGTGGAGATCTGACTGGCAATCAGCGGCTCCCATTTGGCCCGGTCATAGTATCCCAGCTCTCCGGCATCCGGTTCTCCCAGGGACACGATGGCCCGGTATAAAATCCGGCCCCGGTTGCTCTCCTGCCGGACCAGATTCTTGGCCTGCTCCAGGTCCTGGATATTCCCGGGAGCTTTTGCCGGTTCCAGCTGCCCCCAGAGGCCAAAGCCGCAGCCCGGGTTATAAACCGTTCCGGGCCTCGTGGCGATGTAATTCAGGTGGGCCACATTCAGACCGGCCACGCTCTCCACCGGGGTACGGACAAAGGATTGCTTGTAGACAACGATTGTGTATCACCTCCTTAAATACGGCCAATGGCCTGCGCCAACCAGTCATCCAGGTCTTGGTCTTTTTTCAGTTTCAGGTACTCAACGCCCAGCCGCCGTGCCTTTGCTGCAATGGCGTCAATTTGTTCTGGCTCCGATGTGAATAATCGATTGGTAGTAACTTCCAGAAAAAAAGCAGCGGCAGCGATGTGGGCAGCCTTGGCGGAGATGGCAGCCAGCCGCTCCACGGAGGGCTGCAAAACCTCAACGAGCGCTTCCTTCACCGTGGCGTTTATTTCCTGAACACCGGAGGTGTAACCACCGGCTACCAGGCCCTTTTCGCACAGACTGCGGATAACCTCGCTCCGGGTTTTTCCTTCGCTGTCGGCAATTCTTCCGATGGTAGCGGCCATTTCCTCCGAACATCTGAAGGGAATGTACTGGGCTGTTTTCGGAACTTTTTTTACACTTTTGCTCAAATTCTCACCTCCTGAGCTTGTAACACAAAGTGAACACAAAATAAGGGTCGGTGAACACAAGGAAAAAGGGTGACATAACACAAAAGCCGCAAGGGAGAAACCCTTGCGGCTCTAAGAAAAAATGAAATGTTGAAAGCTGTGCTTTCAAGCTGTTTTTTGCGTGTGCGAACACGCCTTATCCTGCCTTCACAAAGCACTGTCGTGCTTTTTGAGGGGTTAAGGGCTTGCCAGCCCTTTAACCCGGTATTTAGAGGAAGAAAATGGCGGCTGTTGACCCGGATTTTTGCCCCGTTTTCGGCTTTCCCCGGTGCTTAAGTAGGGGGGTTAAGGATTTTTGACCTTTTTAACCCCCCAGGTTAAGGATTGACCATCAAAACTGAACAAGAAAAAACCGAACTTTTGCCGGAATTATTCATTGGCTACTTATAACGAAGATGAAGTATATCAGGCAGGTAAGTACCAGGACAATCTTCAGCCAAGGCTTTGACTTTTCCCTTGTTACTGCAACTTCCGGCGATGTGGCCACATAAAGGGGTTTTTTCAAAAAATAAAGTGTAATGGTCATTGGAAGAGGCTTGTCTTGCACAATATAAAACTCGTATTTGCGGTTTTCATACTCATATTCGTACTCGCCGATTTTTAATCCTGGTTGCTCCCTTCCAAGCGGATTCTGTAAAATGGCTGTTACAACATGACCTTCCTTCTGAATCATCGATAAAGCTTCTTCCGGGGTAAGTCTATCAACGGATACATATTCGGCAATGTAAAATGGAAGTACTATTCCACACGCAATGGCGACACTGACGATAAGATATTGCATTCCAAACTCCTCCGCCTGGAAATCAGTCAAGCTCAGGTTCCGGCGCTTCTGCTGTCAGTGTGGCAATTCCTTTTTCGTATTCCTCCAGGAGAGTTACTTCCTCGAAGATCCAGTCAGCGATTTTCTGGGCACTGACATGGCGGGCGGTATCTCCAACACAGATGATGTTGGGCTCATCAAATATGCTTCTGTTGCTTTCACCGACATGGTCCCTTGTCAAGACTCTTCCCGTGCCCCGGTCATAAAAGATTTGGGTGTGACCGCCGGAATTGCGGGGCCAATCACAAGTGGCCTTGCTTGCTTCCTCCAGACCTTCCATTTTCAAGTTGTAGGTGTTCATAGCTGTCGTCCTTGTATTATAGAGTAGTAGTTTTTATTGTCCCTCTCCAAGGACATATGCTACACTGTAAGGGATGCTGTGGATTGGTTTCATCGTCCTACCACAAGATGGTTGAAGAAAGGCTCCAACCACAGCCCTTTACAGTATTGTTAATCAGTTAGATACCGCCAGACGGTTTATGTGGAACAAGGTTACAAGAGTAAAGTGTCCTGTGGAACCAGCATCAAATAAACATACCGGAGGTATTCCTTATGATTTGTGTGGGTATCGATGTTGCTAAGGACAAGCACGACTGCTTCATCCTCAGCTCGGAAGGTGAAGTCCTGGCAGATGTCTTCACTATTCCTAACAACGCAGAAGGCTTTGGCATCCTGCTGCAAACCATTCGCCGCTGTACTCGTCCGGCAGACAAAATAAAAGTAGGACTTGAGGCTACCGGACATTACAGCTACAACATCCTTGGGTTCCTTCTTGACTGTGGCCTGCCAACCTTTGTCATAAACCCATTGCACACCAACCTGTACCGGAAAAGTCTGAGCCTTCGCAAAACCAAGACTGACCGGATCGATGCACGAACCATTGCAACTATGCTCATGTCTGATGTGAACCTCAAGTCCTACACAGACACATCATATCACAACGAAGAGCTAAAGTCACTAACAAGATACAGATTTGACAAAGTTCGTGAGCGGGCAAAGCTGAAATGCTCCGTTGCCCGGCTGGTCTGTATTTTGTTTCCAGAACTGGAAAAGTTGGTGCCAACAATTCATATGGCTTCTGTTTATGCACTTCTCAGTGAGTTTCCCGGAGCACATCAGATTTCTGAGGCACACTTGACTCACTTGAAGTCCGTGCTGTCAGATGCTTCCAAAGGCCGCTATGGCCGGGAGAAAGCAGTTGAGATTCGGGATGCTGCCAGAAACTCCATCGGCTCCAGAATGCACGCCAAGTCCCTGGAGTTGAAGCATACCATTCGGCTCATCCGGGAGTTGGATGCAGAGATTGAGGAAATCGAATCTGAAATCAATTCAATAATGGGTGAAATTCAATCTCCTATTACTACCATCCCCGGCATCAGCACCCGAATGGGAGCCATGATTCTGGCTGAGGTTGGTGACTTTTCCAACTTCGATTCTGCCGACAAGATTCTGGCTTATGCCGGCATGTCACCGTCTACCTACCAGTCAGGACAGCTTACCAGCAGTCATTCCCACATGGAGAAGCGCGGCTCCCGATACTTGCGATATGCCATCTTTAATGCAACCAGATTTGTCTGCAATTGGGACCCTGCATTTGCTGCCTACCTTGCCAAAAAACGTGCTGAGGGGAAACATTACAATGTTGCCATATCTCATGCTGCCAAGAAGCTTGTGCGCCTAATCTATGCCATGGAGAAGTCCCAACAGCCATACAGACAAGCTGCATAACAACCGCAACAATCTTTTCTCAGAGCGCCGCAGCGACGCTCTGCTTGCCATGCCTTTTTTCGATAGGCCCAACAATCTGCAAATTTCTCATTTTGTGGCTTGACTTTTAATAGTTAGTCTTTCTCTTGTTGTCAGGAAGCAGCATGGCTCCCTTTATTCCCCGGTATTGCTCCGTACAATTTCATTGCTCCCCATTCTGATAGGTTTTGCGATACTCCGTCGGTAAGACCTGTACCACGTCCTTGAATGCCTTGGAAAACTTTCCCTGGGTTTCGTATCCCACGCGGTTGGCCACATCCGCGATGGAGGCATCGGTTTCACGCAGCAGTTTCATGGCCTGCTGCACCCGATACTCCTTCATATAGGTGGCAATCGGCTGGCCGTAGACCGCCTTGAATATCTCCTTCAGCGTGGAAGTGTTGATCAGATACGCTTTGGAAAGCTCTGCAATGGTAAATCGCTGGTCCAGATGCTCTGTCAACTGTTTATGAATTTCCTTGATCAATTCGGTTTGCCGGGAGAAGTATTGGGTCAGTTCCTTCCCCCAAGCCTTCCGGTTGCTCAGATAAACAAGCATTTCCAGCACCTTCAATTTCAAAAGGGCCATTCCCACAGACCCAGGTGAAGAAAAGAGCGGGGCAAAAATGTGCTCCAAATCGGAACAGGAGGGAATCGCCCACGGTTTTCCGGCGCAAAACCGCTCCCGTAAACGGTGGGCCTCCACCCCGCCATCCTTCAGAATTTCCGGACAGAGGGAATGCAGCTGTTTCAAATCCACGGAAATGGAAATCCCCTCCGAATATCCCAAGGGAAACATCATGGAGGAATCCGCACAACAGGCCATGCTGTGCACAGTCACATCACCTGCGCCCAAATAAACGGCTGTGCCCCCTTGCATATTCCAGCCCACCCGGCCACTGCGGCAATAGTAAATTTCCAAAGCGGAATCCGAAGCGCCGTGCCGGAAGCTGACCTGGGAAGCAAGAAATGTATTGAAGGACACCTCTATTCCCGGGAAGGGTTCATATGCCTCCACATAGCCTTTCCCGGCTGTAACCGCCTGAAACTGTTCCCCAAAGAGCGCGCTGCTCACTCCGCCGGAACGGCAATCCTTCACGGAAAGGGTGCCGTTTGGAATGGTCTGGAGTTTTTGCGCCATAACTTTGGCTTCTTCTTTTTTCATGGTGTTCCGGCTCCTGTCCGTGGTTGTGGGGCAAGGGATACTGCAAAAGTGTGTCTGACCATACTTTACTCCGGAGAGGCCTCGTACCCGGTGCTTTGGGGGAAATCCCCAGGGCAGCCGCAGTCACCGTCTCTTTGTATTCCCTCCAACCTTATGTGGTACTGTTCCAACACATTTTTCAGGGTGATTTCTTCCATTCTCTGTTCCGCTGTTTTTTGGATGTCCAGGTAAAAATCCCGCAGCACCAACTGGATATTCACCCCCACGCCGCAGGCCGGGTTCGTGTGAATGTCCTGATGGAGCAGGGGCTTGTTCCCCTCCACCGCCCGGTAGGCATCCAGCAACGTGATTTTTTCCGGCTCACGAGCCAGGGCCGGCCGGGGATGTCCTTTCACGCTGACCAGCAGCCCTCCCCTTCGTAGGGCGGACATGAGCTGGCGCACATAGGCAGGATTGGTCTGAACACTCTCTGCCAGCTTATTGCTGGTCATGTCGCAGTCTGGGTACAGTGCGATAAAAGCCAGAATGTGCACAGCATCGCTAAGCCGGGTGGGGTATTTCATAGCCCGATTTCCTTTCCGTTTTGGTGTTAATTTTATTATAACAGCATATTGACAGAAACGCAAGTAGGTGTTAAGATGATTTGCAGTAAGAATAAAAATTACACCCAACAGAAAGGAATGGAGGCAATGCAATTTTATGAGGACCTGGTCATGCAGGCCCAGGGGAATTACGGTAAGTACTACTCTGTCTATGCTTCCGGCGGCACGCCTTATCAGCTGACCGACAAAAAGCCGCTGCCGTAGGCTGTTGCCCCGCCCAAATCCGTTACAAGGGATTGAGCCTCAGAAAAATCACCGGGACGGTTTAACCAGCTGGCAAACCGTCCCGGCATCTGATAGAATCCTCAGAAATCATGGCCTCAAGGGATATACTTCATACCCCACTGGGAAATGGCATAAAAGATGGGCAGCAGATCCCGCCCTTTTTCAGTCAGAGAGTATTCCACCCGCAAGGGCATTTCGTTATATTGGATGCGCTGCACCAATTCATCTACCTCCAGCTCCCTTAGGGCATTGGTCAGAGCTGTATTGGTGATAGGCTTGAGAACTTTTTTCAGCTCTCCAAACCGCATGGGACACTTAATGCACAGTTCATAGAGAATCTGGAGCTTCCATTTGCCCTGCAGCATTTGAACCACCGGCGTGACCGGGCAGTTTCCATCATCGGTTAGAATGACACTGCCAACCTTTTCTTTGAATTCTTCATAAGTCATAATTGGGTCTTTCCTCGTCTTTTGCAGTATATTTTTTGATACCAGGTATAAATAATTTGCGTACTTGAACAAAAAGTGCTATTAGGTATAATAAATATATCACTAGTTGGCCGTGCAGTCAACGACTGAAATTTCTTAGAAAGGTCTGAATGACATGAGAGAACTGAACATTATGGAGGCTACTGTTCTGACCTCCCCCAATCCGCTGACACTGATCTGCTCTAAAAAGGAGGACGGCTCTACGAACCTGGCTCCCATTTGCTTTGTGTCTTACCTCTCCTTCAATCCGCCCATGGTGGGTTTCGCCACTGGCAAACAGTCCCACACCGGTAAGCAGGTACGGGAGACCGGCAAGGTGATTGTCACCGTTCCTGGCGAGAGTCTTGCTCAGGCGGTGATGGCCTGCGGAGCGTCTACCGGCGCTAAGACCGACAAGGTGGCCGCCAACAACATCGAGATGATGGCTGTGGAGGGCAGTGACATCCAGATTCCGGTGGATACTCGTCTGGCGATGGTGGCCACCCTGCAGCAGTCGGTGGAAGTTGGCGACCATATCCTGCACATCTGCCAGGTGGACAAGTTCCTGGGCGACGAGGAGAAGAAGGGCCTGTATGCCTGGAACGGCTTCAGGAAAGTTGCCCCGGCGGTAGAAGGCTGAATCTGAAAACGGAAAGGAGGCGTCAGCGGTGGCTGTCTGTATCAAAGACTGTATTCAGAACATGAATCTGGTGATCGGCTGTACGATTGGTTGCAGCTACTGCTACGCCAGAAACAATGTCCGCCGGTTTCACATGATCGACGACTTTGAAAAGCCAGAGTTTTTTTCCAATAAGCTGCGGCTGATGAAGAAAAAGCGTCCACAGAATTTCTTTCTCACCGGCATGAGCGATTTTGCCTGCTGGGAGCCGGAGTGGCGGGAACAGATATTTGCCAAGATGACTGAAAATCCGCAGCACCAATATCTGTTTTTGACCAAGCGACCGGAGGATATTGCGTTTTCCACTACCCTAGAGAATGCTTGGTTTGGCGTAACTGTTACCTCCAGTAAAGAGAAAAACCGTATCCGGACTTTGCGGGAGCATATCCATGGCGGACACTATCATGTGACCTTTGAACCCATGTTTGATGATATTGGCCAGGTGGAGCTGACCGGAATCGAGTGGATTGTCATTGGCACTGAGACCGGGCACAGGAAGGGCAAATCCGTATCCAGACCGGAATGGGTGTGGAACCTGACTCATCAGGCCCATGGCCTTGGCATCCCGGTATTCATGAAGGAAGATCTGCTTCCTATTATGGGAGCGGCACAGATGGTTCAGGAATTACCCCCGGCCTTTTGCCGGGTATTGGAGGAACAGAAAACATGGCGGAAGTAAAAGACAGCACCATTCTGATTCAGGATGTAGAAACCAAAAATATTATGACAAAATCCACCCTGCCGGTGGGCGGCTATTCCGTCAATCCTTATGTGGGCTGTACCCATGGCTGCAAATACTGCTACGCCTCGTTTATGAAGCGATTCACGGGACATACGGAGCCGTGGGGTACATTCCTGGATGTGAAACACTGGCCGGCAATCAAAAATCCCCAAAGATACCATGGGCAGCGCATAGTCATCGGTTCTGTGACGGACGGCTATCTGCCCCAGGAGGCCCAGTTTCAGAACACCCGAAAGCTTCTTGCGCAGCTCCGGGGCAGCGGGGCGGAAATTCTCATCTGCACCAAGTCAGACCTGGTAATCCGGGATATTGACCTTCTGAAAGAGCTGGGAAAGGTCACGGTCTCCTGGTCAATCAACACCTTGGACGAGGGCTTCAAAAACGACATGGACAACGCCGTCAGCATCAGCCGGCGGCTGGAGGCCATGAAGCAGGTCTATGAGGCGGGTATTCGCACAGTCTGCTTTATTGCGCCTGTTTTTCCCGGTATCACAGATTTTGAGGCCATCTTCCACCGGGTCAGAAACCAATGCGACCTGATCTGGCTGGAAAATCTGAATCTGCGAGACGGATTCAAAAAGGATATCCTGGACTATATCCGAAATAAATATCCTGAGCTGACTGCGCTGTACGACGCTATTTATAACAAAGCAGACAAAAGCTACTTCCGTGGTTTGGAGGCGCAGGCGGAGCATATTGCAAAAGAATACAGCTGCCCCTTTGTGGACAACGAGCTGCCCTACGGACGGGCAGAGCCTGGGCATCCTGTAATCGTGGATTACTTTTACCACGAAGAGGTGCGGGGCTCGGAAAACTCCGGGCAGCGACGCCCCAAAAGATAAAAAAGGTTCTGACAGGGAGGTTCTGCTTCCTGTCAGAACTTTTTTGTGCC
>OERZ01000069.1_pt1 | contig 20104 bp, 22 predicted proteins | sample 1540151 | NCBI WGS metagenome assembly OERZ01 (sample SAMEA3891880, study PRJEB23780) | metagenome | biome: terrestrial biome; feature: animal house; material: Caecal content | place: Italy | collected 2015-05-05 | reverse complement strand
CCCAAAACCCACGAAAAGGAGGCGGATGCCCGATGACCAACGAAGAACTGAACACAGCCCTCTACAAGAAAATGTTTGCTGAGCAGGAGCAGTTTAGAGACTGGCTGCTGACTCAGCCGCCTAGAGAAATCCTGAATCATGCCTTTGAGTACACGGTGCGGGAAGATCTCCTGCTTTCGCTGGAGTACAATGACTTGACTGACAGCCAGGCCGCAGCCCTGCTGACCTCTCCTGACGTGCTGAACGACCTTTTTCACCAGTTTGAGAAGATGGAATCAAGCCACATGGAGGAGGTATGGGCCTGCTTTGAAAATCGGGCAGAGCAGGTCAAAGTCATGCAGGCGGAGGCAAAAGAGTCCATCTATCAGCATAGCGCCGACTATGCACGGGAGCATGGAGAGCTAGAGCAATACCGGGCATCCAATCGGGTCAATGTCCAGTGCAAGGAAGCCATTGAAACAGCGGTGCGGGAACATTTCGATGGACTGCATCTCAGCCATGACGCCGCCAAAGGTGTAGTTGAAACCTATGGTATGGACCGGGTTGCGATGGTCCTTGCCAATACGGTCCAGCTCCAGGACTGGGACGGGCGCTACTCCCGCAGCAACAAGGACTGGGCCAGGACGATCCCCAACCACAACTCCGATACGGTCCGTCTCGGGTATGTGCTGGAATGTCACCCGGCTGTTTTGAACGGCTTTATTGATCTGGTACGGGAGGAACAGCAGCGCCAGCCCCGGGCTTCTGTGCGAGAACATTTGAAGCAGGGACCGAGACAGACAGCACCCAAAGCTCCGGCTCATAAGAAGCGGGAGCCGGAAAGATGATGGAAAAATCTGAGGTCATTATTCTGAGAGTGTCCCCGGAGGAGCTGGAGCGAATTCGGAAAAAGATGACGGAAGTGGGCGTTCTCAACCAGAGCGCCTATCTGCGCAAGATGGCGCTGGATGGCTATTGTGTACGGCTTGATCTGGACGAAGTTAAAGAACTGAATCGCCTGCTGCGCATTTGCAGCAACAACCTAAACCAATACGCAAAATGGGCCAATGAAACCGGCTCCATCTACAAAGCAGACATTGAGGATTTGCAGCGGCGGCTGGATACGATCTGGCAGCAGCAGAAGGAGCTTTTGACGGAACTGGCCGGGATCGAATAACAAACACGGTATAGCAGATGATGCTATACCGTGTTACATAAAGACGAAATCCTTGTTACATGCAAAGATATTCGTTAAAATGAAAGCAGGAAGGAGGCAAGTTCTATGAGGATGATTTTGAAACTTTTCGTTTGGCCGATGGTTTTGCTGCTGGGGACGCTGTGCTTTCTGGGCACCATTGCTTATAAGGTTGCCGCCTATGTGATCTCTCCGCTGTTGCTGTTGGGTCTGGGATGCTGCATTTATTGTGCGGTGCAGGCCCGCTGGACAGAACTTGCCATCTTTGCAGTTACAGTGCTGGGACTTTTCATGATCCTGTTCTTGATGATTTGGCTGGTGACCAATGCGGAAGATTTGCACAAGTGGATGCGCGACTTTTTAACTTCCTAACGGTAAGAGCGGGGTTTTGGCATAGATCGCCAGTGTCTCGGGATGAATGAGAAGCACAGGTTTATTGTGAGACAAAGCATAATGAACTGTGTATCCTGTGCCGCTGGGTTCCTCGTTTTTGTAATCGTATACGCCGAGCAGAACGTCTGTATGATCCACCAAATATCTGTTTCTAGTGTGATAGCATCCGGAAAAGTACCTGGGACTTAGAACAAGCACCTCATAGCTCTGCTTTAAGAGACTGGAATAACGATCCCGATCATCGGCTTTCCAGCGTCGTTCCTGACCTTCAAAAGGGATGATGCAATGGAGCTGCAGGTCGGGATTTTGCCGTTTTAGGGAAAGAACGGCTTCTCCGGCCCAAAGATCAACTCCGAGGGCGCAGCCAGTGTAAAAATCAGTGATTCCACGGTGATAGAGCCGCAGAATTTGCTTTTCCAGCACAGATTTTAACTGAACACAGCCAGGGGCCAACTCGTCGTACTGAAAGCTGAAATGAGCCGGACGGTGCCCGGTAAAGGCACAGGAACGCAGTGCTGCCATAAGTTTTCCTCCCATATTCACTTTTTGCCATGTGTAAGAAGTCTAACAATACTTTCTACATCTTATAAAGCCATTGTAAGTTGGATACACTTGACTTGTCAACGATACGACCGGTATCCAAAACAATGAGCTGAGGTGAGAACGTGGAGGAGTACGGAACCATCCGCATTAAGCTGGACGAATTGATTCGGAAGGCTGGCATCAGTAAAAATAAACTGAGTCATAAAGCAGAAATGCAGCGTTCGCAGATCAACAACTATTGCAACAACGAAATTACGCGACTTGATATCGACGTTCTGGCGAGAATCTGTACAGTCCTGCACTGTGAGATCGGCGACCTGCTGGAGTTCATTCCACCGGAAGAAAAGAAATAAAGAAAAACAAAGGGAGCTTGACCTGGAGGTCAGGCTCCCTTTTTCTGTATGAAAGAAAGGTGATCGTATGGCTGCCACACGACTGATTGCGTTGCATATCAATAAGGGGAAGAGCGTTGCTCAGTGCCTGCGTGACCGGACAGATTATGTCCAAAACCCAGAAAAAACGGCCAAGGGGGAGCTTGTGACCGCCTATGAATGTGACCCCATGACGGCAGATCAGGAGTTCCTGTTGGCAAAACGGCAGTATGAGCACATCACCGGGCGGCGGCAGAAGCGTGACGTGATCGCCTATCAGATTCGGCAGTCCTTCAAGCCGGGAGAAGTGATGCCGGAAGAAGCAAATGCCATTGGCCAGGAGCTGGCCAAGAGGTTTACTAAGGGCAACCATGCCTTCATTGTAGCTACCCATACGGATCGAGCGCACATTCATAATCACATCGTATTCAACTCGACTTCCTTGGATTGTACTCGGAAGTTCCGGGACTTTCATCTGTCCTGGCTGGTTCTGTCTAAGCTCAGTGACATGATTTGCCTGGAACACAAGCTGTCCGTCATCACACCTAAGCCCTATCGGGAACGCACAAAGTACAAGTACCCCGAACGCCTATCCATCCGTGACCAGATCCGCGCTGACATTGATGCGGCTATGCGGCAGAAACCACAGAGCTTTCAGGAATTGGCGGGCCTCCTTGAGCAGGCAGGATACGAGTACCAGGAAGGCAAGCATCCGGCGATTCGCGGCAAAAATCAAAAGAAGTTTATTCGGTTCAAGTCCCTGGGAGAAGGATATACCCCTGAAGATCTGGAGCTTGTATTTGCTGGGCAGCGGGAACACCGGCCCCGTAAGCTGCGGAAGCGGGCGGAACAATCTGAGCAGAAGCTGAACCTGCTGATTGATATTCAGGCCAAGCTGGCGGCGGGCAAGGGCGCAGGCTACGAGCGATGGGCCAAGGTGTTTAACCTGAAACAGATGGCCAAGGCCCTGATGTTACTCCAGCAGAACAGCATCGAGAGTCAGGAACAGCTGAATGACCGCACCTCTGCCTCAGTTCAGCATCTGGAAGAACTGAAAGACTTCATCCGGGCGGACGAAGTCCGCCTTGCCGAGATTGCGGTGCTGCGGGGGCATATACTGAACTACGTCAAAACGCGGGACATCTACCAGGGTTATAAAGCCAGCGGATTCAGCAAAGTGTATTTTGAATCCCACCGGCAGGCCCTGACTCTCCACAAAGCGGCCAAGGAGGCTTTCAATGAACGAAACCTGAAGAAGCTACCCCGTATCCGGGACCTGAACGCCGAGTATGCACAGCTTTTGGAGCGAAAGAAAAAGAACTACGCCGAGTACCGGCAGCAGAAAGCACAGATGCAGGACTGGCTGATGGCACAGAAGATTGTGTCAGTGATGCTGGACGAAAAAGAACAGAAGGAAAATTGGATAAAACGCCAAGTAGGGGAAACGGAAAAGGGATATGATAAGTGATCTGAGAGACCTGTTTTTAAGATTAAGCAAATCGTGTTTTTAACTGTCTAAAAGCTGGGCTGGGTATGCTGATTGAATCAGGCTACAAGGCTTCATTCGTTGGTAATAAAAAGATTAAGAGGAGCCATCAATGAAAGGTGGCTCCTCTTAATCTTGGCTTGTTATGTGTTTATATTAGAATTTTGGTTCGTGTCTCTGGAATCCCCTTGGATTTGAGGGTCAGGAAAATGAATTCGGTCGCCGTACTTCTCTATCATACGGGCAAGAAAGTCCATGCACTGATCAAAATACATCGCTTGCTCTTTAGTCATAACAGCACTCTTTCTTTTTACTTTAATATGGCATTTGCTTGCTAAGGTTTATTGCGTTAGTATAGCATGGCTATAAGATGATGTAAATTACTGTTGACTTGTAAGTACAAAAACCTAACTTAAGAAAGAATGGAAGACTAATTCCAGCGACCATTATAAAATTATTATCTTCAAATGCGAAATCCTTAAATAAACATGACTCTTGCAAGTTGTAATACCCAGCCTATGATTTCAAGTCACAGTTCACGGGGATTGGGGAACGGCCCCAACAAGCATTTCGCCTTTGTATATACAAAGGCCCTGCTTGCTACAATTGTGTTGGCTCTAGAAAACTCACAGCCAGTGAGCTATGCAGATGCCCAAACCTAAGCTACAATGAAGATGTGCTGAGAAAACGAAGCTCTGCTTGAGTTGCCATGCTCGTACGTGCAACTGTTCTCCGCCATCTCATTGCAGCGTTCGGTTGACGGCGAGGTATGCTGGGTGTGCGACGGCCAGAGCAGGTAAAGCTCTGTTTCTGAGTTCCATCGCTAGAAGAACACAACCGCGCCGCCGATCGGCTGTCAAGGCTGGCGAATTGTAATGATGAAACTAAGCGATGCTGGCTTCCCTCTGGAGCCGGCCTATTTGTGTTGCCTTCTAAGTCAATGCCGCTGTAAAAGCGAAAGGTCGTCTGAATTTTAGGAAATGGGGGCTTGATACATATTGACAGGTTTGATCAGGATGTGCCGGTGCTGATGACGAACTTTCCCACCATCCTGAACCGCCTGACAGGAATGTTCTCTGAGGATAGGGTGGAGTTTATCGCCAGCTTTGACGAATATGATCTGCTTATCATGGACGATTTAGGTGTGGAGCGCAGCACCGAGTATGCGATGGATTTTCGTCATTGACAGACGCTACCGCAGCCGCAGGCCCGTGATCATCACCACAAATCTGAAGCAGGGGGAACTGAAGAACCCTCCCGACCTGGCTCACGCCCGTATCTATGACCGTATCCTGGAACGGTGCGCACCAATCCTCTTTGACGGGAAAAACTTCCGGGAGGAAAGTGCCGGAGCCACCAAACAGGCGGCGAAAGACCTTGTGAAACATAAGCACGAGTAATTTTTTGCCGGACGGCGCAGCCCCGCCCGGAGAAAGGAGCGCCATGAGCGAAGAACCCCGTACCATGCAGACCGCAGACGCCATCCCGGCCAGAGCGCCGGAGGACGCCCCCGCGCTGGTAAAGAATTGGAAGGACTACCTACAAGGTGCGCATCCATTTCAGCACTACCAGCACCGAAACTATGAGCGACAAAATTAAGCGTATGTTACGCAATGAGATTCAGTAGATGTGAATTTCTAAACTTATCTAAACTTAATTTAAGGAACGATAAGTCGGGGAGCTAGTAAAACTATTCTCTCAACTTTTCGAAGTCAAAACTTTTAAGAACTAAAATTCATAACAATGTAGGGATTGCTTTCACCAGATATTTCTTGTAACTTTTCCTTCCTGCCTAGATACAAAAAATCCATAATATCATTAAATTCTTTCCCCTCAGAATCATCATGGGTTATGATACCCCTGGATTTATAATAGGGCAAGGCACTTTCAAAATCTGAATATAATCGTCCATTAGACTCAATAATGTTTCCTACTTGAGAGATTTTTTCTCTGCACAGCTGATACATATTTGGAGCTGAGTTCAGTATAGCCAGAGCAATTTCCGTTCCCTGTTTTTTGCTAATCTCAGCAAATACTTCTTCAGATATGCTTTTTGCTTTGATTAGAGTGTCCTTTTTTTCTTCAACCCACTTAGAGGCCTCACTAACATTGAATGCTTTCATAATTGATAAGACCAATTTATCAATAACTGAAATATTGTTGGGATCCTTTTGATATAAGAACATTAAAACCTTATACCTAATAATAGGAGGAAGTAGTGAAAACGAAGACATTACATCATTTCTTGAGCCGAATTTATATTTTTCAAAATAATTTATAAGAGGAAATGATAGCATATTAAATAAACTGTCTATTATTTTTTCAAAATCTTCTAAGGACAAATTATCCAAATATTGTGTGTGGGTAGATAAGTTTCCCTTATCTCTGATGACATCAATGGCTGCTTCAAGATACTCATGATTAGGTAAAGACTTAATTTTCTTGCGGACTTCGTTTTGCCCTAAAGTCAACCGCTCGCTTGGTTCTATATCCAGAATTTTTCGGACAATAACCTCTGCATATTGCCTAATGATAGATATTTTTCCCCTAAAGGAAGTTTCTGTATAAAACGCGTCTCCAATCAAATCAGTTACTAAACACTGATATTCAAAATTATTAAAATTACTCATAATTATCCGCCTTTCACATTTACATTAAAACAAGTTTTCTTGATATAAACAAATCAATGTTATTTATAGCTCTATTTTATTGTCGAGCGAAAATTGCTCTTTTGTATGCTTCAGCGATACAAGAACCCCCAGCTCTGCTGGGGAGAGTAAAAAAGCTTTAGCATGAAGTAATTTGAACGAAGCGAAAAAGAATGATAAATCTCAAACCTCTAAAAAGTCAGTGTTTAAGGATTTGCAGCCCGTTTACGGGTTGCAGTGCGAGTGATGCAAGAGACGAATCGTTCAGTGCCTCTTGAGAGGCTTGCCGGTATAATGCCCTTCTAGGGCTTACACAAGCCCCCGGCTTTGCCGGGGGTCATGACTTAAGTCGTAATCATTATATCAATATTTTATTGAAAATACCATTCTATATATCGCTTTTGGCTTCGAAACGGGAAATTGTAGACGGATTTTCGTTTTTACTGTCTAAGCATGTTAATGATTTTATGAATTTGATTAAAAACTCCTTGATAACTTGTTTTGGGGGGTGAAAGGTAAAATGTTTTGTAGATGGAAAGCCAGTCAAGGAAAGTAGATCAGAAGCTGCATTTCTGCCGATTGAGGAAATTTTTGCTTTAGAACATTCCTAGAAAGACTAATCGCCAGAGGCTTGTTTCACGCTGAGACAGGAAAACTCCGGCCGCTACTGAACAGCTACTGTGAGCTCTTGGACAGCTTCAAGGCCGAGGATGGATTGTGCTGAGAGCGGCAAAAACTGAGAAGGGCAAAAACTACTCTCCCAACCAGAAGCGGGCGCTAAACGCCGTACTTTTGGATGGCCGCTTGGAACTGACCAATAATCTTGCCAAGCGTACGATGAAGCCTTTTGTGATGGCGCGCAAGAATTTTCTGCTCTCAGTCGCCTTAAAGGGGACCGATGTCAGAGTCCTATGTTTCGGCGTGATTGAGACCGTCAAGCGTAATGACTTGGATCCCTTTGGTTGTCTGTTGTTCCTGCTTCGGGAGCTGCCCAAGTTGAACGAAAACCCTGCCGAGGAATAACTAGTTCCACTGCTGTCCTGGGCCAAAAGTCTTCCCGCCTACTAATACTTTTAACCGTTCTGAACTTCTCATTGGAACTCTTTTCTTTATCCCTTATGGGGGATTATGGACCGATTACCTTCAAAGTAAAAAACGCCACGGAGGATGTGAAATTTTCGGTGATTCTATGTAGTCAATGAATATGAGAATAAATGTCAAAATTTTGATGCGTGACAATTGATTTCATTCGCTTTTGCGATTATACTTATAATGAGTTTGTATGTCCAGAAAAAGTCGGGTATTAGTCAAAGCGGGAGGTATCCAGATGACATATTTATCTATCGCACAAACCGCAGAACGCTGGGGGATTTCACCCCGACGCATTCAGGTTTTATGTCGAGAAGGCCGTGTGTCTAGTGCTGTACGGATTGGGCACTCCTGGGCGATTCCGGATGATGAACCAAAACCTGCCGATGCAAGAATCAAAAGCGGAAAGTATATCCAGAAGAAATCGGAGCCTGAGGAACAATCACAGCAACGATAGAACCTTTGGATCAGATTGAGAGATTCCGAAAAAGGGCGTACTACCCCTTACCACTCTGCCCAGATCGTCCATTCGTTGTACCATTTGACACGGCATTCTGTCTTGAAGCAGATTGATCCACCACAGAATGGTGGTATAGAGGTCACTTAGGAGGGGGATATTTTATCCTTGTAGAGAATTGAATAGCACCTTTTTATGTGCCGCAGTACCCCTGCATCATTGGAGATCCCCGCATCTCCTGGACGATTCCGTCCCCAAAACTTATAGATAGGGAGGCAAGTGTATGCCGACTTTAAGTGAGATATTTGATAAGCGAAAAATTCTGCTGTATCAGAATGAAAGTCTGGACTTGGATCATTATTATCAAGAGCCGTACCAGGATGAAGATGATGAGATCAAGGATATGGGAAAACCATTTGAAACGGATGAATCGAAAAAAATTCGCACCCTTGATTTAGCTAATGAAGATCGAACCTATTCCGGATTCAGCTATTTCATGGACGGTTCTCGCCGTACATATAAAATTGGCGATATGGTTCTGGAAGGAAAGAAAATCTTTCCCGTTGTTGTGGCGCAGGTCAGGGCAGGTTGCACGGAGCGTGATCGGCAGAAAAAATTGCACACGCATGGTTCTGTCCAGCGGAAGAATTTGCTTTTGCTCAGCGACAAAATGAACGAAGTGGATTTTCAGGAAATCCGCCAGAGAATCCTTAAAACTCAAATGGCTAAAGACTTGCAACTGGATATTGTGAAATATCACTTTGACCCGGCAAAGGATAATGTTCCGGTCAATGCGGCCATTGCTAAAGCCAACTCCATGATGCATGATGTGGAAATTGATATTTTGGGGAAAATGGTTAACTCTGGAGCGTTGGAACCGAATCATATGTTGATTGTGGATGGTCCCCTGCAGTTTCTTCGCCAAGATACTGGAAAACCTGAGTTTGCTGATATGTTTTACAATGCTGTGGGTGTATCTAAGAGTTTTGACCCGATGCTTCCGACCTCCAGCAAAAGCAAGCGGGGTGGAACTCAAATCGGTGCCGAACTGCTGAAACTAGAATATGGACAGAGGACACCTGTGTTTTTGAAAGAAAACAGCAGGCATCGTAAATTTGGCTGCTGGTACTTGAGAATAAGACCAAAAAACAGAGTGGCGGGTCCGCTTGAGGGAATTATTAAGGTTGAAAAGATGGCTGTTGAAGAAGATCTGGAACGAGATGGCCTGGATTCATCCGTGGTTGATAATATTTCTCTTTGGTTACTGAATGAGGGATCTCCGACCTGTTATGGGCGTGACGAGCGTTGGGCGAGTCATCTGTATCCTATATATTTAACCGAAACGCTGATTAAATCATCGTTTGAGAGTGATCTGGTGTTTATCAGCAATTTCAAACGTAATTTCCTATGATAGGGAGAAAGAGATATGAGTGATAGAAAATTGATCGGCAGAGTATCTGCGACGGAAAAATATCCTTCGTCCTGTGACGACTTTCAGTTTTGGCTTGCGGACGATGCGATTCTTAGTCCATTTGATATTGTTCGAGTAGAAAATAAAACAGATGACTCCGTAACCTATGGTGTCGTACAGGATATTCTGCATATTACCGATGGAACTGGTCATCTCAGCAATTATGTTTCTTCCGATTTCGGTAATGTGGATACTACCCCTATGACCAGACGACTGTCCCTATCCTATGCTAAAGTTTCCGTTATTCATAATACAAAAGAAAATTTTATGCCTGTATTTGAGGGCTCTCCCGTATATACTGCGGACAAAAAGGATATTGAAATTGCTTTGGGCCTGGACAATATTGCTGAAAAAACAGCAATTCCTGCTGGATTGATGAAAGCAAGTAATAATATAGAGGTTCCCATCAAGTATAACGGTGATTTCCTGATTGGCCCAGAGGGCGCACATATGAACATCTCTGGTATTTCTGGTTTGGCAACCAAGACCAGTTATGTCATGTTTCTGTTGAAAGCAATTCAGCACAAATACAAGGAGGATGTGGCGATTATCGTTATGAATGTGAAGGGCGATGATCTGCTCCACGTCCATCAGCCTAATGAAAAGATTACCCCAGCACAGCGGACGGAGTGGGATACTTTGCACATTCCATGTGAGCCTTTTGAAAACGTAAAGTATTTGTACCCCTTCCGCAAGCAGAAGGACAAGCTGTATGCCAATACAGCTTTACCCTTAGAAGATTTAGCTGAACAGTATCGAGAAAAGAGAGCATCCAACTTTGTGTACACATTTGAACACGATATTAGCAAGGTGGATATGCTTTTTGCGAATGTGGACGATCCCAGTTACACCATCGAATCCATTTTGAACTATATCGATTATGGTCAGGAATTTAGGGACGTTTCCAGTTGGGATGAGTTTAAAGATAAACTGAAAGATTTCTGCACCAAAGGCAGCGGTAAGAATAATGCTTCCAGTATTTTGATTCAGTCGTGGCAGCGCTTTAGACGTCTGATTAACAATTCCATCAATGATGATGTTTTTGTGAATTCGAGATCTATAGCAAGTGATTTGCATCAGGTGCATCTGTCTGACGAAGTGCTAAACATCAACGGCGGCGAAATGATGGTCGTTGATATTGCCGGTATTACGGAACAGCTTCAGTGCCTGGTATTTGGCGATATTATTCGCTCTGTCTACTCATTGAAGCACGGTGATTTCGATTCCGATGATCGCAAGAGCAAGAAACCAATTCCAAAGCGTATTATAATTTTCGTTGATGAGCTGAACAAATATGCTCCTTCCACATCCAGCAAGAACTCCCCGTTGCTGGCAAATTTGCTTGATATTACAGAGCGTGGCCGTTCTGAGGGTGTTGTACTGTTTTCTGCAGAACAATTTAGAAGCGCTATCCACGAACGCATCAAGGGTAACTGTGGTACGAATGTGTATGGTCGAACCAATGCAATCGAAGTATCTCGCCCAGACTATAAATTTGTTCCTGCCGTATACGCAAATATGATGACTCGATTGAAGAAGGGCGACTTGATTCTCCATCATCCTGTTTTCAAAACGCTGTTAAAGATTCAATTTCCGTTCCCGTCTTATAATCAGGGAGGTAGCAAATAATGGCTGAACCTGTAGCTGGCAAATTTTTGCTGGAGATACTGACAAAAGGTATGTATTCCAACCCGATGCACGTTTATCGGGAATATATTCAAAACAGCACGGATTCTATCGACAAGGCGATTGCGGATGGTATCTTGAATGGGTCCGACGCTGCTATCCACATTCAAATTGATAGTGCAGAGAGAAAAATTACGATCCGTGATAACGGTTGTGGTATTTCTGCCCAAAAGGTCAGAGAAACATTGTTGAATATCGGCCATTCGGATAAGAACGGTGTAGATGAACGTGGTTTTCGTGGTATCGGTCGTTTGGCTGGCTTGGCTTACGCAGAGGAAGTTCAATTCATTACTTCTGCTTATGGTGAGCCGGTAAAGACGATTATGACCTGTGATTGCGTCAAAATGCAGCAGCTTCTCCAAAAAACAAATACTGAAACTACTGATGTCATGGAAACATTCAAAGCTATCAGTAGTTTTTCGGAACCTCAGCCAGAAAAGGTAGACGAGCATTACTTTGAAGTTTGTATGATTGGAGTTCCTCAGGATTCCGGATTGCTTGAAGAAAATAATGTTTGGAGCTATTTGGCTGAAACTGCTCCTGTTGATTTCAATAGCCAGCAATTCTCCCAAGCACAGAAGATTCGGGATTACTTTGAAGATCGTGGTTGTCCGATCACTTGTTACAAAATTCTACGTGGTTCCAGAAAACTGCCAATTTACAAACCCTATTCTCGTTCGTTGTCTACCGGTAAGCAGGCGAAGACAAAGAATAAGGATTATGTGCGTGATGTAGAGTTTGTGTATGCTGAAGCATCAGATGGGCAACCCCTGTATATTGGCTGGCTTGCATTAACAGATTTTTCTGGTATCATCTCTGACGAATCGGTACAAGGTATTCGTTTCCGAAAAGGAAATATTCTGGTTGGCAATAATACTACATTTGTAAAGTATTTCCCCTCTGAAGGTCACAATGCAAACCGAATGTTTGCTGGTGAAATCCATGCGTTGCATACGAATCTGATTCCAAACTCCCAGAGAGATGACTTCGAACCTAATGCCATTTATGGCGAACTGCGACAGGCTTTAGGCAAATGGGCAGGAGAAATTAATAAGAAGTACCGCCGTGGTATGTCGGAAGCTACCTCAGCCCTCAGACGACTGAATCAGTTGAATGCTGAACAGAAAGATCTAGAAGATAAGATAGACTCTGGTGCAATCACTTCCGATGAGAAGAGAGAACAGATTGCTGAGAAGCTCGAGCAAATTGCCAAAAAACGCGAGGCAGAGGAGAAAACTGTCCGAAAAGCGCAGGAGCGTGGTACATTCGATGTAGAGCGCAAGGAAACGGTAGAAAAAATTCTAGCAGAGACCGAGACTGCATCCAGGAAAATAACATCTCTCAACAAGAAGGTTGTCAATGCTGATTATGCAACCAAGCACGATCTGCCATCTTCCTATAGCCGGGATGAAAGGAAACTTTACCAGCGTATTATTGCAGTGATTGATACCTTCTTTACTAATGATCCTCAAACAGCTGAAAAACTGCGTGAGGTTATAAAAGCAGAACTGAGCGTGAAAAAGAAATGAGAGTTTTATTAGTCGAACCAAATTACAAAAATAAATATCCCCCGATGGGTTTGATGAAAATTAGCACTTATCACAAGATGCTGGGAGATGAGGTGCATTTCGTCAAAGGGTTTGATATGAAAGTGGATGAAGAAGTGTGGGACAGAATTTATGTGACCACGCTATTTACCTTCGATTTTGATATAGCTGTCCAGACCATAAATCACTATAAAATGTTGGTGAATGATATCAGCGATTTGTATGTGGGCGGCATTATGGCATCTCTTATGCCGGATAAAATTGTTGCAACAACAGGCATTGATCGATCTCATATTCTAACCGGCCTATTTACAGATACATCTGTGGTTGGAGATGATAATAATATCAATGTGGACGAACTGCCATTAGATTACGACATTTTGGAGCAAATAGATTATAAGTACCCTGCTGGTGATAACTATTTTGCATATACAACCAGAGGTTGCCCCAACCACTGTTCTTTCTGTGCCGTTCCCATTCTGGAACCAAATTTTCGTATCACTAATAATATCATCGATCAAATCAAAACCATCGACGAAAAATATGGCCCTAAGCAGCATTTGTTGCTTCTGGATAACAATGTATTAAATGCGGTAGATTTAAAAGGCTTAGTTGATGACCTTTGCACAGCGGGATTTGGTCGTGGTGCGAAATATGTCGATCCGGGTGCATACAATATTGTCATGATGCGCTATAAAAACGGCGATCGTGCCGAATTTCTTGACAAAAAGATGGCTGCATACCTGGAAAGCTTTAAGAAACGCATCAAATCCGCTGAGATGTTGGAAACATTTCTTCAGGTTGTCATCGGTGCAGAAGACGCCGAAGATTATGCCCAGTATATGCTGGATCATGAGGAGGAGCTTTCTCCCATCATTGAGAAATACCGTAGCAAGGCAAAGAAGGCCCGTTATCTGGATTTTAACCAAGGTGTTGATGGTAGAAAAATCAATGATGAAAACATGGAGCAGCTGGCTCGATTGGCAATCCATCCTTTGCGTATTGCTTTTGATGACATCAAGCTGAAGGATGTGTATTGTAAGGCTGTTCGCACGGCACACCGCCATGGAATCACTCAGATTTCAAATTATATCCTATTTAATTACAAAGATAAACCAGAAGATCTGTATGAACGCCTGCGAGTGAACATTGAATTGAACGAGGAACTGGGTATCCAGATTTTCTCTTTTCCAATGAAATATTCACCTATCAACGAAACAGACCGCACATATATCGGAGCAAACTGGTGTAAGAAATCTGTTCGTGCCATATCTGCAATCTTGCAAGTGACGAAGGGCGTTGTGGCTGCCGGCTCCAGCTTCTTTTATAAAGCTTTTGGAAACAATGTGGAGGAATACTATGAAATTCTGGCTATGCCCCGTGAGCTGATTATGTTCCGTTCCTATTTTGAGGAAAATGGTATAACAGCAGAGTGGCAGGAACTTTATCGACAGTTGACCGACGAGCAGAAAGAACGTTTGATGAAGCTGGTATCTCTTAATGTTAGCGAGCTGAGGAATACCCCTTGGCCAACTGATTTGGCTGATATCCTGGAGTTTTATCTGCTCAAATATTCCGGAAAAACAGAGCAGAATGAGGAAAAGTATGTGCAGATGTCACTGATAGACGATAGTGATATTGTTATTGAAGACTAATAATTATGGAGAGAAATAAGTTTCGCCATATTTTTGAGAGTACAATTGATTAAAAGGAGTGTCAATCTTTGAAGTTCTGCAATTTTCTTCTTCGTGTAAATGGCACCAGAGAAGCCTCGTTGGATGACTTCAAAGAGGTCATCCAAAAGGGACTGCATACATATAAACTAGAACGGCAAAAGTATCTGTATTCCATAGAAATGGATATTCTAGAGGATAGATTCTTCTGGATGTCCTGCGATTACGATAATGCGATTGGATTTCGTGACTATGTTGTAAACAAGGACACGGGAGATAAGGAGCCTAATCCAAGATCAAAGAAGCAAATTGAACCACGCCAGCAGTTTTTTGCGTGTTATGATTGTGATACGCATTTTCTATATATGAATGATATGACACGGCGACCATTTCTAAAACAATACCTAAGTGATGCGGTCCAAAAGAATTTTCAGATTAATAATGTGTACACATCTGTAGACGAGTTCTGCAACTGCATTAAAACGATACGAGGTTTCCAGTACACGCAAGTCGATAATATTTTTGGGAGAAATAGTGATTTGTTTGCCCAGGTGGGCAATCTCTGGGGCCAGGATTTGCCCAACAAGATTCAGATGAAGATTTCCTATGGGGATGTACCTGTGCATGGTGGCGGACGTCAGATTATTGACCGGATCAGTCATCACAAGGAGGAATTTGAAAATGTGATTATTATTGGCGGAGATGATGATGGCGTTGAGCATACATTTGACTTCTCGTCTGTATTGAAGCATATTGAAATTCATCCACTTAAAGACGAGAATGACCATCTTGACCCTGTAGAAGTAAGGACGCTGTTGCTGAACGAGTTGAGGTGAGCGGATATGTATAAACGCCACATACGATCAGTTGCATTGTGCTTTGGGGTTGTTTCGATTGCTGCATTTGTCTTTGAATTGGAGTACCATACGATTGCTGAAATGGCCGTAACGGTAGCATCTATTGCCATGGGCGTTTACATTGCAGCGGTGGCTTCATTATTGGGAAGCGAATATGCGAAAGAATTAAGGGTTAAGACCGACCCGGAGCATAGAAATAAAACGATGTTGGGGGTACTGGCAGACTATTTCCGATGGGCAAGTGTGTCGTGTATGATCCTGATTGTTGTTAGCTGCCTTTTTCTGATTCCATCCAATATTGATTTTCTACCGATCTTTCTGAAATTAGGAAGCTCTCTTTCATATGGCCTGTTTGCTACTAACATTCTGCTGGTTTGGTATATTCTCATTTTCCTCATCAATTCTTTGGGAAAAGCGGCTAAGCATACCTAACAAAACCTGACAAATAGAGGAATATGCTACTAGTGAGGTGAAACAAATGCCCAAGAAGATAGTAAGCGACGGACTGTGGAGTCAGGTTGAACCGCTCTTGCCAAAACATGAGCCTACATCTAAAGGAGGCCGGCTACGCATATCCGACCGGGCAGCTTCGATCTGAATATCTTTATTCTTAAGATGGGGATACCGTGGAAAGATCTGCCACAGGAGATGGGCTGTGGTAGTGGTATGACCTGTTGGCGCAGACTTCGGGATTGGCAGGAAGCTGCTATTTGGGAGAAACTTCACCATGCAAAAACGGAGTTGGTCTTGTTGAGCTTTCCTACACAGGGACTTCTATTTATCTCTACTAATTTTAGGGTAGTTTAAAGTTCGGCTTGAGCTAAGTTGTTTTATTTGCCTGTTTTCCCGCTAAAATGCCTCCTGCATTTTGTGCTTGAACTTCTACAAATGATTGCATGTGAAATTTATTTTCTGACCGTAAAACGACATAGTTTTCTTGACGTTGGCAAGTCCAATGCATATAATGATACTATCATTTTCCACTTTTTACCATTTTAACGAGCAGGTTTACATCATAAGGATGTAGAAAATCGCATTTTTATAAATAAAGTGGAGGAGCTTGTTTTACCGGTTTTTGGAAAATGATTTGCCCAAACAGGGCAAAAATGAAATCATTTATAGGAGGCGTGGATGAAAGCAAGGAAAGAGACTTGGACTGTTGTTTCGGTGTTTTGTCCAAACTGCGGCAAACACTCTCAGGCGCATCAATCGGCTGACGGCATGGTCAAAAGCAAATGCGTGAGCTGTTTGGCGGTTGCGGTTCGGAGAAAAATCGGTCGCCGTCATACTCGCGTTGATCTCTATGCTTCTGAGGAAGAGGACAGGAACAAGGATCTTGTTTGCTGTGGAAAGTGAATCGTAAGGGTATGCCGACGGAATGGTTGAGGTGAAACAGACTGCGTAAATCCATCTCCAGGTCACATACTGAAACATATATCCGGTGCGTTTAGCCAGACATTACATGAGAGGCCACCGGCAAGAAAGAGTTTCTACTGCATAGCAGAGGCTCTGTCTTGCCGGGGCCTTTTGCTTTTTCGATAAAATGATTCCAATAGCCAGAGTGCCAGCAAAAACAGGCGGAAAGGAGTATGTATGGGTTTTGATTGTGAGCAGTTTGGGGCTCGTGTCCGTGCGTTGAGAAAGGAGAAAGACGTAACCCAGGCGGAATTGGCAGAGCTGTTGAACGTAGAGAGCTATTATATCAGTCGGATAGAGCGAGGGCGTTTGGCGTGTTCTCTCGAGTTTGTTGTGGAATTGTCCAAGTTATTTGGCGTCAGCACAGACTATTTGCTGACAGGCAAAGAAACCAGCCTGACAAAGGAACAGCTGATCTCTGTGATCAATCAGCTTGAGGCGATTGTTCAGGAATAAAGGGAAAGTTTTTGAAAACTGGACTGAAAGTGCTAGAAACTAGCAGATTTAGTTCACGACAAAAGCAGAGTTCAGGCGTATAATTTGGGTGGAAATAGAAAAAGAACCTTGAAAAGTGAATAGCCACTCTTCCAGGCACAATCTCTGCGGCGAGAAGCCCAACTGCGGCAGATGCGAAGATCTCCCAATGGAGGGAGCAGAACCCGGCAGTAAATGAGAGATAGCTTCTCCCAAGGCGAAGATCCGCCGCAGAATGATGAGACTTCCGCCTTTGGGCGGCCCGGTGAGAACCACGGGGAGGCAAACAACCTATGGTACTGGTAAGCTGCCAGTCGTCTGAAAGAGTCCCAAACAGGACAGAGAGCCTGTGTTTCCGGGGGTGTCGTGGACAAGTACGGAAACCGATAGAACGGTGTGAATGGGGCATAGAGACCTGGTTTACAGCCGTAGGGCGGCCATGCGAGTGGCTCGCTGTTATATAAGCAGAAAGGAGTGGACGCAGGGATGAAACAATATAAGATGAAGCCTCTCAAAGCGGGTTGGCATTATAAGCGTGGAGACATTTATCTAGTGGACTTGAATCCGTGCCGAGGCTCGGAGCAAGGAGGGGTACGGCCCGCAGTTGTGGTGCAAAACAACAGCGGAAATTATCATTCCCCGGTACTGATTGTGGTTCCGCTCACCACCAAAATCAAAAAAGAAAACATGCCAACCCACTGCCTCATTGAAAACCGCTGCTTGCGGGAACCCTCGATGGCGATTTGCGAATCGCCCAGACCGATTGACAAAGAGAGGATCAAAGGATATATCGGTAAACTGACACAAGCAGAAATGAAACGTATTTCAGTGTGTTTGCAGGCGAGCTTAGGCTTGAAATTTCAGAATAAAGCGGGTGCTCAGTTAAATTAAACTAAGACTGGCTGGATGAAAAGGAGGACACCAGAGATGAATGAAAACCATACAAAGAGCGAAGTGCTGACGGTTAACGGCTGCACAGTGCGAATTACTTACGCATCGGAGAGCGATCAGATGGAAGGACTGCAGGAACTGATTCGGGAAACGCTGCGACAGGAAGCCAGGCGGCAGAGGTAGGGGCGTATCTCGCATCCTTGCCCTTGTGGAGGGTAAAAAGTAAAATAAAGATAAGCCCGTACCTTGACAATTCAAGATAAAATGTTTACTTCTTCGCCTACAAGAGAAGGAGAAAATTATGCAGAAACGAGTATACACTTTGTACCGGGTATCGACGAAGGGTCAGGTTGAGAAGGACGACATCCCGATGCAAAAGGAAGCCTGCAGGACTTTCGCCAGGGAACATGGTTGGAACATCGTGAAGGAATTCTCCGAGAAAGGTGTCTCCGGCTTTAAAAAGTCAGCCAAGCAGCGTGATCAGCTCCAGCAAATCCAGAATGCAGCTATGGCTGGGGAGTTCGATATTCTGCTGGTGTTCATGTTCGACCGTCTTGGCCGCCGTGATGACGAAACTCCCTTTGTGGTGGAATGGTTCGTTAAGCAGGGCATCGAGGTTTGGAGTACCCAGGAAGGTCAGCAGCGATTTGACAACCATGTGGACAAGCTGATGAACTACATCCGGTACTGGCAGGCATCGGGAGAGAGCATCAAAACCTCCGTTCGAACCAGAACTCGGATGGAACAGCTGACCGAAGAAGGACACTACACAGGTGGCATTGTGGCTTTTGGATACCGCCGAGTCAAAAACGGCAGGGTGAATAAACGTAACCAGGAAGTGTGCGATTTGGAAATCGACGAACAGGAAGCGGCAGTTGTCCGCTTGATCTTCCAGAAATACGTTTATGAAGGCTATGGAGCACAGCGCCTGTGCAACTACCTCTGTGAGCACAACATTATGGGCCGCGACGGAAAGAACATTCCCAATGTCAGCATCGTCCGTATGATTAAAAATAAGAGCTATACCGGTTATCTTATCAACGGAAAAGTTGAAACGGAGTGCCCGCAGCTGCGAATCATTGAGCCGGAATTATTTGAGCGGGCGCAGGAAATGCGTCAGGCTCGAAAACGGGAAAAGGGGAGCACACCCCTCAAACACAGCAGTCGGGCACTTCTATGCGGAAAGGTTTTCTGTGCACATTGTGGTAACCGACTGACGCTTACATCCAGCGGACGTACCCGGACCCGTGCAGACGGATCTGAAGTTCACGAAACACGAGCCCGGTACAGTTGCCATTACAAAGTCCGGCATCCCGGCCAGTGTGATGGTCAGTCCGGCTACGGAGTTACCAAGCTGGACGGAATCGTCGAAAGCGTTGTCCGTATGAAATTTGCAGAGGTTCGGGAGTGTTCCAAACAGAAACTGTTGGAAGAGATGCAGGCTGAGAACCTGGATCAAGCCAGAAAGCAGGTTGAAAAACTGGAACGCGATCTTCAGACCCGCAGACAGGAACAGGATGTTCTTAAAGAGGAAACCATCCTAGTCATCCAGGGCAAGAGTGCTTTGGATCGGAATATGCTGGCCGATTTGGTGGCTGAAAACAAAGCGGCTGTTGCTCAAGCCCACGAGGCTCTGAAGATGGCAAAGATTGAGCTGCAGGAAGTGGAAACATCCATCCAAAAAGCCAAACAGACTTGTGACGATCTGTTCACTTGGGCCAACGTTTATGAGGAAGCCGACTTTGGCCAGAGACAGGCGATCCTGCATCAGTTCATCAAAGAAGTTCGAGTCGGACGGGATTACGATGTGGAGATCATCCTCAATGTGTCGCTGGATGAATTTGAAGAGTTCAAGGCCCATGCGTGGTTTCCAGAGGATGCAAAAAAGGGTCAAATGGAGCGTAAACAAGCACCCAAAAACGTGTCCA